>Ga0326727_10001924_pt1 | contig 74052 bp, 51 predicted proteins | sample MB2enrmetagenome_FD_207643 | JGI IMG/M metagenome (GOLD analysis project Ga0326727, IMG submission 207643) | Lab enriched peat soil microbial communities from McLean, Ithaca, NY, United States - MB29MY | ecosystem: Environmental > Terrestrial > Soil > Wetlands > Peat | place: USA: New York... | reverse complement strand
AATCTCCTCGAGCCTCAGCGCGCAACCTGCCCCGAAAACGCTTGCCGGTCTACGCCCCGTCCGCATGGTCCAGCAATCCATTCCTATGCCTGACGGCGTCCACCTCTCTGCGACTCTTTACATGCCCGGCGACGCCAAGCCCGGCGAAAAATTTCCCGCCCTGCTCGAATATCTTCCCTATCGCAAAGACGACGCCACCGCTGCCCGCGACTATCCGATTCACGCCTGGTTCGCCGCTCGCGGATACGTCAGCGTCCGCGTCGATATCCGCGGCTTCGGGTCGAGCGAAGGCACGCCCACTGACCGCGAATATTCCGAGCAGGAACAGCTCGACGGCGAGCAAGTCATCGCCTGGCTGGCGGCTCAACCCTGGTCGTCGGGCAAAGTGGGAATGTTCGGCATTTCCTGGGGAGGCTTCAACTCCATCCAGATGGCCATGCGGCATCCGTCGGCGCTCAAGGCCATTCTGGCGGTCGATGCCACCGAGCAACTTTTTCACGACGACATCCATTACATCGACGGGATGATGCACTTCGACGAGTTCGAGCTCAACATGGACCTGGCTCCCTCGATGACCGGAGCACCCGAATACTCGCTCGACGAAAAGGTCCTCGGCCCGCGCTTCGACTCCGCACCCTGGTCCCTGCTCTATCTCAAACATCAGCGTGATGGCGAGTTCTGGCGCGCACCGGTCCGCCCATTAGGCGAAATCAAGATTCCTTGCTTTTTAATCGGCGGCCTGCTTGACGGCTACCGCGATTCCATCCCGCGGATGTTCGAACAAGTCAAAGCGCCGCTGAAAGCCATCGTTGGACCCTGGAATCACACCTTCCCGCACGACGCCGAGCCCGGCCCGCAAATCGAATGGCGGGATCAGGCCCTACGCTGGTGGGATTACTGGCTCAAAAACCGCAACAACGGAATTATGGAAGAAGCGCCGCTGTCCATTTATATGCAGGACTGGCACCTCCCCGATCCCCACCTGAAAACTGCGCCGGGAAAGTGGCGCGGTGAAATTGGCTGGCCGCCGAGGAACGTGGCGAACGCGACGCTCTATCTCTACGATACTCACACGCTTTACACTGAGCCCGCGAAGCCTGCAGTCCACGAGCTTCGTTACGTTCCATCGGTTGGGGTAGAGGCCGGATTCTGGTGGGGAGAGTTGCTCACCGACCCGCGCCCCGTCGATGCCTACAGCCTTACCTACGATTCCGCTCCGCTCAAGACGGCCCTCACCATCCTCGGACGTCCTCACGCCCTGCTTCAGGCAAGTTCGTCGGCCCCACAAGCCGACTGGTTCGCCCGCCTCTCCGACGTAGCTCCCGACGGCACTGTCACCCAAGTCACCGGAGCCGGACTCAACGGCGCGCAGCGCGACAACGCCTCCGACCCCAAAGACTTAGTGCCCGACCAGATCTACCCGCTCGACATCGAAATGCACCTCGCCACCTGGACCTTCCCTAAAGGCCATCGCATTCGCCTGGCAGTTTCGAATGCGCTCTGGCCCATGATCTGGCCAACTCCGTATGCGATGGCGACCACGCTGCAACTGGGCGGCGAAACCGGATCACGCCTGACCTTGCCGCTCGTTCCACCCCCCATGTTTGCCGCTCCCCAATTCGCGCCGCCGGGGCCCTCCGAAACGCGCACCGACTTTCAGTCCGTGGGCTCCCCCTGGCCCGGCGATTGGAAAACCGAGCGCGACGAACTCAATGGAAAAACAAAAGTGACGTGGACGGGAAAGTCCGAAGAAATTTACCCCTGGGGAAAAGAATCCGACTTCGAAGGCATGATCTACGTTGCCGATGACAACCACCCGGAAGCCAGCTCCGTCCAAGGCGAGGCTGAAATCGTGATGGCCCTGAAGCAGCAAACCCTAACCTGGCAAGGCCACCTGACCCTAACCAGCGACGGCCAGAACTTCTACTACAAATACACCCGTCAGCTGTTCAGGGACGGCGAGCAGATCAAACAGAAAACCTGGCAGGAAACAATTCCGCGAGACCATCAGTAAAATCCCATTGCAGTACTAGCGCCAAGAACGAACTTGTCCTATTACTTCGGTTACCTTCCGTCAGTTCTGGATTGCAATTAGGCTGACTGCGTGAAGGAGTCATCCATGCGACGCCCTGTTGCGGCCGCGCTCCTGGCACTTTCTGGTGGAGTGATCGCCTTGGGAATGATCGTCTTCCCATCGCTTTCTCTCGCTCAAGAACAGCCGGAAGCACAACGAAAGATAGTAAGCAGAGTAGTCCCGGAGTATCCCGAGTTAGCCCGCAAAATGCAAATTACTGGAACCGTCAGGGTGGAAGCCTCAGTCGCGCCCAACGGAAAAGTGAAGTTCACCGAAGTTCGTGGTGGCAGCCCTGTACTGGTAAAAGCCGCGGTCGATGCTATAGAAAAGTGGAGATGGGCGCCGGCTGCTCAGGAAACCAAAGAACTCATAGAACTCAATTTCCATCCCTAACGGTCCGTGGTAGAAGTGAGATTTGGTATCAGGTGGAAGTCCCCACTGCTCGCATTTGTCGAGAAGTGGGGCTTTTGCTTTGGCGCGCACCCTGATCTCTGCGGCGAGAAACTACTGCTGGCACGCCGCCGCTCCAGCCGACTTATAAACCTTCCCTTCCTTCATCACAAATTCGACCCGCTCCAGCAAACTGATATCTTTCAGCGGATCTCCGCCCACGGCAATCAAATCCGCATACTTCCCCGCCTTGATCGACCCCAATTCGCTTGCATGTCCGAGCAAGTCGGCCGCGTTCTAAGTTGCCGCCTGAATCGCCTGCATCGGGGTCATCCCATACTTCACCATGAAGGCAAACTGCTTGCCACTGGTTCCGTAAGCGCACACGCCTGCATCGGTGCCAAACGCCATCTTTACGCCCGCGCGCACCGCCTTCCCGAAATTCTCGCGCTGGATTCTCCCCAACTCCGCATCGTGCTGCAAGAAATCGGCCGGTGTCTGTCCTGTCTTCGCTCCCGCCTGAATGCATTCTTCATCATAGATATCCATATCCAGATACGTTCCGTGTTGCTTTGCCAGGGCAATGAGATCGTCATCGAGCATCTCCGCGTGCTCAACCGAAGCCGCACCCGCCAGAATGGCATTCCGGATCCCCTGTGCCGCATGAGCATGCACTGCTACCCGCAACCCAAAGTGGCTGGCTTCATCCACCCCGGCCTGTAACTCCTCCTCGGTAAACTCAATCGACCCTGGATTACTGCCATGCGTCAGGACTGCCCCGGTTGAGAGCATCTTGATCAAATCCACTCCGTCGTGCGCCAGCAACCGCACCTTCTGCCGAACTTCCCACGGACTGTTGGCCTCGCCGTAATGCAGGTCCCACGGCAATTGAATATCCGGAGCCTGTCCCGTCATTGCCCCAGCTCCACCGGTAATGGTGATGTAAGCCCCCGCTACAAACATTCGCGGGCCGATTACATCTCCCCGCGCAATCGCATCGCGCAGGGCGATATCGTTGAGGGCCCGATAAGTCCCCACGTCCCGCACCGTGGTAAACCCCGAAAGCAGCATCGCTCGCGCATTTGGAACCGACTCCAGCGCAATCTGGGATGCCGTCTTCCGCAGCACGTTAAACGGTTCGCCGTCACTTTGCCCATCCGCGACATGCGTATGACAATCGATCAGCCCCGGCAACACCGTCTTGCCCGAAAGATCGATCACCTTTGCATCGGCTGGGAGCGCCAGTTCTTTTCCCACCGACTGAACCTTGCCATCTTTAATCAGGATCACCTGATTCGTCAGCACGGTCGCCGAATCCGGATCAATCAGGCGTCCTGCCCGAACCGCCGTCACCTGCGCTGCCGCCCACGGGACGAGTGCTGCCACAAGTAGCAAAACAATGTTTTTCAAAGTACCCCCAACAGACCAGAAACCCTCACGGCGAGCACCCCGCCTCTCGTCCTAATCCGCTCTTCAAATCGGCCGCCAGCAACCGATGGAATAACTGTTCCCCCGCCTCCCGCCGCACCGAAAGCCGTCCCGCTCCATAAGCCCGCGACTTCAACCCTCGCTGCACGGCCTCGCAAATCCCCAAGTCCTCGTCCTGCACCCGATTCCCCACCGCGACACTTTGCTCGTTGTAACCGCGCGCTGCCTCGCTCACATCGCTAAAGTAGAAATCGAAAACTACCCGGCAATGATCCACATCAATCGGAATTACCAGATTCGTATCCAGATAACCTTCATAGCAGTTGAACATGAAATTCGGATGCAGCCAGAAATACCAGGCCCGGTCGCCTCTTCGTGTCGTGCCCGTGGCTGCGTCCTCATCCGAACTCACCATCGGACTCGACTGCAGGCAATACCGATCTTCGTTTTCGATGGTGTACTGTTTGTAATCCAACACTGAACTAAGTCCCTTATGCAGATGCGGAACGTGATAGCCGCCATCGAGATAGTTATCGACAAACACTTTCCAGTTACAGTGGATGTCATAACTCTTAGTCGTAAAGTAATGCAGCTTACTCAATTCGAGCGGCGCTGCACGCTTCACCAATCCGCCCAGAAACTCCGCCAGTGAAGCTGATTCGGCATCCAGATTCACAAATACAAACTGCTCCCAGGTCTCGACTTTTACCGGAACCAGTCCGTTGTCCTTGCGCTCGAAATTCTTCACCCCATCGAACTCCGGCATTCCTTTGAGCATCCCATCCAGGCCGTAATTCCATCCGTGATACGGACAATGCAAAATCGACGCCTGCCCACACGGCTCGGTCACTACCGCCGCCGCATGATGCCGGCATACGTTATAGAACGCCCGCAGCACGCCATCGTTCCCGCGTACTGCCACCAGAGGCTCGCCTGCCACCGTCGCGGTCACAAACTGTCCCGGCCTTTCTACCTGATCCACTCGCCCCATTACTTGCCAAGTCCGCGAGAACACCGTCTGCCGTTCCAGGTCGGCAATCCGCGCATCCACATACCAGGGCGCCGGAATCGTGGACGCTTCCGTCAGCGGAGCTGTCTCGTCATAACTGGCCAGAATCTGCTCCACGGACATTCCATTCTTTGTGCCATTCGTCTTGCCATTGCTCATGCTTTCTTCCCTCGGATTTGTACTTTGTCGGACCCAATCGCCCGCCGCAACAATTCCACGAACTGCTCGATCCGCGCTTCTTTCTCCTCCGGAACCGGCCCGGACTTCCGGAATAGCCCCGGATCCAACTCCTCGGTAAGCAGAGCATCCTGAAACCGGTCCATCGTCCACTCCAGGATCGATCCGATCATATCCGCATCCAGATCGGCGCGTAACTCTCCTCGTTTGACTCCAAAACTGACAAACTCACCCCAACCGTAAGGGTCTTCCGTCACCAGGAAGCGGTTGATCTCGCGCCGCAGCGCCAGATCCGTTCCATAGTTGCCCACCAGATAAATTCGGTATGACGACCAGTTATCCCGCACCATGTTCTCCGTGCGCCCCAGCCAGTAGCGCAGCACGTCAAAAAATCCGCGCTCCAGTACGGCCACCGGAGCCTCCATATATTTCGGAAACGACTGCACCGCTTTCTTGTACGCCTCGAAGAACAATCCATCCTTGCTCTTGAAATGCTGGAACACCGATCCTTTGGCAATTCCCAATTGCGCCGCGACATCTTCCACCCGCGCCGCGCTGTACCCGCGCTCGGCAAAATGCCGGATCGCAACCTCTACAATCCGTGCCCGTTTGGCTTCCGAGCGCGGACGCGGCTTCCCATCCCGCCTCATCTGCGCCGGTTTCGCCAGACTGTTCGCTATTCCTTCCATGGCCCAACTCCTCCCAGGTTCTTTGACCTTCGGTCAACGAACGATACAGCACAGGCAAAGCACTTTTCAATGGCTTTTTCCACGGCGTTTCGTTACTTTCTTCCCCCGGGGCATTTTCTTGTTTTGACCATAGGTCAGCCGCATGTTGAACCGCTCCAACTCGGTTTTCGACGCCGTCATCATTGGCGCTGGCCACAACGGCCTTACGGCTGCCGCTTATCTCGCTGGCGCCGGGTACTCCACCCTTGTTCTGGAGCGGCGCGACATCGTCGGCGGATGCTGCGTCACGGAAGAAATCGCTCCCGGCTGCCGAGCCTCCACCACTTCCTACATCGCCAGCATGCTCCGGCCGGAAGTCATTCGTGATCTCCATCTCGCTGACCACGGACTGCGCATGGTCGCCTGCGATCCCGCACTCCAGGTTCCGTTCCCTGACGGCCTTCTCGTCTCCTGGTGGTCGAAGCGCGAGCAAGTTGTCGAGGAACTCCGCAAGATTTCGCCTAAGGACGCCGAAACTTTCGTTCGCGTCGATGATCGCCTGAAGAGACTCGCTCGCTATCTGCAACCATTCTTTCTCGAGCCTCCGCCGGAGCCCGGCACCCAATCGTTCGACGGATGGGCTGACCTGTTTCGCGCGGGCAAACGCCTTCGCGGAATCTCCACCAGCGAAATCTCGCAGCTTGTCTCATTTCTCACCGGCAGCCTCGGCGACTTCCTCGACCGCAACTACGAATCCGAAAACGTAAAAACGCTGTTTCTCGCCAACAACGTTTACGGCAAACATGGAGGCCCCTACCAGCCCGGCACCGCACTCGGCCTGCTGTTCCACTTACTCAGCGGCGGCGAACACGGAGAGCAAGGCTTCTATGGACACGTCATGGGCGGCATGGGCTCCATCACCGGAGCCATGGCCAAAGCGGCCCGAGCCTTCGGAGCCGAAATCCGCACCAGCGCCCCAGTTCAGCACATCGATTCGCGCCAGGGAAGAGTGCGAGGCGTAGTCCTCGAAGACGGCACGGAAATCCGAGCCCGCGTCGTGCTCTCGAACGCCGATCCAAAGCGCACCTTCCTCGGCATGATCCCGGAACGCGATCTTCCTGCCGAATTCGTTCACGCCATTCGCAGCATCAAAATGGATGGCCCCTGCGCCAAGGTCAACATGGTGCTGGATGAAGAACCCAGATTCACCGGCACGCCCGCGAGTTACGATCCACAACAGCGTTCGCTTTTCACTCTGGTCCCATCGCTCGAATTCGCCGAGCGCTGCTACGACATTGCCAAGTTTGGAGAAATCCCTGAACAACTTTGGGTCGATTGCGTCATCGCTTCGAATGCCGACCCCTCCCTCGCGCCTACCGGCAAGCACGTTATGACCTGCTTCGTGCAGTACGTCCCCTACAAACTTCGTCAGGGCACATGGGACGAAAATCGAGAACTGCTGGGCGACCGGGTAGTGAAAAAAATCGCCGAATACGCGCCTAATGTTCCAGGCACAATCATCGCGCGTCAGGTTCTCACGCCGCTCGATTTGGAACGCACCTACGGGCTCACCGAAGGCAACATTTTCCACGGCGACTTGAATCTCGAGCAATTATTTTTCAATCGCCCGGTCGCCGGATGGTCGCAGTACCGCACTCCCATCGCCGGCCTCTACCTCTGCGGCGCCGGAGCCCACCCCGGCGGCGGCGTCACCGGAGCGCCCGGGCACAACTCCGCTCACCAGGTTCTGCGCGATTTTAAGAAAGGTAAATTCAAGGAGGCGGTCGCATGAGCAACGGCATCCCTAAGACCGCCGACTTCGTCATCCTTGGCGCGGGCGTCATGGGTGCTTCCATCGCTTTCCATCTCACGCGCCGCAATGCCGGACGCATAGTCGTTGTGGATAAAGACCATGCCGGAAGCGGCGCCAGCGGACGCTCTTCGGCGTTGGTCCGCATGCATTACAGCTTTCCGCCCGAAGTTCAACTCGCCCTTGTCAGCCTGAAGATCTTTCGGCATTGGCGCGATATCGTGGGCGAGCCCGGTGAATTTCGCAAAACCGGATTCGTCCGCATTGTTCACCCCGGCGAATCCGAAGCGCTGAAACAGAATGTGGCGATGCAACAGAAGCTTGGCGCAAACGTCGAGCTCATCGGTCGCGATCAACTCCAGAAACTCGAGCCCGACTGGAAGGTTGACGACGTGGAATTGGCCGCCTATGAACCTGGCTCCGGTTACGGCGACGGCAACGTTGTCGCCAACGATTTCCTAACCCGCGCCCGAGAATCAGGCGTGACCTACCTTTCCAAAACCCGCGCCACCCGTTTTCTGATCGAAGCTGGACGCATCCGCGGCGTCGCAACCGATCACGGCGAAATCCACGCCTCAGTAGTCGTCGCCGCGACCGGACCCTGGACGCGTCCCCTCTTCCAGTCCACCGGCTTTGATCCGCCGATCGAGACCGAATTCCACCAGGTCGCCATCCTGAAGAATGCACCGGCCATGAAGCCCGGCGCGGCCTGCATCGATTCCGTCACTGCAACTTACTTTCGCTCCGATGGCAGCGACAAATTCCTGGTCGGCGATTTCTACGGCAAACGTCCCATCGATCCCGATAACTTTCCCCAGCGCACTTCCGAGACTGACCTGGAAGAAATCATCGACCGAGCGGCCCGCCGTGTTCCCAAACTCGAGAACGCCGAGGTCATGCGAGGCGTAACCGGAGTCTACGACGTAACTCCCGACTCGCGACCTCTGCTTGGCTGCGTTCCTGGGATCGAAGGCTTATACCTCAGCGCGGGCTTTTCCGGGATGGGCTTCAAGATCTCCCCTGCTGTAGGTTTGGTAATGTCTGAGCTAATTCTCGACGGCAAAGCGAGTACGGTCGACATAACTCCGTTCCGTCTCACTCGTTTCCAGGAGGGCCGCCCGATCAAAGCAGATTTCGAGTACAAAGATGACTAGCTGAACGTAACGACAACGCCGCCGAGCTTCGCTCGGTAAGGACGGGCGGGACGCCCGTCCCCACACTTACTTTTCGAAAGGAGAATCCAATGTCCGAAACCGCCCAACAATACACCCAGCGAATTCTCGCGAACGCCGCGGGACAAGACCCCATCAAGATTCAGTCCGCCACCCCGAAAAAGTTAGCCCGCCTCATTAAAGGCGTGCCCACCGCCAAACTTCGCAAGCGCCCTGCGCCGGAGAAATGGTCCGTCGCGGAAATCCTGGCCCACCTTGCGGACGTCGAAATCGTAATCGGATGGCGCATGCGCTCCATTCTCGGAGCCCCCGGAACGCCCGTCCAGGCCTATGACCAGAACGCCTGGGTCATTGCTGGACACTATGAAAAACGCGACCTCCGCGAATCCATCGAACTGCACCGCGTCGTGCGCGAAGCCAATCTCGCGCTCCTGAAATCGATCTCTCCCGACCAATGGAAGCTCTACGGTCAGCATTCCGAACGTGGCCAGGAATCCATCGAGCACATTGTCCGCATGGTGGCCGGACACGATATCAACCACATCAAACAAATCGAGCGCATCCTGAAACCGGCGAAATGACCGCATCCCACATAGGAGCAACTATGCCCAAGCAAGGTATTCTCGAACGCCTGAAGCAAGGCCCCGTCCTAGGCGACGGTGGCTACCTGCTCGAACTTGAAAAGCGCGGATGGGTTCGTCCCGGTCCCTTCACTCCCGAAGTTGCCATCGTCTATCCCGACGCTCTACGCGAGCTGCATATCGAATTCCGCGAAGCGGGTGCCGAAGTCCTCCAGGCGCTCACCTTCTACGCCAGCCGCGACAAATTAGCCACGGTTGGCCTTGAAGACCGCGTCGAAGATATCAACCGCAACGCTGTCCGCGTCGCGAAAGAAGTAGCGGGAGACCAATGCCTGGTCGCCGGCAATTTAAGCCTGACCTGGATGTACGAGCCAAACAGTCCCTCGGCTTCCGACCGTGTCCGTCAAACTTTCGACGAACAACTTAAGGTTCAGTGCGGAGAAGGCGTCGACTTCATCATCGGCGAGACTTTTTCATGGTTGGGTGAAGCGCTGCTGTGCGTGGAGCGCGCGAAGAAAACTGGCCTCCCCATCATGGTCACCATCTGCTTCGAAAACAAAGATGAAACCGCCGAAGGCACCAATGCCGCCACCGCCGCCAAGACCCTCCTGGACGCCGGAGCCGACATCGTTGGCATGAACTGCCTGCGCCCCCCGCAGCATATCCTCGGCCCTATGGAACAAATGCGCAAAGCCGTGGACGGCTATTTGGCCTGCCAGCCCGTGGCCTATAACACGCCGAAAGATAGGCCCGACTTCACCAGCCTCCCTGAATTTCCTTACGCCCTCGATCCACTTCAACTAACTCGCAAACAAATGGGAGACTATGCGCTGCAAGCCAAAGAAATCGGCATCAATTATATTGGCTCCTGCTGCGGGTCGGTCGCCATGCACGTCAGAGAGATGGCGAGAGTGCTGGGCAAGCTCCCCGCCGAAAGCCGGATTTGGAAAAAAGGCGGCGCCAAACCAATGTCGGCCTATGAATATTACGACCATGATCAGATCCTGAAATGAGTTGTCAGGGTACTACGGTTCTGCCAGTTCCTGGAGAGGTTTCATTAGCGGCGCGGCGGCTGGCTTCCGGGCACGGGTGGTGGTAATCACAACCACGCTGACTAGCACCAGAAGCGTTCCCAGCAAGGTTCTCGGGCCGACCGTCTCGCCTCCAAGAAAATATCCGACGATCACAGCCACGACTGGGTTGACATAGGCGTAGGTGCCAACTTTCGTTGGCGATTCGTGATGGATCAGCCAGATGTAGGCGGTAAAAGCCACAATGGAGCCCGCCCCAATCAAGTAGGCGAGTGCAAACCAGGCGCCGCGAGACACCGCCTGAATGTGGAATCCGCGGAACTCTCCGAAGATTGCGGCAGCCAGGGCAAGCAGGATGCCGCCAGTCAGCATCTGAGCTCCCGAGCTCATCGCCTTTGATGCGGGCAACGGCAGCTTGCGGGTGAGCACCGAACCAACCGACCAGCTCATTGCAGCGATCACCAGCGCAACCGCGCCAGTGCGATCAATGGGCGCTTCGCCGAAACTTACCGAGCGGCTTACGAGAACCCCAACGCCTCCGATCCCGACCAGAAGAGCCAGCGCCAGCCGAAACGTAAGCCGCTGAGTGCGCAGAAAAAGGATCTCCGAAAGCGTCATGAAGACCGGTATGGTCGCCAGCATCACCGCGGTGATTCCCGAAGGCACGCGTTGTTCGGCCCAGAACACCAGACCGTAATCAAGCACGAAGATGCAAACCGCGAGAATCGAAGCGGCGACCCATTCGTGGCGTGACGGCGACGGAGTGCCTTTCAAGCGCAACCATGCGAAGAGCACGACTCCGGCAATGAAGAAACGCATGCTGGCAAGAAGAAGCGGCGGAACCTCACGCACACCGACGCGGATGGCCAGGAAGGTCGAGCCCCAGACAAAATAAATGATGGCGAATGCCAGCACGGTCTTCCATGCTGGAGGACGAACCGTGGGTTGCATAGGAAATGGATCGCGGGCGGGAGCGATAAGACGCAGAGATTTTCTACTTACCAAATTGCTTAAATTGCAAGATCACCAATTCCCTCACGAGCTCCAATCCATATTCCCACTGCGAACACCAGCACTCCGCCCACTACCACTCTCCGATATCGCCTCGGGCCGATTTCTCGATTCAGCTTGAAGATCGAGGTCTAGATATCTTTAGCCCGGCAATTCTTGCCTCCGCCACCACCTGCAGACTTTGCCCGCCCGGCTCGGGTCGCGCCATCCCGCTGCGCACAGTGGCTCACAACCAGCACAAAATGCAGCAATGTTTCGTCTGCACCCTGCTCGCGGCAATGGCAGCGAGCATGCTCTAACACCGTCAGGTTCGCTCGGCCCTTCGCCGGCAGACAGCATTATGCCGTGCCAGCGAGTTCCCAGACGAACGCGCTTTTAATTCTTGCATCGAGGTAACACCTATGTCGATCTCCGCGATTCCCAGCAGCACCTTCAGTCCATACCAGCTCGGCGCCACCACCAGCAATCAGCAGCAGGACTTGCAGCATCTCGGACAGGATATCCAGTCGGGAAACCTTTCGTCCGCGCAATCCGATTTCGCCATTTTGCAACAAGCCATTTCGCAGCCCTCCACCACTTCTGGAAGCACCACTACTTCCAGCTCTATCACGCAAACCTTCAACCAGCTTGCCTCCGATCTCCAGTCCGGCAACCTCGCTGCCGCACAAAAGGATTACTCAACGCTGCAGCAGGATCTTCAGAGCCAAGGCGGGACGGGCCATCACTTGCACAATCACCACCGTATCCACACCGGCGGGCTCGGAGACTCAAGCAGCCAGAATTCCCTGCTCCAGGACCTGAACCAGCTCGGCCAGAACCTTACATCCAGCAACCTTAGCGGCGCCCAACAGGCCTACTCCACGCTGCAGCAGGAACTGCAACAGTTCGCCTTCGGCGGTGGAGCTCTTGCCACGGAGTCGCCTGTTTCGCTGGAAGCTTAAGCAGTTCGTCTGGATCGGACACTCTTTTTCGTCCGCAAACAGCAAAACAGCCATCCGCCGTCTGTGAAGCCCACCTGACGGCTGATGGCTAATGTCTGAGAGTGAAAAACCTCTTAGCGCTCGGCGCGGATCGCCTCGATCGCGTCGTGGAGTTCGTGCTCTGCCGCATGCAGATGCTCTTCTGCTTTGGCGCCATGCCCGGCCATATCGTAGTGGTTGGCTGCGCGGGCCTTGTCCATCTCATGAATCGCTTCCTGCACGTGGTTGTGGGCAGCGTCCAGATCGTGCCAGTCCCGCACCCTATCGGCAATCGCGATCCCGGCAACGAACGATAGACATCCAGTAACAACGGCAGCTGCAATCGCTTTCTTCATAAATTTTTCCTCTCAAAGTTGTGAATTCGTTTTTCCCGACACTCACCGGCACCCGCCATTTTCCCCGACCGCCGACCTCCTGTCAAAACGAAACCAGCGCACCTTAGTGTAACGACAGGTTCCTGTGGCGCGAGCGCCCCTTCGGCAAGCTCAGGGCAGGCTCTCGCCTACGGCCTTTGATTCTGCCTTTGACCTCTGTGTCCGGAACACGCGTGATGTGGGTCACAGCCTGATGTCCGCCACTTCCGCTACAGTGTGGTTACGCATGGGCGGATTTTCTATTCTTACCAACCGCAAACGCGCCATGGTTGCCCTGGTGCATTCCGTAGTGTTTCTGCTGATTGCGGTGCGGCAGATGGTTGCCGCCAATCCCGTCGCCGGCATCTGGGTAGTGTCCACAGTTTCCCGAGGCACGTGGATTCTCTGCGGAATTCTTGCCATCGTCTCCGCCATTCTTTTGTGGCTCCTCATAATTTCCGGTGGATGGATGGAAAAAATCTATTTTGGACTGTGCACTGTGAGCGCCTCATCGGGCCTTGTCCGAACCGCTGCCGGAGACCAGGCGTTTCACGCCGGCCTCTATGTCCGGGTGGTCATGCTGGTCAGCGCAGTTCTGGTCGGACTGCTGATCGTTCGAAGGCATTCGCGCAAGGTCTCTTCTACAACCGTCGAGTACGCCGAAGAAAGTTCGTAACCGCTCGCACCCACCCCTTGCGATGAAGCTGCAAGGAGTGGGCCACCCCTACACCACAAAATACTTCGCCGCTGGATGATGGACTACTATTGCTGAAGTGCTTTGCTCCGGCTCCAGCAAGTAGCCTGACGTCAGGCGCACGCCTACGTTCTCTTCTGGCTTTAGCAGCGCGAACAGTTTGGTCTGGTCCTCCAGATGCGGACAGGCCGGATAGCCAAAGGAATAGCGCGAGCCGCGATATTTCTGGTGGAAGAGATCACGAATGTGGGGCGAGTCCTCGGCGGCTATGCCTAACTCTTCGCGCATCTTCTTATGGTGGAATTCGGCCAGCGCCTCGGCTGTCTCCACGCTTAGGCCGTGGAGGTAGAGATAGCGGGTGTATTCTCCGCCTTCGAAGAGGCGTTGTGTTTCTACCGAGGCCTTTGGGCCTATTGTCACTAGCGACAGGCCAATTACATCCATTTTGCCCGAAGACGGGGCCGCGAAAAAATCGGAGATGCAGAGGCGGCGGCCTTCCTTCTGGCGGGGGAAGGTGAAGCGGAGGAGCTCTTTTGCTTGCGTTGGGGTGGACGGGTGGGGACGCCCGTCGCTCCACTGGCTGGGATCATAGACTACTACGTCGTTGCCATCGCCTTGGGCTGGGAAGTATCCGTAGACTACTTTCGGCTCAAACCAGCCTGCCGCCAGCACATCTTCTTCCAGCTTCTTTTTGATGGGACGGTATTTCTCCTCTACCAGCCTAGCGTAATCTTCCTGCGATGCCGTTTTCAACTGCCACTGATTCTTGAACAGAGCTGTGTCATTGACGTAATTGAAGAGCTCGCGCAGATCGTAATTCTTGACCACGCGCACGCCCCAGAACGGAGGCTCGGGGATATTGGGCGCATCGGTCACCACCGGGCTGCGCTCAGAAAACACTGGGCCGATTTCTTCGTCCACGGCTGCGGCTTTCGCGTAATCCTTTACTGTCTTGCCGTCCTGCAGACGCGCCTCGCGCTTGCCGTCTTCCGAGGCCAGATCCTCCATTACGTGCAGGCCGGCGAAGGCATCCTCTCCGTAAAAGACAGCATTCGAATACTCGCGGCGCAGGTCGTCTTCCACATACTTGCGGGTCAGAGCCGCGCCTCCGCAGATCACCGGGTAGGCCAGTTTTTGCCGCTCCAGTTCCTGGATCACGTACTTCATCTCGAGCGTTGACTTCACCAGCAATCCGCTGAGGCCGATGGCGTCGGCCTGGTGCTGCTGCGCCGAGTGGATGATCGCGTCGCCCGCCTGCTTGATGCCCAGGTTTACCACCTTGTAGCCGTTGTTGGACAAGATGATGTCGACCAGATTCTTTCCTATGTCATGGACATCGCCCTTCACGGTGGCGAGCACGATCGTGCCCTTTTGTTGCGAGCCGGTTTTCTTTTCCATCTTCGGCTCCAGATAGGCTACGGCAGCCTTCATCACTCCCGCCGAATCCAAGACCGATGGAAGTTGCATCTTGCGAGCTCCGAACAAGTCGCCTACCGTCTTCATGCCGTCGAGCAGGACTGTATTGATCAGGTCGAGCGGCTTGTACTCGACTAACGCATCTTCCAGCAATTCTTCCAAGGTGCGCTTGGTTTTGCCCTCGCCGACCGATTTTTCGCCGTTGATGATGGCGTACTTCAGCTTGTCTTCGATCGACAGCGTTTCTACGTGCGCGGTGGTCTGCGCCTGCGCCTTGCCCTTCATGCCCGCGAAATGCTGCATGTAAACCTGTAGCGGATCACCATTCGAGCGGTCCTGATAAATCAGCTTGCGCGCCAGTTCCACTTCTTCCGCCGGAATTTTGTAGAGCGGATAAATTTTGGTGTAATTGACGATAGCGACATCCAGGCCGTTTTCGACCGCCTCATGCAGAAACACCGAGTTCAGAACGCGACGCGGATAGGGGTCGAGGCCGAAGCTGATGTTGCTGACGCCTAGCACGGTCTTCACTTCCGGCAGTTCTTCGCGGATGCGCTTCACCGCCTTTAAGGTCTCGATGCCGGCGGAGCGGTATTCTTCCTGGCCCGTCGAAATCGGGAGCGTCAGCGTGTCGAAGAGCAAGTCCACCGGACGGATGCCGAATTTCTGCGTCGCCAGGTCGAAGATGCGGTGCGCTATTGCAACTTTTTTGTCGGCGGTGAGCGCCATGCCTTCTTCATCGATGGTGAGCGCGATCACTCCGGCGCCGTAGCGCTTCGCCATGGGCAGCACTTTCGAGGTCCTCTTCTCGCCGTCTTCGAGGTTGATCGAGTTGATAATGGCTTTGCCCGGGATGCGCTTGAGCGCCTCTTCGACCACGTCAGCTTCGGTGCTGTCGATCAGGATGGGCGCGGGCACACGAGTCGCGATTTTTTCCAGGATGGCTGAGATGTAGCCCTTCTCGTCTTCACCTACGATGGCGCAGCACAGGTCGAGCATGTGCGAGCCTTCGTTGGCCAGCTTTTTCGCCAGCTTCAGAATGTCGTCATACTTCCTGGCCTGCACCAGCTTGCGGAAATGATCGACCCGGGTAGTGGTATTCATCTCCTCCGCAACGATCAGAGGCTTCGGCTCCAGATCAAGAGGGACAGACGTAAAAGCGCTGGAGGCCGCGGCCACCGGTTTCACATCGCGCTTTGCCGGTTCTACGCCGGTGACCGCGTCCACCACGGCTTTGAGATGTTCGGGAGTGGTGCCGCAACATCCCCCTACAATTCTCACGCCGTAGTCCTGCACGAAATGTTTGTGATAGTCGGCCAAATCTTTCGGCGCGAGTTTGTAGACGGCGTGGCCACCGACGTTCTGCGGCAGCCCGGCATTCGGCAACACCGAAATGTGCTTGGTGGAATTCAGGCCCAGATATCGGACTGCTTCGTTCATCTCGGCGGGACCGGTTGCACAATTCAGGCCGATGATGTCTACGTCATACGGTTCGAGCGCAGTCAGGGCCGCGCCAATCTCGGTTCCGAGCAACATCGTGCCGGATTCCTGCAGCGTGACCTGCACCTGCACCGCCAGACGCTTGCCAGCTATGCGCATGGCCTCGAACACGGCAACGGTCGCGATCTTGGCCTGCAACAAATCCTGGCACGTCTCGATGAGCAACACATCGACGCCGCCTTCGATCAATGCCAATGCTTGCTCTTCGTAAGACTCCAGCATCGCATCCCAACGGATGTGTCCCAGCGACGGCAGTTTTGTCGTGGGACCTATCGATCCGGCCACGAATTTTGGTTTTCCCCTGGTCGAAAATTGCTGGGCCACTTCCCGGGCGAGTTGTGCCGCCTTAATATTGATCTCGCGCACTTTGTCCCGGAGATCGAACTCGCCTAGGACGAGGCTGGTCCCGCCGAACGTATTCGTCTCCACTACGTCGCAGCCTACGCGGAGGAAGTCGGCATGAATGTCGCGAATGATATCGGGACGGCTTAGTACCAGAACCTCGCTGCAGTTCTCCTTGCCCCAGAAATCGTCGAGGGTAGGGTTGCGCTTCTGGATGTTGGTGCCCATGGCGCCGTCGTAAACGACGACGCGTTCTCTGACGGTTTGGAGAAAGGTGGACATTAGTTCTTCGGTCTTGACCTCAGCGGCTAAAGCCGCACTCAAAATAATCCAGTAACCGCAGCGGCGAACCGCTGCGCCACCCAAAGTGAAGAACAACAAATCCCTTGCGGGACGCGTCCGTGGAATCCCACCCTTGCGCCAAGAACGCGCAAGGATGGGGCACCCGGCATTCTTACGCCGCTTCGCGGCTCCCCTATACAACAACGCCGGTCCCTGCGGGACCGGCGTTTGGTGAAGAATCTCGAAATTCGCTAATCCCCGCTTACGCCCGCATCCGTTTCCGACTGCGCAAACACCTGATTGGCTCCCATATGCGCCGGAGCCGGCGCCAGCATCTGCTCTTTGCGGTAGATCAGATTGCTGGCATTGAAACTTGCCAGCTCAAAGCCGTGACCGTGCGTAATCGCATCGGTCGGACAAGCCTCCACACAATAGCCGCAAAATATGCATCGATTGTAGTCGATGTTGTAGACCTGAGCGTAGCGTTCGGCGCCTGAAACCCTTTTTTCGGCGGTGTTTTCCGCAGCTTCTATATAGATGCAATTGGCGGGACAGGCGGCGGCGCAGAGAAAACAGGCCACACATTTTTCCAATCCGTTTTCGTCGCGCTGCAGCACGTGCATGCCGCGAAAACGTTCCTGGAACTTCGCGCCTTTCAGTGGACCGGGACCGTCGGGATAGTTCTCGACGATGGTGGGCTGAAACATCTCCTTCAGGGTGATGGTCATCCCCTGGGCGATGGCTCCGACGTTTTTGATCACGGACATGTTTTGACATTATAGCGGATGTTGGGCGGAGGGGCAGTTTTAGGCGCTGGCTACGGCAGCCAAGCGTGCTTGGGGCGGCGCATTCGCGACCAGTAATTTGATCCTTACACGCGCGCCGTGCGGCTTAACGTTTTCTATCTCGAAATCTCCGCCACGTTTCTTGACGATCCCGTAACAGACGCTCAACCCCAGTCCCGTTCCTTTGCCCACGGGTTTCGTGGTATAGAACGGGTCGAGCGCGCGGTCCAGATTGCCAAACCCCGGGCCCGTATCTTCCACTTCGATCACGGCCTGTGGGCCGTTCTGGTAGGCGCGAATGCTGATCTGTTTGCGGCCGGCCATTCCCTCCAGAGCATCGTTGGAATTGTTGAACAGGTTGAGGAGAATCTGTTTGATTTCATCCTCGTTGACGGCCAGAGAGGGCAAGTCTGGCGCGATGTCGAGTTCAACCCGGACGTTGCGGGTGCGCGTGTGGTATTCGCGAAGCGCCAGTACCTGGTGTAGGACGGGAGAGAGCTGTACCGCCTGAGTGTCGCCAGCGCTTTGCCGTGAAAACCGAAGCAAATTGTCAATAATCCGTTTCATGCGGCGGGCTTCACTCACCAGCTTCGCGAGATGATCGCGAGCATGCGGCGCCGCGATGGCATCGTTGATCAGCTCACCGTATCCCATGATTGCGGTTAGAGGATTGTTGAGCTCATGCGCGACTCCTGCCAGCAGTTGCCCCAGGGCAGCCAGCTTTTCCGACCAAACCAATTGCGCGTGCAAAGACTGTAGTTCGATGGCCAGTGCAAGGTCGGCTGCGAGCATTTCGATGTGGGACAATTCGAGCGCATCGACCGTACTCGGGTCTCGCGGCGCAGCCAGAAAGATGCAACCCAGGTATGCGCCTCCATCGGAGCAAAGGGGAATCAACAACTCTTCGCCCTTCCCGGGCGCATTCGGGTTCTCGGGCGGCGCCAACGGAATTGCTTCATGGGGAGGCAGCAGGTACGAATTCTTCCCCACGGGTTGTGCATTGAAACATAACTTCTTAATGTGATCGAGCGTCCAGTCGCTTTGAGCCTGAAGTCTCTGCAAAGATTCTGCCGAGAGTCCACTGGAACCAGCCACCTGTAACCTGCGTTCTGAATTTTCGAGTTGGACCACCGCCACACTGAAGTTGCTGACATCAGTGATCGCGGAAGCGATGTCGGGGCAAATGGTATCCAACTCCGCACCACTTAACAGCCGGGAAGTGATGGCGGAGAAGCGTTCCAACTGACGGTTGAGCCTTTCTGCCTTATGTTGCATGTCAGCGATCGATTCTGATTTGTCTTCCACCACAGCCAGGATCATTCCAAGAGCGACAAAGAGCTTGGGGGTGTTCCACAGCTCTGCTGGAATGATCAGGGCTGGAGTGAGACGATGGATCAACAATTCGATTGGAAACGCGGCTCCCCAGCTGAAGAATCCGCCCGCGATCGTTAGAATTGCGGGCGACTGGCGCCAGTGGTTCCGGCAAATGAAAACACCCGCCAACCCAAACCCAATGGCAAGGAGTGCAATCGTCCCTTCCTTAAAGGAGCCGCGGAGCGCGGCACGGATCGCCCACACTGCGGCAAGCGAGCACAGGAAGGTTGATGCCTCCTGATACAGTGACATCTTGCCGCTTACGCCAAAGAAGAAGCATGCCGCTCCGCCGAAGCAGGCGATCAGGCACAAGACATAAGGCCAGCGCGCCTGCACGCCGTAGCAGGTGCAGACCGCGTACAGCACGGAGGGCACACCCAGCACGAGCAGCAGGAGCGTCCGCTTGGCGTAGTCTTCCGCCACCATGGAGACGGAGACCAGAAAAGTGACCACAGCGGCTTGCAACGATCCGGAATCGACGGCCAACAGAAAGGAATTGGCGGGGCCGTGATCGGGCTCCAGCAATTGCGCCAGAAAATGCGTGAACACCAGCGTCCAGCCCACGGTCCACAGCGTCAGGCGGGCGCTGCGGCCGTGGCGCTTCAGGCCCACGAAGATAATGACCAGCACGCCTACGATCAAAAATGTCGGAATCTTTTCGAGGACATCCATTCAGGAATACATAGGGGGGAGAAGCATTGTTTCAACAGTAATCAACAGTAACCAACTGTAGAACTGTCGGGCAACGCCAGAACGTGCCATGGGCGTAGCACCAAAGGTGGTCGGCCTGCACACTGGTGCCATGGGGTCGTGGTACGACATACCTTGCGACAAATCGGATGTTTTTGGACAAGGAGTCGGTTACTCGGACACCGACCCAGTTCCTGGATACCAAGGACGGGGGCACTTTCGAGGACATGGAATTCTTCTCTTGATGCTTGAGACTCTACTTGTGCGCCGGGTCGCACTGGCGCGCCAGTGGCGTTTCCATTTATGGCCTGCCGTGGTTCACGTTCTTCTCGTTTTATTTTCTTCTCCATTTTCTTCGCCGCTTTCATTTTTCTTTTCGGCGGCGTTTTCCTCGCTGCCGCTTTCGGTCAAGAACCTGGCAATAAAATGCCGCGCTCATCTTCCTCTGAGAAGGGCAGCGAAGAGCGCGCCGGGGATCGTCCTTACTTGCGGGACGATTCGAACTGGAACTGGAACCAGCGGGGACGGAGTGTGCCCGGAGCGGAATCGGCGGCGGGGCTGCGGTTTCGGGCTTATCAACAGAAGATGGCGATGCGAGCGCAGCGCGCGGCTGCGAATGCCGCACACGCGCTCACCGCAAAGAATGCGGTGAGTGGGGCATCAGCAGCGCTCTCGGATTCTTCAGTGTGGGTTCCTCTTGGACCGGCTCCGCTGGCTTCCGATGCTACGGGCGATGGAATGCAGGATTACAACTGGGTCTCAGGACGCGCTACTTCGGTGGTGATTGATCCGGAGGACACTACTGGAAACACGGTGCTGCTGGGTGGCGCTTATGGCGGGCTTTGGAAATCGACGAACGCGGGCAGTCTGAATTCCAATCCTGCTTTGGTGACATGGCAGGCTTTGATTGACGACCAGCCAACGCTGGCGGTGGGCGCGATTGCTTTGCAACCTGGCAACAGCAACGTGATTCTAGTCGGAACCGGCGAGACCAACAGTTCCGGCGATTCTTATTACGGGCTGGGAATTCTGCGCTCTGCGGATGGCGGTTCGACTTGGACCGAGATCACGGGGATAGGGCAAACCCCCGACCAATCTTTTCTGGGGATTGGATTCAGCAAGATTGCATTCAGCACGGTAAATCCAAGAGTTGTGGTCGCGGCGACGGCTGGCGACAACGGCTTGTGCCTTGGTGAGGAAGCGGCGCCGGCGGGAAACAGCGGCCCGTGCCTGGGCCCGCAGGAGGATGGGAATTCACCCGCGCGCGGACTTTATGACTCGCAGGATGGGGGGGTGACGTGGAACCGCGTCACTCTCACGGATGGTGCGATTCCCTCGTCGGCTGCGGCGGTGATTTACAACCCGCTCCAGGGAACGAGCGGGACTTTTTACGCGTTCATCCGGCGACACGGCTTGTACTCGTCCACCGACGGGCAGACTTTCACTCGGCTGGCTGCGCAGCCGACGACAGGTCTGGCATCGGCGAACTGTCCGGCGGGTTCGAACGCGACCAGTTGCCTGATTTATCGCGGCGAGTTTGCGGTGGTGCCAGGGCGCAACGAGATGTATGTGTGGGTGGTCGATATACAGCCCGACGCCAATGGAAACCCAGCAGCCGCTGACGAGGGTATCTATCAATCAACAAACGGCGGGGCGAATTGGACACCGATTCCGGACAACGGCATCACGAACTGCGGAGATAGCGCATTTGGTCCAGACAATAGCGGTTGCGGGGTGGAGCAGGGTTGGTACAACCTGGCGTTGGCGGCGATCTCCGATGCGACGGGGACAGATGTTTACGCGGGTGCGGTCAATCTTTACAAGTGCACGCTGGAGGGAGGCACGACCTGCACACAAGGCGACTGGATCAATCTTACGCACGTGTATGGGTGCAATCCAGGTCCGCTGGGGGCACCGGCGCATGTGCATCCCGATCAGCATGGGATTGCGTTCATGGTGGCCAGTGGCAAAACGCCGGGCTACTTCGCACACGATGGTGGAATCAGCCGGACGCTGGATGGCTATGCCGGATTGAACACCGGAAGTTGTACGGGGACGAATCAGTTTGACAGCCTGAGCCAGAGCCTGGGCTCGATGACGGAATTCGTTTCCTTCTCGACCCACCCCACCAGCCCGGACATTCTTTTGGGAGGAACGCAGGGTAACGGCTCCCCTAAGACCAGCGGCGCTACCGGCAACAGCGCCTGGCAGAATGCGCTGGGCGGGGACGGCGGATTCACGGCCATCAATCCTCAGAACCCTGCCGAGTGGTTTGCCGCCAATCCTTACGTCACGATCATGAAGTGTGAGTCGGTAACGGGAACGGGGACAGATTGTAACGACAGCACATTTTTCCAGGTCGTCGGATCGAGCGATCTTGGCGGAGATGAGGGAGCTTTCGACACTCCGTACATTCTGGATCCGCAGAACACTAGTGAGCTGCTGGTGGGGACGTGCCGGGTGTGGCGAATCAGCACGAGTGGAACGGCCCCGCTGCAACTAAGTAATGACTTCGACACGTTGGGGACGGGCGTGTGCACCGGTGCTGAGATCAATCTGGTGAATGGGCTGGCTGCGGGCGGTCCGAAAGATACGAACAACAATTCGACGGTGGTGTATGCGGTGACGAACGGATACGGGCCGCTGAGCGGGTTGCCGGGCGGCGAGGTCTGGGTCACGACCAACGCCGGCGTCAGCTTAATGACGAATGTGACGCAGAATGCAACCCAGAATGTGAATCCTAACGGCTATGCGATTTCGACGGTCGCGATGGATACGTCCGATGCGACTGGCAATACAGCGTATGTCGGGATCATGGGATTCAGCACGGCGGCATTTCCGACGTCGCATGTTTGGAAGACTACGAGTGCGGGCGCCAGTTGGACGGACTGGACCGGAACCGAGCTGCCGGACGCTCCCGTGAACGCGTTGCTGGTGGATTCGCAAGCGGCGATGGTGTACGCGGGAACCGACGCCGGCGTTTTTGTCAGTTCGACGACGACGGCGAGTTGGACCGAAGTTGGTCCGGCGCCGGGAATGGGGGCGTCGGGATTTCTGCCGGACGCTCCGGTGACGGCGATACAACTTTTCAATTACGAGGGCACGAAAACGTTGTTCGCATCGACGTACGGGCGGGGCATTTGGAGCTACGCGCTTTCGCCAGGCTACGCGAATGTGATTTCGAATTCGCCGCAAACGGTGTTTCCGACGCAGACGGCCATGTTCAACGGCACGGTGACGGCGAAAAACGGATACGCCAGCGCGGTGAATTTGAGTTGCACTGGCGGCGCGCCGGCGACCTGCGCGCTGCAACCAACGCAGATCACATTTTCCGAGAATCCGACTGCAACCTACACGGTGACGGCAGGCGGGAGTGTAGGCGATTACAGTTTCAACGTGCATGCGGTGGGGACGGACGGCCGCGCCATTACGCACGACGCGCCAATAACACTGCACGTGGTCGACTTCAATTTGACGGCGCCCAGTCCGAATTCGTTGAGCGTGGCGCAGGGCGGAACGTCGGGGGCGAGCACGTTCCAGGTGACGGCGGCGGGAAGTTTTACGGGGACGGTTGCACTCGCTTGCTCGTCGGGGCTGCCAGCGGGAACGGCTTGCGTATTCTCGCCATCGAGTGCGGTGAATCCGACTTCTTCGTCACCCGTAACGGTTACGTTGACGGTAACGGCGGCGGCCGGCACTCCGGCGGGCGGTCCGATGACGGTGACGATTTCGGCGATGACGGCGGGAGCACCTTCCGCCAAGACGCAAACGTTCGGGCTGACGGTGAAGGTGCCGGCTCCGGACTTTGCGATTGCGATGACAGCGACTCCCAATAAGACGGTAGTGAATCAGAACGTAACGTGGAACGGAACGCTGACGTCGGCGGATGGATACAGCGGGAACGTGACGCTGACGTGTACGGCGGGAGCTCCGGGGACGTGCACGATCACGCCTTCGACACTGACTCCGACCGCTGGTGGAGTTGGGTTCACGGTGACATTAGGGAGCACGACGGCGGGGACGTTTAGCTTCACGATTCAGGGAACGGACGGGACGCTGACTCATGCCACGGCGGCGGAGACACTGACGGTGGGAACGGATGTTACGTGGACCGACACAGGCAGCACTACCGTTACGGTGGCAGCCGGACAGAGCGCGAGCTATACGTTTTCGGCGGTTCCGGCGGGGGCGCGGCTTTTAGCTCGGCGGTGAGTTTTGCTTGCACGGCCTTGCCGGCATTGACCAGTTGCGGGTTCAGTCCGGCGACGATCGCGGCGGGGGCGGGGACGACTACGGTTACTTTGACGATTGCGACTACGGGGCCAAACGCGGCGAAGCGGGCCCTGCTGCGCACGGCTTGGACGGCCGGGGGCGGCCGTCCCTACTCGTTCATTTTGATGATGATGGCGGGGATTGTAGGGTTGGGGACAAAGAGACGCGGCAAGCCGCGTCTCTACGGAGGGATCGCGGTTATTGGTTTGGGGCTGGGGCTGATCGCGTTGATTTCTTGTGGCGGTGTCGCAGGTGGTGGTAACTCTCCGCCACCGGTGACCGTCACGGTGAATCCGGGATTGGCGACTTTGTTTGCTAATGAAGCGGGCAATTCCTGGCCGGCGGGGGCTACTCAGCAACAATTCAAAGCGACAGTAAATGGCTCAACTGATCAGAGCGTAACCTGGGCGGTCACGGGCGGAGGTACCAATGGCACGGTGGACGGGACTGGGCTGTATACGACTCCGGCGGTGGCGCCGAATCCGGGGACGGTGACGGTTACGGCCACATCGGCCGCAGCCGCGACTCCGGGATCAACTTTTGTGACTGTGGCTACGCCGACGGCGTTGGGGACATCGCAGATTACGGTGACGGCCACGGCTGTGGGTGGGGCGGCGCACGGGGATGTGGTGACGCTGGCTGTACAGTAGGCGCGATTCACCGCCGAGACACAGAGAGCGCCGAAAACGACCTTCCGTTTGGGGCGCGGACTTATGTCTGCGCCTTTTTTCTTGCGTCAATGGTTCTTGCGTCACATCGTGCTGTTTTTGTATCACGGTGATGGAATGCGGTGGTGAGGTAGGATCATCTTCGGTGAGGCCGCTGTGCTCTGCACGGCTTGGACGGGCGAGTCGCCCGTCCCCACACCAGCATCTGCACACAAACTTATGACTTATGACATTGCGGTGATTGGCGGAGGGATTGTCGGGCTTTCGTTTGCCATGCAGGCGAACGAGCAATTCCCCCGGTTGCTGGTGGTGGTACTGGAGAAAGAGGCGGGAGTGGCTCGTCATCAGACGGGGCACAACAGCGGCGTGATCCATAGCGGGGTTTATTACAAGGCGGGGTCGCTGAAGGCGCGGTTGTGCGTGGCGGGGGCGCGCGAGATGGTGGAGTTCTGCTCGCGACATGGAATTCCGTTTGAAGTGTGCGGAAAACTGATTGTGGCTACTAACGTAGAGGAAGCGGCACGATTGGATGATCTGCTGGCGCGTGGCGTGGCCAATGGGCTTGAGGGTTTGCGGTTGCTAGAGCGCGAGGCGATGCTCGAAATCGAGCCGCACGTGGGCGGAGTGCGGGCGCTGCACGTACCGTCGACGGGAATCACGGATTATGCGGCGGTGGCGGCTAAGTATGCGGAGATCGCGACCGGGCGCGGGGCAGAAGTCAGAACCAATGCGGGGGTGGTGGGATTCGAGCGGTCGCGTGAGACCGTGGTAGTGCGGACGCGCGCGGGAGATTTTTCGGCGCGGTATGTGGTGAATTGCGCGGGACTTTATAGCGATCGAGTGGCGCGGTTGGCAGGGGACGATCCGGGGATGTTGCTGGTCCCGTTTCGTGGCGAATATTACGATCTGGCGGCGGCGCGGAAGGAATTGGTCCGGGCGCTGATTTATCCGGTGCCGGATCCGCGGTATCCGTTTCTGGGAGTGCACTTCACGCGGCGGATTCAGGGAAATGTGGATGCGGGGCCGAATGCGGTGCTGGCGTTCCGGCGCGAGGGATACCGGTGGAGGGATTTCGATTTGGGCGAGACGATGGAAGTATTCCTGGATGCGGGTTTCCGGGCGATGGCGCGGCAGCACTGGAAGAACGGACTGGGGGAGTTTCGGCGGTCGCTGCGGAAGAGGGAGTTTGTGCGATCTTGCCAGCGCTTGGTGCCCGAGGTGCGGATGGAGGATATGACTCCGGGCGGGTCAGGGGTGCGAGCGCAGGCGGTGGGGGCGGATGGCGCGCTGGTGGATGATTTCAGGTTTGTGGGGCGGGAGCGGTTTTTGCATGTGCTGAATGTGCCGTCTCCGGCGGCGACGGCATCGCTGCCGATTGGACGAGAGATATTGAAGATGGTGCCGGCGGAGATTACGGGGTAACAGCAAGTTTCAGGGTTTCAGAGTCTCAAGGTTTCAAGGAAAGGGTGCGCGGCGTTGAGGGTTTACTCTAAAACTTTGAAACCTTGGCATTCGTGTAATCTGGGAACTCCTCATTACATCTGGTTGGGAGAATTCGTATGGCGCAGAGTTTGAGTTCGAAGAAAAAAGTCGCGGTGTTGGGGGCGGGAAAGATCGGGTCGATTCTGCTGCAATCTTTCTTGCGCGATGGATTGCTTTCGCCGGGTCAAACCTGGGCGACGGTGGCGCATCCAGAGCGGGCGCGGCTGCTGAAGGACAAGTTGAAGGTACACGCGGGCACCGACAACTCGGAGGCGGTAAGAGACGCGGACATTATTTTTCTCTGCGTGAAGCCACAGGTGGTGTCGGATGTGGCGCGGGAGATCCGCGCGCACTTGAATGCGAAGCAACTGGTGATTTCGGTAGCGGCCTCGGTTCCTACGGAGATGATTGAACGGGCGCTGGAGAAAGAAGTGCCGGTGGTGCGGGCGATGCCGAATACTCCTTGCGTGCTGGGCGCGGGCATGACGGCGCTGTGCAAGGGGAAGTTCGCGACCAAGCAGCACCTGGAAATGGCGACGAAGTTTTTCGATGCGGTGGGCCGGACCGTGGCCGTGGACGAAAAGCATATGGACGCGGTGACGGGATTGTCTGCGAGCGGACCCGCGTATATCTACATCATTCTGGAGTCGCTGGCGGAGGCGGGAGTGAAGGTCGGGCTGCCGCGCGATGTAGCGACACTTCTGGCGGCGCAAACCACGATGGGCGCGGCGCGCGTGGTGCTAGAGACGGGAGATCATCCGGCGTTGCTGAAGGATGCGGTGACGACTCCAGCGGGATGCACGATTGACGGCATCATGGAACTGGAAGAAGGCAAGCTGCGCGTGACTTTGATCAAGGCGGTGGTGAAGGCGGTGCAGCGGGCTAAGGAGTTGGCGTTTTCGTGACGCAAAGACCCCACTTCTCGAAAAGCGCGAGAAGTGGGGCACCCGGCCGCATCCCGGCGAATGAGACTCTTAGTTATAGTTACCGAGGCAACCTACGGCCAATTACCTTCGACACTTTCCGCTCTCAGCGCATGCCTATAGATTGAAAGGGAAAGGCGACATTTCCCCAATGCGTCGAATAGGCGTTTTAGTGGTTGCGGCAGTGCTGGCTGCCGGTGTGTTCACGTGGACCAACAGGGCTCAGGCAGAGAGCCACGCAGGACGACGAAGAGCGGTCGACAAAGTTGCTCCGGTTTATCCGGAACTTGCGAGGCGTAACCGGATTCGAGGTGTGGTGAAGGTGGAAGTGGTGGTCCGGGAAAATGGGAGTGTTAAGTCCACGAAGGTGTTGGGGGGAAGCCCGCTGCTGATCGATTCGGCCGCCGATGCGGTCCGCAAGTGGAAGTTTGAGCCTGCATCCCAAGAAACCACTGAAGTTGTGCAAGTCGAATTCGCGGAATAACCGCAAGTCAAAAGGCCACGGAACTTCCATTTGCTTCGTTCCCACCTGCTTCGCCCCTCCAACTCAAGATTCCACGGGCAGCCCCAAACGCCGGGAATCTAGGGCTCGATTTGCGGTGGTGATGATCTCAGTTGGGGAGAGCGAAGCTCAGAGTTACATCGGTCTGGAACTGGGCGGGGTGATCGTGATGGCGATAGGGTTGGTAACGCCAGCTGCGGACGGCTTCGGTGGCGGCGGCGGCGAGTACGGGGTCTCCACTTAGAGTGCGGATGTTGGAAACCGAACCGTCTTCCGCGACTTGGACTTCAAGGACTACATTGCCTGAGCGGCCGGCGGCGATGGCTTCGGGAGGATATTGGGGCTCGGTGCGGCTGAGGAGGCGGGTCTCGGCTTGCGCCGGAGAGAGCCAAACGCTTTGGAATGGAGCGATCTTCGTCGTTGACGAAGCTTCCACGATCGCATCGCTGGGTTGCCTCGTGGTATCGGGCGTGGCGGGAGCAGGTTTCATGCGAAAGATGACTTTGCCTTTTTCGTAGACGACTAGTTCATCCGAAGCGGGCGGGGCGGGCTTGGTTTTTGCCACAGCGGATTTGGTCGCGGCAGCGGGTTTTATTGATTGGTCCGGCGTCGAACCGGGTGCAAGCGGGGTCGTCTGGATATAGGACGCGTTCGAACGCGGCCATCCAATGCGGGAGCCGATGAGGAAGCTGACGGCGAGAGCCGCGAGAATGGCTAGACCTCCCAAGACCAAGGTCCAGGCTTGATAGGGGGGACGAGTGGGCAGTGAACTGGTGGGCACGTCGAACTTGGACGGAACGGGCATCGGCAGAACTAAGTCTGGCAGCGGAATCTCTGGCGGAGCGATCGGGGCGGGCTTGTCCTGACTGAGTTCGATGGCGGCGCGGCGAATGCGAGCGCACCCCTCGGCGAAACCTTCCAGCAGGTTCTGGTCAGAGTTTGAGAAGGCGGTGGGAGAGGTCGAGAAGGCTTCGAGGACCCCGCTGACCGGAGCATTCTTGTCGTTGCTGCCAAAGCCACTGTCAAAGACGGGGACGATGAGGATGGAGCGGACGCCGAGGCGCTGAATGGCGGGGTCGACACGAGGGTCGAACTCGGTGTCGGCGGACATCTGGGGTTGACGAGTTTGAAAACAGGCGCCAGAAAGACCGTCGTGGGTATTCAGGGGGACGCCGAGATCGGGCGCCAAGTCTCCGGTAGCAGCGCGGCAGACCATTTCCTCTCCGCGAACGAGGGCGAGGGCAGCGGCGCTGGCTCCGGTGGCATGGGCGGCACGGACCACGAGTTCATTGAGAACCAAATCGAGAGCGAGGTCGGGCGGGAAACCGGCGAGCAGGTACTGCTCGAGGGTACGGGTCAGGTCAAGATGCGAATCGTCAGGGTGGAACTCGGACCTCGACATGGGTCGCGGCAACATGATTTGTTCCGCCAGCCTGCGGTGATGCGGGGGAATGCAGGCTCAGAGCGAGTTTCCCGCGAATTGGGAGGGAAGTCAATTGTGGAGAGATTTGGGTTTTTCAGCGAGTCAGGTATTTCCATGCCGCAACGACCGCAACAATAACTATCCCGACCAGATACGCCCAGCCTCGTCCCTTTTGGAGCTTTTCCTGATCTATCAAGAAGTACCTCGTCTAGACCATCATGCCATAGGCGAACTCCTAGTGCGAGACTGCCGAAATTGGCAATCGGGTACTTCGTAATTCTGCAACTTAGGGTGGGAGCGGGCGTGGTCGCCCGCGTCCACACTAGGGAAAACTACTGGCCGGTCTCGGTGAATTTGGCGGGGCTGCCAACTCCAGCGGCGGTGGCATTCATGGTGGTGGTTCCGGGAGACGCAGGCAGCGTATAGAACTGGGTTACGGTTCCATCGGTGCCGGTGACGCCGGGATTTGGGTTGGAGAAAGTGCCACCGGCACCACCGTCGTTAAAGGTGACGCTGACGCCGGAAACGGGATTGCCATACTGGTCGACGACCAGCACGGTGAGCGCCAGTGGCAATTGGGTTCCGGCGGGGGCGGTCTGATTATTGCCGCTGGTGATGGCGATGGTGGCGGCGGGTCCGGCAACCGAGTACTCGACGAAGGAGATGTTCTTGAGACCGGTCGAGCCGCCGGTAACCGTAATCTTGGAGACGGTGGTAGGCAACTGCAGAGTAGTAGCAGCCAAGCCAGTGACGCCGGTGACCGCGGACGACGGACTGGGAACGGCGCCATGGTTGGAGGTGAAGGTGACGTTCACGCCGGGGACGGCGTTCTTATAGGCGTCCTGGGCCTCGGCGATGAGAGGTTTGGTGAGTTTGGAACCGGCAGCGCCAGCCTGCGTCCCTCCTCCGTAAGCAATGATCCTTGTAGCCGCGCCGGGCATAGCGGTGGCAGTAGTGGTGGCAGTACCAGCACCGCTCGCAGAGATGGTCAGGGTATAGGTGCCCGATTTTTGCGGAAGGGTGTAGAAAACCGGCGTGGTGTTGCCCTTGGAGTCGGTCACAGCGGAGGCGGGACTGAACGAACCGCCTTTGCCGCCGTCACTGAAATTGACGGTGGCGCCAACATCGGGTTGTCCGGTGTAAGGGTCGACGATATTTACCTTAATGGGAACGGGAAGCTGGGTAGCCACGGTAGCGGTCTGGGTATTGCCGCTGGTAATGGTGGTGTTATGAAACAACCCGTAGGCCTCGAGACTATTCTGGGTGGCGACATAGACCTTGCCGTTGACGACGGTCTGGGTGGCAAAGTGGCCGACGGCCGGCAGAGTGTCACGCCCATTGGGAGCCTGATTGGTACCATAAAGTGGTTGGAGAGAAACGGCGTCGAACGCAAAAAGTTGAGAAGTCTCGATGACCCACAGAATCCCGTTGCTGTTGCCATTGGCGGAAATGGATGGAGAGTGGGCGCCGGTATATTTTGCGGAAGTCTCGACCGGAGTACCGAGTAACCCGGCGGACAACGGAAAAGCCATGATTGCAGAGCCATTGGGGGCGAAGTACACGGTATTGTTCCAGTAGGCAGGAGAACTCATCATGACGTCTATGGGACTATTGTTGTTCTGTGGGACGAGAACGACTTCTTGCAGGACATTACTGTCGTTCGCGGAGTACATGCCCATGTTGTCGCGATTGAGAACGAAGGCGACGCCGTACTTGCCGCTGGCGACAAGTTCATGGGGATAGGGGCCGTTTTGATCGGGGAGGACGATGGGGCCAGAGGAACTTACGTCAAGATCATTGACGTTGAGGAAGGCCACGTTCCACGGGGTGAAATAATCGGCAAGCGTGTCATCGGGAGCGAGCTTCAAGACGCTATTGCAGTAGGTCTGGCCACCGGTTGGAACATCGAAGCCGTGGCCTCCGGTTTCAGCGGTGGAAACGAAGATGTCGCCGGCTTCATCGGCTGCGAGGCCGTTGCCGGTCTGCCAGATGGAAGTTAATCCATAGGAGGGCGAGGTGTTGAAGACCCCGAGTTGCGCCAGACTGGCTTCGTCATAAGAAAGCACCCAACCGCTGTTGCTGTCGTTGCAGTAGTTCGAGCCAAAACCCAGGTAAAGGACACCATTGAGCAGCAAGAGGCCGGGGCGGTTTTTCTGGTGGAGGCTGTCAAAGACAGTGATGTGTGGTTTGTTCCAAATGTTGTTGCTATTGCTGGTGCTAGTGGCGGTGATCAGGACGGGGCTGCCAGGCTGCTCATAGCCGGTGGTGATGTCGAGAGCGTGGAGATGATGGCGGACGGTGGTGTTGAGAAGAGTCTTCGCCACCAGATACATGGTGTTGGTCGCGGGATCGATGACGGGGGTTCCGATGATGCCTTCCTGGGTGAAGCCGGGAGCAGGGCCGCAGGGGAGATATTTCCCGCTGGCAGTCGTGGCACCGGCACCGACATTGTTCAACATGCTGGCATACCAGAGCTGGGCGCCATTATCGGCATCAATCGCGTAGACCGAATCCGCCTGAGTAACGACATAGACTACGTTATGTAGGCCCTGACCGGGAATGTTCACGTTGGGCACGTAGAGGGGCTGAGCCATCACGACATAATCGACGGGAGCGCTGAAGAGCTTACCGAAGCTGTTTTTGTTGACGTTGGCAGGGGTGAGTAAAGTCTCATTGATGTTCGCGCCGTCGCGGGCAATATCACCACGGCTGGTCAAGAAGGACTGCTGTGCGAACGAAGACGACAGAAGAGCAATGCAGACGACGAGCAAGGTCAGGCAAAGCTTGCCTGCCAGCATGGCACAGGAAAATATCGAACGAGTAGCGGACGGGGACGCATTGGAAACGCTTTTTCCAACTTTGTGTGACAAAAAGTGGCGCATCGCCTTTGTTCCTTCCAGCAAAAAACTCCGGGACCTGCATCTATTCCATAGCACTTAAGACACCGTGGGAGACGCTTCCGGAAACCACAAACTCCATGGAACTGTGACAGTTATCGGGTGTTATACGGCTAAAGACGAAGGCATCACAATTCCACTTTCGTGGCAGTCGCAAAGTCTTGCACACCTTGCGCATTTTGGGCTGAGGACAGTATGGGCCCTTGCGGATACCGCCGGGCACAAACTACATGGAACCGCGCGATCTCGACACAAGGAAATGCAGTTTATAATGCCCTCGCCTCGGTGTCCCAAACGGAAATCCTGGCTGAGTCTGGAGGCGTGGTTCATGCGAGTGCTCGACTTAGGCTGCGGATCGGGGCGGGACTTGGCTTCGTGGGGCGTCACCGCTTCAGATGAAGTTACGGGAGTTGACATCGACGAAAGCCGTCTGGCTGCTGCCAAGGTACGATTCTCAAACCGAACTTATGTACACGGCAGCGGTGAATGCCTGCCATTCGAGGACGAGAGTTTCGATCGCGCAATTTCCGCGGTTGCTCTCCCCTACATGAACATCCAGAAAACGCTCGCAGAAATTCACCGCATCCTCGTTCCGGGTGGCGGCTTGTCGCTAAGCTTGCATCTTCCGAGTTTCACGATCGCTGAACTTCTCCACCAGGCTCTCCCGAAGCCGGTCCCTACGTTCTTTCGGCTCTACGTCCTGGCAAACGGGTCATTATTCCATTGCACCGGCAGGACGGTCGGGTTCTTCAATGGGAGGACGGAATCGTTTCAGACCGAGCGAGGAATGAGGATTGCACTGAATCGCGCCGGTTTCGTCAATCCTTTCTTCAGCCGCGCAATCGGGCCAGTCGGCGAAACGTTTACTGTGGAAGCAAGAAAATAGAGATTGTAGTTCCCTTTACCCCTTAATAGTCGAATCTGAGGCGGAGAGAAAAGGTGCGCGGGGAAGCGATCGCGGTTCCGGAGAAAAGGCTGGCGAAGTTAATTACATTGAGGCGGTCGTTGAGATTGCGAATATCACCCTGCAGGCGCAGGGCTCGCGATTCTTTTTTGTAGAGGTCGAAGGCGGCCGAGAGATCGACAGATAAGGATGGGCGCACGCGTCCGGCGGTGAGGTTGACGCGGTCGACTACCGCCTGGCCGAATTCTTCGACCAGGGTTGCGGTCGACTCGCCGTTCAGATCGACGGGAAGACCGGTGCCATAGGAGGCGCCGACGGAGGTCCAAAAGCGCGACCAGGGTTGGTAACGGAGCTGTCCGTGCACGGTGTGGCGCTGGTCCTGGGAAATCCAGATGCGGGCGTTGGAGTTGAGGAGTTGGGTATCCTGGCCGAGAAATAATCCGCCAACGACGGGAAGGCGCGCGGAAGCGACCATGTAGGAATAGTTGAACCAGGCCGACCATGGGCCCCACTGCGGGAGGGCGAGTTGACTTTCGGTTCCGTAGATGTGGGCGGAACTAAGCGCGATGGGGAAACTGACGCCGGTATCGAGGAGGGGATCGTCGTCGGCGAAATTGCGGGTGTCGCGCTGGAAGACGTTGGCGGAGATGTGCGCTTTGTGGAAAAGTTCTTTGGTCGCGCCCAGTTCGTAGTAATTGCCGCGCGAGGGGCGGACCGGGAGCTGGGCGACTTCTTGGTTGAGAGTGCGGGCTTGGGGCGATGTGCTCAACAACAGGTTCTCAACCGCGGGAGTGCCGAAGGCGTGGTCGTAGGATCCGCGGAAGACGATGCCAAGTTTGGGAACGTACCAGGCAAACCCGAAGCGTGGGCTCCAGGCGGAGTCGGTGACGCGAACGCTGTAGTGGTCAAAGCGAATTCCTCCGCTTAGGCTGAGGTTCCCGAAGTGAGCATTGTCCTGGATGAAAAAGGCCTGCTCGCGGTCGTCACCGGATTGGTGAAAGAAGAAACTGAGCGGCGCGGAAGGGTCAAAGAGAGGCTGGCAAGCCCCATTGGGCTGGCAAATCTCGGTGGCGGTGATCTGGTAGGAGAACTGTTCGTGGACGAGGTTGTAGATGGAGTCGGCTCCGGCTTTCAGTTCATGGTGATTGAAGCCGGCGGCGACGGTGGCGCTGACATAGCCTTCGCGGAATCCGCGGTCCTGAAATGCCTCCATAGGCCAGGAGGTTGGGCTGGAAGTGAGGTCGGCCTCGTCGTCGCGCACGCGGCCCTGCAGGGTACCGATAACGTTGGAGGAGAAAGTGTGCTGATAGGAGACCTGCCCTGAGACTTCCTGATTGCTGCGATCCTGACGCTGTGCTTGCTGCTGCTGGACGAGTTCGTTCGGAACTTCAAAGCCGGCGCGATTGAAACTGAGCGAGAGGCGAACGCGATCTTGCGGCGTGAGGTCGCGTTCGAAGCTGCCTTTGATTCCGGCGAGGGTGGCGCGGTTGGTGAAATTTTCCAGGACTGGGGGATCGAGAAAGCGGTCGGTGCGAGCCGCGTCCATGGTGAGTCCGAAGATGTTGCGGCCGTCGAAATAACTGGTGCCCAGGTAAGCATTCTCGGTATCGAAACTCCCTCCGCCGAGAATGGCGGTGCCGTGCACGCCGCGTGCGGGATTGCGATCGGTCGTGGTTTCGACTACGCCTCCAACCTTGCGGCCGAATTCTGGGGGAATGCCGGAGGTGTAAGTCTTGACCGACTGCACATCATCGAGATCGTCGGCGGGAGAAAAGGCGGGCGAGCGGTTGTTCAGTATGGGGAGTCCATCGACAACGTACTGCGTATCGTATTCGGAGGCGCGGGGATGGAGAACTCCGTTGGCCTCAAGGACCCAGCCGGGCTGCGATTGCACAACGTCGATGGCCTGGCGTCCGGGAATGGTTGCCGCCCAATCGCGGAGCGTAGGTGCTCCGAGTTGGTAAGTGTTGTCTGTGTTCGTGGTATCAAGAAGCGTGTCGGAATCTTTCACCTCTACCGTCTGGGCGACGACTGCAACCGAGAGGACGACGGAAATTTTTTGTGGCAACTGGGAACGGACCTCGACCAGCGAATTATAGGGAGCGAATCCGGCGTGCTCGAGGGACAAATGGTAAATGCCTAGGGGCAACTGTTTGGCTGTGTATTCACCGTTAGGGGCTGTGTCGAAGCTGAGTTCGAAATGGCTTGCCTGGCTCACGAGAGATCCATGGGCGGCGGGCAAAACGGCACCGTCGGAGTCGGTGACGGAGAGGCGGAGTTCGCCGGAGCGATCCTGCGCGCGGGCCGATGGGCAGACCAGCAGGAAAACAAGTGCGGTCCTGATCAGAGCACGATGCAGATGGATTCTCCGAAATCGGCGGGGGATGCCTTGGGATATCTTACAGTGATCACGCATGCAGGTATTGGGACAGGAGCGCTACAACTTTCGGGCAGACGCGGGCCGAACTGCGCTCGGCTTGGACAGATGGGGGCGGCTGTCCCTACGCAACCCTGGACGGGCGCGATGCCAGCCGCACACAAGCGGTGATGGCGGTCACGACTTCTTTGTGAGATACGAATTCCCATTCCTGGGCCCGACAGGCTCAGGAAAACAATGAAGCGGCTGCCAGGGCTGGAAAGGCTGCTACAGTTAAGATGATTGCACTCCGACGAGCCGGAGGTGCACCTGAAAATTCAAGGAGAGAAGGCTCGCTATGCGCATCGCAGTGGTCGGTTCCGGGTATGTGGGGTTGGTGACGGGAGCGTGTTTTGCTGATCTGGGGTACGAGGTTGTCCTGGTCGATAACGACGAGAAAAGAATCGCGGCGCTGAGGAATGGGGAGGTGCCGATTCACGAGCGATTTCTGCCCGAATTGCTGGCACGGCACCGGGGAGGGCGCATCAAGGTCTCCGGCGACTTGCAGGCGGCCACAAGGGAGAGCGAGGCGGTCTTCATCGCGGTGGGAACCCCTCCGACCGAAAACGGGGACGCGGATATGTCGTATGTGGAGTCGGTGGCTCGGGAAATCGCCGGGGGCGTGGACGGGTACAAAGTGGTGGTGGAGAAGAGCACGGTTCCGGTCTATACGAGCCAGTGGATCCGCACCATCATCATGCGGAACGGGGCCGATCCGGCACACTTCGATGTGGCTTCGAATCCGGAATTTCTCCGGGAAGGGACGGCGGTTACGGATTTTCTTTATCCCGACCGCATTGTGGTAGGAGTCGAGAGCGAGCGGGCCGCGGAGGTCATGCGCCAGCTCTACGGGCCACTGACGAGTGGATGGTATTACGGGCGGGGGGATGCGATTCCGCGTCCGGAAGTGGCCCCCGCCAAAGCGCCGCCTCGGCTGATCATCACCAGCACGAAGAGCGCGGAACTGATCAAGCATGCTTCTAACGCATTCCTGGCGATGAAGATTTCCTTTATCAATGCGGTGGCGTCAATCTGCGAATCGGTGGGGGCAAATGTAGAGCAGGTGTGCGACGGGATCGGGACAGATTCGCGGATTGGGCGGCGATTTATGAATCCGGGGATCGGTTATGGCGGGTCGTGCTTTCCGAAAGACTTGATGGCGTTCCGAGCGGTGGCCAAGGAAAGCGGATACGACTTCCGCCTGCTCGAAGAAGTGATTCGTATTAATGAAGATCAGCGGCACCGGTTCTTGCGCAAGGTGCGGAGTGTGCTCTGGACTTTCCGAGGCAAGCGACTGGGAGTGCTGGGGCTGGCCTTCAAGGGCGGGACCGACGACATTCGGGAATCGCCGGCGATGCTGCTGGTGCAAGAACTGCTGCGCGAGGGCTGCCGCATTCGCGCTTACGATCCAGCGGCGATGGAACATGCCAAGGAGGTGCTGAAATCGGGCGTGGAGTGGGCATCGGACGCGTACGAGGCGGCAACGGGCGCAGACGCGCTGCTGATCCTGACGGAGTGGGAAGAATTCGCGGCGCTGGATCTGGAGCGTCTGCGCACTTTGGTAAAGTATCCGATCGTGCTCGATGGGCGGAATCTGTATGATCCGGCAGTGATGGTGGAGCACGGATTTTCTTATTACAGTGTGGGGCGTCCACCGGCGTTGACGGAGGAGTTGCCGGGGACCCGTACACAGAAAAAGGAGCGCGCCTGAAGTCGTTAAAACGCAACCATGAATATACGACGTGCGCTGGTAACCGGGGGAGCAGGCTTTCTGGGATCGCATTTGTGCGATGGGCTGCTGGGCGAGGGGTATCGGGTGGTGGCGGCGGACAATCTGCTGACGGGGCGGTTGGCGAACATCAAGCACTTGCGGAACGACTCGCGATTTGAGTTTGTGCAGAAAGATGTTTGCTATCCCGGCGAATGGGGGACATTGGATTTGGATTATGTGTTTCACTTCGCCAGCCCGGCGAGCCCGGTGGACTATGCCGAACACGGGATTGAGACGCTGCGAGTCGGATCGTATGGGACGTTTGAAGCGCTGGAGACGGCGCGGCGATGCGGCGCGAAATTCATGATGGCGTCGACGTCGGAGTGCTACGGAGATCCGCTGGTGCATCCGCAGACGGAGAAGTACTGGGGGAATGTGAATCCGGTTGGTCCGCGGTCAGTCTACGACGAAGCGAAGCGCTTTTCCGAAGCCGTAACCATGGCCTATCACCGCTATCACCAGGTGGACACGCGGATCGTACGCATCTTCAACACGTACGGGCCGCGGATGCAGATCCACGACGGACGGGTGATTCCGAATTTCATGTGGCAGGCGCTGCGGGGAGAAAATCTCACGGTGTATGGCGACGGCAGCCAGACGCGCAGCTTTTGCTACGTCAGCGACGAGGTGGATGGGATTCTGCGGCTGGCGCAATCCGCAGAGCATACGCCGGTGAATGTGGGGAATCCGACGGAGTTCACGATTCTGGAGTGCGCGCGAAAAGTGATTGCGACGACGGGGTCGACAAGCCAGATCAAGTTCGAAGCGTTGCCGCAGGATGATCCGAAGCAGCGGCAACCGGACATTTCGAAAGCGAAGCGGCTGCTCGGATGGGAACCGAAAGTGGACTTGGAGAGCGGGCTGAAGCTTTCGCTGGAATATTTTCGACGCGCAGTTGCGGAGAAAGTGTAGCCGGCTCAGCGGAATTGCTTATCGAGCGAGGGACCGGCGGCGAGCACCGCGAGCAGGCGCATAACTTCTTCGCGCTCGGCGGAATCGCGGAACATAAAGCGTACGCCCATGCCAAAACCGGGATGGGTGGCGAGCACCTGGCCCCGGATTCTCAATTTCGTGTCGGCGGTGCGGACCAGAATCTCCACGCCAGATTCCAGTGGGAATGGGGATGGCATTTCGACGTAGCACCCGCCCTCGCTGATATCGGACAGGGCGCAGTGATTGGGGACGCTGGTACCGAGACGGTAGATCTCCGCTGAGAGTTTGCAGGCAAAACGATACTCCCCGCGGCGGTTGCCGGCATTGGTGACGAGGGAAGCATCCTTGGCTTCCGTCGTTTTCTCGCGCTGGGGGCCAGAGCTTGTCGATGGCTGGGCGGCCAGTCCGCTCGCCGGTTGGTCATTACTGTGCTGGAGCCAAGTCTGAATGAGGCGGCGTGAGGACTGGGGCACGTCGATGAAACGAATTCCGACGCGGCCGCTCGAATCCTGCCAGGCAACTTCTCCCGACAAGCGAACCAGTTGGTGCTGCCCTGGAAGGGCAAATTCGAAATAAACCTTGCATGCCGGCGGAATCCGGCCGGTGGTTTGCAGCGCAGTTCCGCCATCGCTGAGGTCGGTCAAAGCGGCGTTCAGTTCGGGCGCTCCGGGACAGGCGACGTTGGCCGTTGAACTCACGGGCTTGCGGGGAGTGCGGCGGCGCTCGCGGCGCATAAGGCCACGGGCGGCGCGCAAACTGATGCGGGTACGCTCGGAAGAGAGCGGGCGATAGAGAACAAAGTTGGCGCCGAGCCCGAACACGGGGCGGGCGTTAAACGCGCCATCGACAATCGCAATCAGCATGCTGGCGCGGTTTTTGGAGGACTGACGCAGACGCGTCAGGAATTGCTCGGAACTCTGGTCGGCGCGATAGTCGAGGACGATGGCGTCGAAGTGCTGGCTGTCGATCAGTTCCAGCCCGCGAGAAATCGAAGGCGTGTGCTCGGCCGCCATCCCCAGTTCAGACAGGATGAGTGCAAGCAAGCTGACGGAGTCCTGATCCGGGCACACCACAAGGGCGCGTAGATCCATAATCCAGATGGTAAGAGAGGGCGGGTACCCACGACAAGTTACCCATGTCACGACGAAGACGCAGTATTGACTTTCTTCTCGCGTCCGCCTTCTGGTTGTCTGGCTTCGCAGTTTCCTTCCATCTTATGAGAACACCAGCAGATGAGCGGCGAACGGAACGATCGTAACTCTCCTCGAATTACCTTACTAAGAACCAATGTACGAAGGACCAGTGTACCCCGGTACGTTGACCGGCCTCGGGAGAGTTCCTAACATCGAGTCAGCTAAAGCGGTGTCGAGACGGTGATCCACAGCGGGTCACTGGAGACATCAGGCTGGCCAATTCGATTTCCACGAATTGGGATTGCAGATTTTGTTCCACCAAGCGGGGGCCGCGGTCACGGCAATGCTTATGAGAAGTCTGAACAGAAATGCGAGGCATCAGGCGAGCGGCTTTAGCTTGATCGAAGTGTTGTCGGTACTGGCAATCACCATTCTGCTGGTAGCGATTTCGTCGGTCAGTTTGACCCCGCTGCTCAGGCAGCAGCACATCACCGAGGCCTATAACACGACGATGGCGGCAATGCGCCTGGCACGGGACAACGCGGTGGGGCAACGGACATCATACTCGGTGACCTTTGCTAACGCGGTTTCGCCGAGCCCTTACGCCACGATCACGGTGGCGCCCGTGGGGGCCGGATTTCAGGGCGCTCAGAATGCGGTGGCCTATCAACTCCCGCCGGATGTGTCGTTCCTCGCGCTGCCAGGGCTTCCCATCACCTCCACGACGGTTCCCGACGGCTATGGATTTGGGACGACGGCCATCGATTTTGGGTGGACGATCAACGGCGTCGGCACCGGAGGACAGGCAACGATTTACTTTTGCCCGGATGGTTCGTCGCAGAGGTCGCCGAACACGAACAACGACGGTAGTTGTCCGGGCACTTGGGATGGAGGCGTGGTGTACCTGGCGCGTCCTGGAGATCTGATGAGTTCGCGGGCTATCACGCTGTGGGGCGGGACGGGACGCATTCGCGGATGGCGGCTCTACGGCACGGGAGGTAACTATCAATGGCAACGGCAATGATGGAGCGCGGCCTGAAGGCGGGCGCACGGAAGCAGGAGCAGGCCGGATTTTCGATGGTCGAAGTCATGCTCTCGATCGTGATCCTGACGGTGGGACTGGTGAGCCTGCTGGGTGTTTTCGGGCTGGCCATGGCTTCGACGCAAACCACGCAGCAGGACATGATCGCCAAGCAACTGGCGAACGAGGCGTATGAGAGTATCGTGACCGCGCGCAACACGTCACAGATTGACTGGGATGAAATTCAGAATAACCAGGGTACCCAGTACTGCACCGACCTTCCCTCACCCTGCGGCATCTTCATAGGCAGTGCGGGGACTCCGCAATATCAACCGATCTACAACGCGGGACCGGACGGAATTTATGGGACGGCGGATGACGCGAACGCGGGCGAGGAGACTTTAAGAGAACCGGGGCCCGATGGGACATACGGGGACGTGGACGACGTGCTGATGCCTTTGACTCCGTTTCAGCGCGCCATTCAGATTGCGCCGGTGTTCGACGCCAACGGAAACATCGAGCCTTCGTTGCGCAGTGTGACTATCACCGTGGAGTACCAAACTCCGAAGTCGAAAATCATGAAGACTTACATTCTGAATTCATTCATTTCGCAGTACCAGTGAAGAGGGGCTATGAGCGATCGATCGACAAAGCGCGAGAATGGATTCAGCCTAATGGAAATGACGATCGCCATGGGGCTGGGCACGCTGGCGCTGGGCGTGGCGCTGCAACTTTACAGCCAGGGCGTGAGCGCGACCTGGACGGTCTCGCAGCACGCGGAGCTGCAACAAGATTTCCGGGCCGCTTCCGACATGCTGATTAAGGACCTGAGTTTGGCCGGTTCGGGCCTGGGCAACGGCACGAACATCCCCCTGCCCTCCGGGACCGCTCCGGTGTATGGCTGCGATCAAACGCCGAAATGTTACCTCGGCAGCACCAACCTCGTCTCGGGGAAGTATCCCTTGCAGAGTGGAACGCCAACTCTCTATGGTCTAATGCCGGGGTACAACCTCGGGCCGACCCTCACGAGCAATCCGTCAGCCACGGATGTGGTGACGGTGGCGTACGCGGACACTACGTTTTATTTGAGCTGCTATTCAGCGACGATCTCGGCGTTGGGCAAGGTGACCTTCGCGCCAGCTAGCCCGCCGGCTTGGCCGACAGGCTGTTTGCCGAATGGCGTGGCCGCGCCGCAAACCGTGAACGATACCATGCTGGGGCTGACGCCGGGCGATCTGGTTTTTTTCCCCGCATGGAACATGGTGGGCGAAGTCACGGCGGGCACGATTACGACGGGTACAGTCACGGTCAACGGAACCAACTACCCCACGTACATCGTTCCCTTCGCCAACGGCGACGTGCTGAATATGAACCAGACACCCGCCGGCGCCACCGCCGGGCTGAACACCGTGGCGCTGAACTCCAGTGGATCAAGCCCGGTGCGCCTTCTGGTGATCACCTATTACATCGACAACACGGTCAGCCCGGCGCGACTGATGCGACAGATCAGCGGACACAGCCCGATGCCAGTGGCGGACGGCATTGTTTACATGAAGTTCAGCTATGACCTTTTTAACGATGCCACCAACCTTCCGGCGGTGAACCAGCCCAATCCCGGTTCCGGCGATGCCAACGATACGGCTTCGAATGGGCTCAATCCCACCGCCATCACCAAGATCAACATTCTGCACATGGCGATGGATAGCACTCTGCACGGCGCGAAGGGTTATCAAGGATTGGATTTAGAAACATCGGTAAGCGCTCGGGATCTGACGTACACCGACGCATATCCAATTGGTCACTAGCAACCAGTGACGGCGAAGGCGAGTACGGCGAGGGGGAACGAAACGATGGGGAGCAAGGCAATGGGGAGCAATACCAAGGGGAGTTACGGTATGAAGAGCGCGAAAGTGCACACCAAAGGATTCACGCTGATTGCATCGTTGCTGATGCTGTTGCTGCTGTCTGGGATCGCCATCGGGCTGATGATGATGGTCAACACCGAAGGCAAGGTGGGCGGGAGCGACCTGCAGAATAACGCCGCCTATCGCAGCGCCGAGGGTGGCATCGAGAAAATGACCGCTGATCTGGCTCTCACCTTCAAGAATGCACAGGCCCCGTCGGCCGGCCAAATCTGCAACGTGGGACTTCCTGCCACGAATGGACCGTCGATCGCGGGAATCACCTGGAAAGACTATCAGGTGCAGCCAGCGCCGGGTGTGCTGGGAGGGGTTTGCCCGACCCAGAGCCAGTTTCAGACTTACTTGCAGCAGAACAACGACTGGGGAACGGTCCTGTCCGGGCCGAACAAGGGTTTGTATGCGCAGATCATCCCCATTAGCATGCAGGCGACGGCGATGTTTCCGGGCGGGCAGGAAGTGAGCATGATTCGGAGCGCGCGGGTGGCGTTGGTTCCGGTGTTCCAGTTTGGCGTGTTCTCGGAGAGCGATCTCTCCTTTTTCCCCGGTCCCGCCATGACCTTCGCCGGCCCCGTACACACCAATGGGGATTTATACCTTGCCGGCGAAACTGGTGTGACCTTTCAGGGCCAGCTCTCGGCATACGGCAATGTGGTTCGTACCGTGCTGGCCAACGGGAATGGCACAAACGCCAACGGCTATACCGGCACGATCTATGTTCCGACCGCCAATATCGCCGGTGCTTGCAACCCAACCACGTCGAATTGCAAGGCAATGGATGCCCCCACCGCCGCTTCCTACGGTGACGGTAGCGTGCAGGGCGCGGGGGGCAACCCGCCGCAGTCGGCGTATAACGGCGCCAACGCCTGGAATACGTTTTCAAAGACCACGACCAACCACGAGATCATCAATGCGAACTATGGAAGCACGGTGAACCCGGGAACGGGCGCGACGCAGCTTTCAATGCCCTTCGTCAACGGGACTAACCACCCGTACGAAATTATTCGCCGGCCACCGGCAGGCGAGGACCCCACGTCGGCGCTGGGCCAGTCGCGCGAGTATAACCTGGCCCAGATTCACGTGCTGCTGAGCGACGATCCGAACGATTTGCCCTTCTCCGCGGGGTATTCGAGTGGAGCGGCGGATCCGAATAACGTTCGGCTGGCGAACTTAACCCAAGCGCAGCTCACGGCACAGGGAGTCACCGCCCCCCCCGCCGCCGGCGCCAACCCCTGGGGAATCCCGATAACAGGGGCCAATTTGCCGCCAGCAGCGACGTTCGGAACGCCGACGGCTAGCAACACCTTTAACCTGTACTTCGCTGCCGCGTCCAACGTAAGGCCGTACCCCTGCACGAGTTCGACTTCGTGCACCATGGACTGGCCCAACGCTCCCTTGCCACCGTCGCAGACCTGGTTTAATCAGTTTCCCGCGACCCAGGGGCTGCAGCCGGCAAACCCCACACCAGGGGCGGTCGGGGCGGTAAACGCCCCAGCCTACCAGATTCCGGCAACGGCTGCCCTCGCCAATGCGCTGGTGACCGGCGTGTGTCCGCCGTACAGCACAACCTCGTGGAATTCAATAGGCGGCACCGTACCTACTGGCTGCCCGACCACGTCTGCGCCTCCTTATCCGTATTACGCGGTGCCCAATGCGAACTCGCCCGCGGCCACCGATACGACGAGCACGTCGGCTTGGAGCCTGATTGATGGCTACTTGCGCGTGGAATACAAGGACGCATCGGGTGGTTGGCACCCGATAACGAATGAATGGCTGGGACTGGGATTTGCGCGGGGCCTGACTCCGCCGACCGCCCCTCAAACCAACCCGATCACTCCCAATGCGATCCTGCTGCTGCAAGAGCCGGCGGATCGCTCCGCAGCTGGCGTTTGGCCCTTTCCCGCCGCCCAGATCGACGGGGCTGCCCCGGCCATGCTTACGACGAGCGGGAGTTCGCCCAACAAGAAATTGATGTCATGGAGCGGAACCGTGCCGTTGGTTACGGCGGACCTGGCAGCGACAGCGGCAGGCATAGCAAAAGATACGGCAGGCATATCAGCAGACTGGGCGTTTGGCCTTACCCCTACGAACCCGCCCGCGACAACGCCGCAGAGCCTGACCCAGTACAACTGGTACCCCATCAACTTCTACGATGCTCGCGAAGGTGAAAATCGCGACCTCACACTGGCGGCGACGGACGACAGCTGTACAACCGCCGGGGTGATGAACGCCGTCGAAATCGATGTGGGCAACCTGAAGAAATGGCTGACGGGAGCGATTGCCGGCAGCGGCGCAAGCGTGGATTATCTCGCGCAGAACGGCTACGTGCTGTATTTCTCGGATCGCCGGGGCATGCTGCTAAACCCGCATCCCCCGCTGGGAGGCGGAGCGGCAAAAGCCGGCGACTCGGGCATGGAAGACGTGATCAACCACTCCAGTTCGGTGGGCACCCCAGACGGAGTGCTGGAGACCCCGGGCGGCACCAATTCTCCCGAGGACGACAATCAGAACGGCTATCTGGACAACTATGGCCCGCTGAACATGGGAATGGGATTCTGGAACGCCGGCACGCCCGCCCTGAACCTGAATAAGGCCATCAACACTCCGGCCAACCCTGATCCTTTCGGTACGGCTGCGGGAAGCGCCCGGATTACGGATTGCATAGACACCGCGGGCAAGAACTGGGTCAGCGGGGCACGGCACGTGTTGCGACTGGTGGATGGTTCGCTGGGCAACGTACCGCTGCGAACCGACGCGAATGCGACTACGGATAGCCCGGGCGGATTCACGGTGGCATCGGAGAACCCGGTGTACATCCTGGGCGACTACAACAGCAACGCGGCCGACTCGGCGGGTTGGGCCGGCGACACCACCGCGTTTGCTGGCGATGTGGCGGGACAACACGCGGCCGCGGCGGTAATTGCCGACACCGTCACTCTGCTCTCGAACACCTGGTTGGACTTGACGAGCATGCAGATGGGCGATGTTACCAACTCGGGGAACCGCACAACCGGCACGACTACCTCTTACCGGCTCGCAATCGCAGCCGGGAAGAACAGGACCTTCCCTTATGCGAATACGACGGGCTGGAATGTCACGTACAAGGACACTGGCACCGACGGAGGTGTACACAACTTCCTGCGCTACCTGGAAACCTGGAATACCACCTTGCATTACAAGGGCTCGCTGGTGAGCCTGTACTACGCAACGTACAATACCGGGTTTTATAAGTGCTGTAACACGGTATATAACCCGCCAACGCGCGATTACTATTTCGACTTGGACTTTACCAGTCCGGGAGGCTTGCCGCCCGGAACGCCGTTGTTCCGCGACGTGGAGACCCTGGGCTACCGCCAGATGTTTACGACCCGGAACAACTAAACGCACGGTCAACCAGTTTCAACCAACCCCCGGTCCGCGAGGATCGGGGTTTTTCTTGTTGGCGCCTGAAGGTGTTATCCTCGGTTTCTTCGAGTCAGCATTGGCGTGGGAAGTGGCGAGAATCAATCTTCCAAGATGACCAGATCTGAGAATCGCGGGCTATGGCTGGTGTTGGTATTGCTGGCGATATTTTCCCTGAGCCTGTTTCTGATGCCGGCGTTTATCATCCGGCCGTTCCGCCACCAATCGGAGAGCGCGCTGGCCCTGGCGATCGCGGTAAAGCGGGTTGCTCCAGCGCTCACGCTGGCCGCCCTGGTGGGCGTGCTGACGCTGGGCTGGCGTCTGTGGCGGAACTCATCCAGAGGGCTGCGGGCGGGCATCGTAACGGTGCTGGTGCTCAGCGCGGCGTCGGCGGTGATGGTGCGGCAGAATTACTTCGAATGGATGTTTCATCCCATCACGGCCGCGGGGTTTGTATCGCCTGACGATGCCCGCCTCAGCGACAAGGAAATGGTGATGGCATTGCGGATCGGGCAGGAAGCGCGCGCTTACCCAATCGTGCAGATGGCCTACCATCACATCCTGAACGACACGGTGGCAGGGGTACCCATCGCCGTCACCTATTGAACGCTCTGTCACACCGGTCTGGTGTGGAAGCGAACGGCGCGGGGACGCGAGCTGCATTTCTATCTGGCGGGAATCAATAACCAGAATTTTCTGATGCGCGATCGGGAGACGGGCTCGTGGTGGCAGCAGGTCACGGGGCGCGCGATCGCGGGCGAGCTGGCGGGCAGCGCGCTGGAATTGATGCCGAACGACGAACTCACATTCGCATTGTGGAAGTCGGAGACTCCGCAAGGGCGAGGACTAGTGCTGGCGCCGGTCGCGGGGCACGGTGATAAGAACTACGACAAGAAGTGGGAAGAAGAGGTTGCCAAGTACCCGGTGCCCCTGACTTTTCCCGGGCAGGGGTTGAAAGATCGCGACGTGATTCTGGGAGTCGTGGTGGGAGGCGAGGCGCGGGCTTTTCCTTTGGCGAAGGTTCGCGGCTCGAACCCGGTGGAGGACAGGGTTGCCGGCATTCCTCTTGCCGTGGTGACCGGGCCGGATGGAGAGTCGGTGCGCATATTCCGTTCGCAGTGGAATGGATTGGACATCGAGCTCTATCGCATTGCGCAGAGTGATGGGAAAAGCGAAGGGCAAAGTAACGGGCAAGGTCCGGAGTGGCGGCTGGTCGATGCGCAAGGCAACACGTGGAACTTCGCCGGATGTGCGACGAGCGGGCCGGCGGCAGGCCAGTGCCTGGAGAAGGTCAATTTCCTCAAGGATTACTGGTTCGACTGGAAAAACTATAACCCGCGCACCACGGTGTACAGCCACTAGCCGCTGCCACGGCCGCGAGGCCCCCTGCCACGCCCGTCCATCCTTTGACACGCATCCAAATAGTTGTAGGGTCTGCTTGTGATTTAGAATCAACCAGTAAACCCGCCCTGGCTGCAAGATCAGGGTTCGGACCCTGAGTTGCTCTGTGGACTGATACATAGCTCTCTCCATGGCCATTAAACTGAAAATCCCGAGGGCTCAAGACAGCAGCCAAAGACGCGGAAGCAGCCGCTGGCTGGCCCGCGATCCCATCGTGCGGCTGGCCTTGCTCGGCTTTCTATCGGGGTCGCTGATAGTGCTCGGTTTTTTTGCTTACTGGTATGTAAAGTATGACCGGATCATCGAGCAGCGCTTCCGCGGTCCGGTGTTCGCCAGTTCGGCGAAGATTTTTGCCTCCCCGCATCTGGTGAGGGTCGGAACCAAGTCGACTATCCCGGAAATTGCGGCGGAACTGCGTCATGCCGGCTATTCCGAAAAAGAGGACGAATCTCTGCTGGGCAGCTATCGTCTGCATGGCAGCTCGATTGAAGTTTTGCCCGGTCCCGAGTCTTATCACAGCCCCGAACCGGCCACGATTACGGTTGCGGACGGAGTGGTTTCGGCCATCAACAGCCACTCTGCCGGAGAATTGGAGGCCTACGAACTCGAGCCCCAGATGCTGGCTTCGCTGTTCGATGCCGAGCAGCGCTCCAAGCGTCAACTGGTGAAGTACGACGACATCCCTAAGATCATGGTGGAAGCCGTGACGGCAATCGAAGACCGCCGCTTCTTCCAGCACGGTGGAGTCAATTTCATGCGGGTGGCCGAAGCCGCCTGGATCGACCTCACCCATCAGCGCCATCAGCAGGGCGGCTCGACGATCACGATGCAACTCTCGCGGGCGTTCTTTCTGACCCCAGAGAAGACTTTCAAGCGCAAGCTGGTCGAAATGCTGATCGCGGTGGAGCTGGAGCAGAAGTTTTCCAAGCAGCAGATTTTCGAGTTCTACGCCAACCGCGTCGATTTGGGACAGCGCGGCTCGTTCACCATCTCGGGCTTCGCCGAAGGTTCACGCTCCTATTTCAACAAGGACCTGAAGGACATCACCCTGCCCGAGGCCGCGCTGCTGGCCGGGCTGATTCAGGCGCCCAGTTATCTTTCTCCCTATCGCCATCCTGAACGAGCCCTGGAGCGGCGCAATACCGTGATCGAATCAATGGTGGAAACCCATGCCATCACGCGCGCGGAAGCCGATAAAGCCAAGGCGGCGCCGCTGAAACTGGCGCCACCGAACGTTGAGGCCAGCGATGCGCCGTACTTCGTGGATATGGTTCGCGACACAGTCGTCAGCAAACTGAACGAGCACGAGGTCAACGAACAGGAATACCGCATCTACACCACGCTGGATCCTGACCTGCAACGGGCGGCCGCGCAGGCGGTCGAAGTGGGCATCAAACTGGTGGACGACCAGGTCACGAAAATGCGCACCAAGAGGACCAAGGTCGGAAAGAAATTTGAAACCACGGTCGCGCCCGGCCCGCAGGCGCAGGTGGCTCTAGTCGCCATGGACCCTCACACTGGGGAAATCAAGGCGCTGGTTGGCGGACGAAACTACGGGGCGAGCCAACTGAATCACGCGCTCGCCAAACGTCCCACCGGCTCCATCTTCAAACCGTTTGTGTATGCCGCCGCCATGAATACGGCAATCGACGGCTCGACGACGAAGATCACCCCGACCTCGACCGTTTCCGATCAGCCTTCGACGTTCTCCTATGGCGACCAGATTTATGAGCCGCGCAACTACAAAGAGGAGTATCACGGCGACGTTACAGTCCGCTATGCGCTGGCGCTTTCGCTCAACAACGCGACCGTGAAAGTGGCGGAAGAAGTGGGCTATGACAAAGTGGCGGATCTGGCCCGGACCGCCGGCATCGCTTCGGTGAAAGCGACACCGGCCATGGCCCTAGGCGCCTATGACGCCACTCCGGTGGATATGACGGCCGCATACACCAGTTTCGCCAATGGCGGCGTGAGGCTTTCGCCGGTTTTGGTAAATTCGGTGCGCAACTCGAAGGGCGACATCATCGTCAATTTCGGGACGGAGAAGAGGCAGGTTCTTGATCCACGCATCGCGTTTGTCATGACGAATCTGTTGGAAGGAGTCGTGAACTTCGGCACGGCGGCAGGGGTGCGATCCCGCGGATTCACGGCTCCGGCGGCCGGCAAGACCGGCAGTTCGCACGACGGCTGGTTCGCGGGGTACACCAGCAATCTGCTGTGCATCGTGTGGGTGGGATACGACGATTACAGTGATTTGCGATTGAGCGGCGCGCAGACGGCCGCCCCCATTTGGGCCGAGTTCATGAAGAAGGCGGTTGCGCTGCCGCGGTATGCGGACGTGAGGCCCTTCACCCAGCCCGAAGGCGTGGTCGATGTGGAGCTTGACAAAATCACCAACCGGCTGGCGACGCCATCCTGCCCCGACACTTACACCATTGCCTTCGTGGCCGGCACCGAGCCTCGTGATACCTGCGACCAGAGCGGTGGCGTGCAGGGGTTTTTCTCTCGTATATTCGGCGGAAATTCCGAGAAAGCGCTGCCTCCGCCCGGCACGACCGGGAACCAGCGTCCCGCCACCGGTGTCCAATCTTCATCAGAGGAAGAGGCCCGGAAAAAGAAAAGCTTTTTCGGCAAAATTGTTGACGTGTTTAAGGGAGATAGCGGCTCCCAAAAGACTAATGACAAAAACACGCCCGCTCCGTCTAAGGGTAGTGACGGCGCACCGCCGCAGTAAATGGGAGCAAGAACAGCCGAGATCGCGGCCTTAGACTTGCTGGGGACTTAACAGCGCACGCTGAAATGGCATGAAACTCTGATGTTTTGTATGTCCGGCCGGGGGTGAATATGCTTTCCTGGATCCGTTTCAGTTCCATAACGCTTCTCTTCTGCGCGCTTCTCGTTCTCCCCCTGCAGGCTCAAAGCACGGAGCAGTTGCAAGTCGGCCCTCCACCGATGCACCGCGCCGAACCGCCCGCTCCCGGGGTATCGCCCGAGGAACTCGAAAGACGGGGCGACGAACTGCGCATGGATAAGAACTGGCTCGACGCGGTCGACTATTACCAAGCCGCCCTGAAAGGCGCGCCGGGCAGCGCGTCCCTGTTCAGGAAAATCGGGATCTGCCAACTCCAGATGCAGCGCTACAAAGAAGCCAGGAAGAGTTTCGAGCGCGCCATCCGCGTCGATCGTAAAGATGCTATCTCTTATAACAATCTCGGCGTCGTCTATTACGAGTTGCGTAACTACAACGCAGCGATCAAGCACTACCAGAAAGCCATTTCAATAGACGATAGTGCCGCTTCCTACTACAACAACATGGGTGCGGCCTACTTTGGCAAGAAGCAGTTCGACAAAGGCGACCAAAGCTATTCCAAGGCGATGGAGCTTGATCCTGACATTTTCGAGCACACCTCGCGCGGCGGAGTTCAGGCCCAACTTCCTTCTCCCGAAGACCAGGCCCGCTACGATTATGTTCTCGCCAAGCTGTACGCCAAGACCGGCGATCAGGAGCGTTCGTTGCATTATCTGAAGAAGGCGATGGAAGAGGGCTATAAGGACATCAAGAACGTTTACAAGGACAACGAATTCAGCACCTTGCGCAAAGATCCTCGCTTCGCGGAGCTGATGGCGACGAAGACGCTGGCCATCCCCGATTAGATACCGATCAACTTATTGGCAGGAAATGAGTTAGAAGCGATAGTGGGGAAATACCTGAAATCACCGGAACTTTCCCGGCGAAACTGGGTTTGGAAGATCACTGCTCCTGAAAACAAACAGGGTGAGTAGGGAGAACGACACCCGCCGGTTGCTAACCCGAGCACGCCCCAAGCAAGCAACCGGCGGGTGGAGATTCGCTGCTGGCTACGAGCTACTGGCCTGTAGCTATCAACTTCTCTCGGAGACATATTCCTCTACCGCTTGCTTCCATTTGCCCTGGGCTTTCAATATGTATTCGACCGCGTCGCGGGCGGCGCCGTCTCCCCCAGCGTGGGACGTAACCAAGTGGGCCTCGGCTTTGACCTCGGGACGCGCGTTCTTCACTGCGATCGCCAGGCCGCACTTGCGCATGGCCGGCAGATCGATCACGTCGTCGCCAACGAATGCGGCCTCAGCAGCGGTGATCCCATCCTTTGCCAGAATCTGCGCGAGCGTTGACGCCTTGTCCTGAATGCCCTGGTAGACGTGATCCATCTTCAGATCACGGGCACGGAGGGCGACCGTTTCCGAGATGCGCTTGGTGATGATCCCAGTCCTGATTCCCGCCAGGCGAGCCAACGAAATAGCGGTGCCATCGTGGGCGTGAAAGCCCTTGGCTTCGATCTGGCTGGCGCTGGGTTGGCCGAAGCTACCTTGCTGCGCAGACTTTTCGAGAACACTTTGCTGACTTCCAGATGGCTGGACGCCGGGTGCGGGAAAAATCCAGATTTTGCCGTCGGTGAGAACGCCGTCGACGTCGAAAAGAATAAGTTTAACTTTGCGGGCGCGAGCGGCAGCAGATGATTTAGGCATTGACGAAATTCTAGCAGGCCGCCGGTTATCCTCGTGTGGAGACCGGGCCGTCGCCTCCCACGCCGAATGCGGACAACCCGTGGGGTGTAGGCGAACATTTTACGAAACTCTGAATTCCCGCTACAATCATTCCCATGCCGTCCGCCGTCTCTCCTTCGCTGGCCTGGGCTCATCCGCTGGTGCAGGAGTGGTTCACAGCGCGCTTTTCCACGCCCACCGAACCGCAGGAGCAGGGCTGGCCGCACATCCTCGCCGGCCACACCACGCTGATCTCGGCTCCAACCGGATCGGGTAAGACGCTGGCCGCCTTCCTCGCCTGCATCGACCGGCTGGTTCATAAGGCGCTGGCGGGCGAACTGCGCGACCGGACCGAAGTTCTCTACATTTCCCCGCTCAAGGCGCTCGGCAACGACATCCAGAAAAATCTCGAAATCCCGCTCGGAGAAATTCTCCAGATGGCCGGTGATCGCGGCCTGCTGATGCCGGAGATTCGCACGGCGGTGCGCACGGGCGACACTTTGATGAAAGACCGGCGCCTCATGCTAAAGCGCCCGCCGCATATTCTGGTTACCACTCCCGAGTCGTTTTACATTCTGCTGACAGCGGAGAAGAGCCGCGCCATCCTCCGCGATGTCGAGACCGTAATCGTGGACGAAATTCACGCCGTGGCCGACGACAAGCGTGGAGTGCATCTCGCGCTTTCGCTGGAGCGGCTGGAAGCGCTGACCGAGCGTCCGCCGGTGCGCATCGGGCTCTCCGCGACGCAGAAGCCGATTGAAGAAGTCGCGCATTTCCTGGCAGGCAGCGGGAGGCCTGCTCCGGTAATCGTCAACGTTGGACATAAGCGCACGCTCGATCTTGGAGTTGAGGTTCCGTCTTCCGAACTTGGCGCCGTCGCTTCGAACGAGATGTGGGACGAGATTTACGAGCGCCTGGTGCAATTGGTGAATGCGCACCGCTCGACGCTCGTGTTCGTGAACACACGGCGACTGGCCGAGCGCATTGCGCATCATCTGGGTGAGCGGCTGGGCGAAGACAACGTTGCCGCGCATCACGGAAGTTTGTCGCGCAAGCTGCGCCTGGAAGCGGAGCGCAAGCTGAAAGACGGCCAGGTAAAGGTGCTGGTGGCAACCGCTTCGCTCGAACTTGGCATTGACGTTGGGACAGTGGATCTGGTCTGTCACATCAGTTCGCCGCGTTCGATTGCGGTTGCCTTGCAGCGTGTGGGGCGGTCAGGCCACTGGCGCGGCGCTGTCCCCAAAGGACGATTCTTCGTCACCACGCGCGACGACCTGGTGGAGTGCGCCGTGCTGGTGCGCGCGATTCGCCACGGCGAACTCGACCGGCTGATTTTTCCGGAAGCTTCGCTGGATGTGCTGGCGCAACAGATTGTGGCTTGCTGTGCGGCCTCTGGCAGCGCTGCGACAGCGAACAAATTGGGCGATAAGAATAATGACGGGTGGGATGAAGATGAGTTATTCGCGCTCGTCAAGCGGGCATACCCCTATCGCAATCTCACGCGCCAGACGTTCGACGCGGTGCTCGCGATGCTTTCGGAAGGAATCGCTTCGCAGCGCGGCCGCTACGGCGCGTACCTGCATCACGACCGCATTAACCGCAAGCTGCGGGCGCGCCGCGGAGCGCGGCTGGCGGCGATTACCAGCGGCGGCGCGATCCCCGACAACGCTTTGTTCACCGTGGTCGCTGAGCCTGACGGTGGCGTGGTGGGAACCGTCGATGAAGACTTCGCGGTCGAGAGCATGGCCGGAGAGGTCATGCTGCTGGGGAACACGTCGTGGCGTATTCGCCGGATCGAAGGCAAGTCGTCGCGCATATTGGTGGAAAACGCGCAGGGTGCTCCGCCCGGAATACCGTTCTGGCGCGGTGAAGCTCCGGCGCGCACGGCCGAGCTTTCAGCGCAGTTGGGCGAGTTGCGCAAGGAAATCAGCGACCGCTTGCCCGGCGTGGTGCCCGTAGAAGGCTGGCGGAACTTGCCGGTGGTTGCCGAAGCGGTGAGTTGGCTGGGAGAAGAATGTGGGCTCGATCAATCCGGGGCCGAGCAACTGATTCAATACACGGTCGAAGGCCGTGCGGTGTTGGGCGATGTGCCGACGCAGGCGACCATCATCGCCGAGAGATTCTTCGACGAGGGTGGTGGGATGCAGTTGATTATCCACGCGCCCTTCGGCGGGCGCATCAACAAAGCCTGGGGACTGGCCTTGCGCAAGCGCTTCTGCCGCGGCTTCAATTTCGAACTGCAGGCTGCAGCCACCGATAATGGCCTGAACATCGCGCTCGCCGAGCAACATAGCTTTCCGCTGGCGGATGTTTTTCATTTCCTGCATTCCGAGAGCATGGCTCCCATTCTGGAGCAGGCTGCGCTGGCGTCGCCGATTTTTCAGACGCGCTGGCGGTGGGATGCGACGCGTGCCCTGGCTCTGCTGCGTTTTCAGGGCGGCAAGAAAGTTCCGCCGCAGATTCAGCGAATTCGCTCCGACGATTTGCTGGCTTCGGTGTTCCCTGATGTGGCGGCGTGCTTCGAGAACATCGAAGGCGACATCAAGATTCCCGACCATCCGCTGGTCGCCGAGGTCATGAAAGACGTGCTCACCGAGGCGCTCGATATTGACGGTCTCGCCGAGGTGTTGCGAGGCATCGAACAGGGACGGATCCGTTGCCTTGCGGTCGACACTCCCGTACCGTCGCAATTCTCGCACGAAATTCTCAATGCGAATCCTTACGCCTACCTGGATGACGCGCCGCTCGAAGAGCGCCGGGCGCGTGCGGTTGAGATGCGGCGTGTATTGCCGGCATCGGTGTTGGAAGAAGTCGGCGCGCTCGATCCCGCAGCCATTGCACAGGTGCAGCAGGAAGCGTGGCCCGATGTGCGCGACGCGGATGAGTTGCACGATGTGCTGCATACGCTGGTGGCGGTGCCCGCGAGCTCTCAGCTATCAGCTGTCAGCTCTCAGGAAAATCGCTCGCAGATTACAGCCAACTGGAGTGAATTCTTCGATCATTTGCAGTCAGAGAATCGCGCCTTTGTGGCGGAAGATGCGGGCAAACAATATTGGGTAGTGGTCGAGCGGGACGAGTGGTTCCGCGCCATACATCGTGTGGTGACGGAGCTTTGCTCCGTCCCGGCGGAGCAAAGCTCCGCCACCACACAAGCAGGACCGAGCGTTGACGACGCAGTGCTCATCGCGGTGCAGGGATGGATGACACATCTCGGTCCTACCACAGCTTCAGAAATTGGCGAACTGCTGGGACTGCCTGCTTCCGAGATTGAGAAGGCTCTGCTGCGCATCGAAGCGAGCGGAGCGATTCTGCGTGGCAAGTTTAGGCCCGATAATAGCCGAGCTTCGCTCGGCCCGGACGGACGAGGCCGCCCGTCCCCACACGAACCCGAAACCGAGTGGTGCGAGCGGCGTCTGCTGGCTCGCATTCATCGGCTGACGGTCGCGACTTTGCGCAAACAGATCGAACCGGTCACGGCTGTGCAATTCATGCGCTGGCTTTTGCGCTGGCAGCACCTGGCTCCGGGTACGCAGGTGCGGGGCGAGCATGGGACGCTCGAAGTAATCCGGCAGTTGCAGGGGTTTGAAATTCCGGCGAGCGCGTGGGAGCGGTTTGTGCTCGGCCGCAGGATTTCGGACTATGATCCGGCGCACCTCGATCAGCTGTGCCTGACCGGTGTGGTGGGATGGGGTCGCCTGTCGCCGCATCCGGCTACTCTGGAAGCGACGGGTAACGATTTGTCTGGTCAGGAGAACCGGCGGAGAGTGATTCCGACTCGGGTCGCGCCGATTGCTTTCTTTGTACGCGAAGATGCGGATTGGCTGCGCACGCGCCATCCTGGAGCGGAAAATTCCGCCACCTCGTTCCTGAGCCCGGTGGCACAGGCGGTGCTCGAACTCTTGAAGCAACGGGGTGCGCTGTTTTTCCCTGACATGGTGCGGGCAACGGGCCGACTCAAAGCGGAAATTGAAACCGGGTTGTGGGAACTGGTCGCAGCCGGCCTGGTGACCGCTGACGGGTTCGAGAACCTGCGCGCGCTGGTGACACCGAAAAGCGCATCGGGCAGCGGCATGGGAAAAGTCCGCCGGCCGCGTCATGCCCCGGGACGATGGTCGCTGTTGCAAACCGAAGGCGCCGAACGCGACCGCAGCGTCGAATCCTGTTGCTGGATGTTGTTGCGACGCTACGGTGTGGTTTTCCGCGACCTGCTGGCGCGGGAAACGAATTTGCCGCGCTGGCGTGAATTGCAGATCGGCTACCGCCGCCTGGAGGACCGCGGCGAAGTGCGCGGCGGGAGATTCGTTGATGGATTTTTGGGAGAGCAGTTCGCGCTTCCTGTGGCCGTCGAATCGTTGCGCGCCCACCGCAAGCTGCCGCAGAATGCGAATGCGGAACGCATCGTCATCGCCGCTGCCGATCCGCTGAACCTGGTAGGGATCGTTGTTCCCGGCGAGCGGATTCCCGCGATCTCAGGAAAAAACGTGACCTTTCGCGACGGAGTATGGGAAGCGGAGGATGCGCTGCAACAGGCTTCTAGCTTCTAGCTCCTGGCTCCTAGCCCCACCCCACATTGTCATCCTGAGCAAAGCGAAGGACCTGCTTCCCGCGGCGTCAATACAAAGCAGGTCCTTCGCTTCGCTCAAGATGACAACCTTTTGGTTGGGATCATGGCAAATTCAGTTTTAGCAGCACTTGCGGATTCAGATACACGCCTTGCCAGCGCACAGCAAGATGCAGGTGTGGCCCGGTTGCTCGTCCGGTGCCACCGCTCAGTCCGATCTCCTGGCTCTTCTTTACCTCGTCGCCTTCTTTGACTGCGAATTTCGAAAGATGCAGATAGAGCGTCAGCAGGCCTTGGCCATGATCGATTACTACGCAATTCCCTTCAAAGAACAGGGGACGCGCCAGGATTACTCGCCCGCTGTTGACCGCTGCGACTGAGGTTCCACTGGGCACGCGGAAATCGAGGCCCTGGTGCGTGCTCTGCACAGATCCGTTGAAAACGCGCTCGACTCCGAACACGTCGGAGATTTCGGCATTCACCGGAGGCATGAACGAGCCTTTCCATTCGCGCTCCGGGCTCAGCGTCTTAAGAACCTCGGCTTTGGTTTCCTTGTCCTGTTCGATCTGGCGCTGGTCTTCGGGACTGGGCGCGGTGTAGGGTTCGGGAACTTTCAGCGGCACGAGCACGCGAGGATAGCGCTGGCGCTGCATCCGAATTTTCTTTTCGAATGAGATCGCTTGTCCGGCGTTCGTTTCAGCTTGAAGTTCGAGGGGATAGGCTCCCGGCTTCGTTTCCTGGCTGGCCCCGGCGAGCGCGAACCATGTTTTGCTGCTTGCGTCGAAGCTGAATGCGATCTTGTGGCCCAACCAGTTGCCGGAAAGTGTGTGGACCGGTTTCGGCGTGGTCACGCGGAATAGAACCGGGCTTCCGTTGACGAGGCGGGTGGGCTGATTGATGACCGTCCAATGGGAGGCAGTTGCTGCCGGTGAGCTCGCGGAGGGAGAGAGCAGCATGAACGCAATGACGACAACAAGACGATGGTTAAACTCGTTCATTCCGAGGAACCTTGAATATATGCGACCCGCGGCGGACGATTTCTTAAGCCCTCATTTCCTGCGGCTCCTGGTGGCACGGCCGAAGCCGTGCCCTTCCCGGAAACATTCATGAAAAGGCTTTCCTCATCCTCATTATTTCTTCTTGTTGTCTTTGGGTGGAGCTTGCTTTGCTGGTTGTGGCTTTGTCGGCTGGGGCTTGGCCTGCCAGTTTTTGTACTTCGTTTCTTCGTCGCGCGCCTGACTCTCGCTCTTGGGCTGTACAGGGGGCGCGGGCCGGGCTTGCGGATGTGACCATCCTTGTTGTGGAGTAGGTTGCGAACTCGGCTGCGCGCTCGGTTGCGGAGTCGGCTGCGGACGCGCCTCGTCATTCGTATACACCACCGGAGCGTGCGCTGGTTGCGGCCTCCCCGCTTCCGGCTGGGGCGACGACTGCACCGGACGCTCCACTGGAGTCGGCGTCGCTCTGTTGATCGGTACTTCTGGACGATTCATGGGCTCCGGCCTTACGTTGACCGGTTGCGTGACCGGGCGATTCGCCGGAGTTACGGGGCGGACGACGAGCTTATCCGGTCGCTGCGCAAAGGGCACGGGCGGCTGCGCTGGCGCATGCTGCGCCACGACTTGACGGTTGACGACAGCTCGGGGAGGGGCAACCGTGGTCGGCTTCCCTGCTCCCATCACGCTGCCGCGGACGGGTTCAACGCCGCTCATGTGGCTGATCGGCGCCTGTGCAATTTCGTTTGCCTTCACTGCCACGACGTTCCTGGCCACCGGACGCGCATTCACAAAGGTGTCGCGCGAAACGGCAGTCACGCTCGCCTGGTTAACGTAGGTGATTCGATTCACCGTCGTGTTGTTGATATTAGTCGTGGTGTAGGTGTTGTAGACGTTCGTCACCTTAGTTACGTTCACAACCGTGTTAGTGACATTGACCTGATTCACATAAGTTCGGCTGACGTGATAGGCGGGGACAAACACTTCACCCGGCCCGAGCGGGAACCATGCCACGCCCACGCCTCCGCCGAACGCGGAAAAATGGAACCCTCCTCCGCCGCCGACAAACGCGACGAGCGCCGGAGCGTAAACGGGATGCACGGCGACCGGCCCGGGAATCCAGGCCCACCTTGGGCCAATCTGCACCCAACGGCCGTAGTGGAATGGAGCGAACCCCCAGGACGCATCATCAACCCAGGTCCATCCCCAGGGAGCGACCCATACCCAATGACCGAAGCGATACGGCGCCCAGCCCACGGCAACGTTCGTGGGATACCACACCGGACCGTAATTGCCGGCGTACGACCAGCTTCCGCTGTCGTCGAGATCTTCGTAGCCGGTCATCTCCGGCGACACGTAGTTGGCCGACTGCGACTGATCTTCATGATGATCGCGATCGAAGGCCCAGCGGGTGAAGTCGTCGGGCGAAGGGAGCGTGTCGATGTCGTAATTGAGCTGCTGGTCCTGGTCCCCGGAGAAACTAGCCTGCTGATTGGCGATGATGGTGTAGTTGTTGCCGCCGCCGACGGCCTCGCCACGGCCCTGGTACACATTAACAACAGTGGTCTGACCGTCGGGATGAACATCCACGCGATACTCGCCAGTGCGTTGGACTGTGAACGCGAGATTGGGAGTGTCAATTTCGACGGTATCTCCGTCGTCGAGATGATGGACGCGCATCAGCACCGAGCCTTGCGCCAGTCGCAATTGCAAGACGTGGTCGTCAAGTTCGAGGAAGGTCAGGCTGGTTTCGCTGCTGAGCCGTATCGACGTGGAGCCCACGTGCAGTTCCGCGCGCGAGTCTTTATCCGCCCACAAATTATCGCCCGTGGTCAACGGACGATTGGGTACAGCATCTACCCAGTCGCCCTCGCCACCGGGCTGAAAGGAAACGGAACCTTGCACAAGATTCATGCGGGCAACGCGTGCCGGGGGATCGTTTTCCTGGTTCGAGCTGTCATCCTGGGCCCAGCTGCGGACCGGTAAAAGGAACAAGCAAACAATGAGAAGTGCGCAGAACGGCCATATCCAGGCTTTCTGGCGGTTCATGATTCGTAGCCTCCGTGGGGGAAAAAGGTGCATAGGTACATTAAACACCAAGGGGAGTCCTATGTTGCGGTGGAGGAGCCACCAAAGTCAGCCTGGGAAACGATCACAGTTGTTGGGAAGTTTGGTGGACCTGGTCGGGATCGAACCGACGACCTCTTCCATGCCATGGAAGCGCGCTCCCAGCTGCGCCACAGGCCCACTATTTTCATTTTCGCTTAGCGGGGCCGCCGCGTCAAACTCGACTGGGGCAGCCAAACTCAACTAGGATGGGATTGGCAAATTGCTCGGACATCATTGGAGCCCCATGTTCAACTCACGAAATATTCTTGTTCGGCTACTTCTTCTTGGTCTCATCGCGCTGCTGGCGGTTGCGCTGGCGCAGGCGCAAGCCACGGCGGGCGCGCCATCCGGGACGCAGCCTCCGGTGGCTTATGCTTCGGTCAGCGAACTGAATGGCATTCTGGCGCAATTGCAGGAGACGGCTAAGAACATGCAATCCGATCTCGAAAAAACTCGCATCGAGAGATGGAAGACCGACGCCGCGACCAAGCGGCAAACGCTGGCGACGGTAGAGTCGATCCAACGCAACCTGCAGTCGGGTCTGCCGGAAACGATTGCTCAGCTGAACAATTCACCGGAGGATCTGGGAGCGAGCTTCAAGCTCTACCGCAACTTGGTTGTTCTGTATGACTATTTTGGTTCAGTGGTGGAAAATGCGGGAGCATTCGGATCGAAAGACGAGGTTCAAAGCCTGAGCAACGACATGAGCGGACTGGAGAGCGCGCGTCGTGCGTTTGGCGAGCGTATGCAGAAACTGACTGTCAGCAAGGAAGACGAGTTGGCGCGTTTGAGGGCGCAGGTCAAGACGCTAACCGCGGCGCCACCGCCGCCGCCCAAGAAAACTGTTGTGGATGATACCGAGCCTCCGAAGAAGCCGGCGCCGGCGAAAAAGAAAGTGACGAAACCTAACCCGCCGACGGCACCTGTAAATGCTCCTCCGAATGCTCCGCCGACAAAGTGACGATTGTCGTAGTGGCCTCAACTAGGAGGGCCGAGGGCGGCCGTCTCTACGTGATCTATTGCAAATATTGGACTTACGACTGGAACTCTGGGGACCGTCTTGGAGTCTAAGTAAATAGGCGGGGAGGGTCATCCGGCGTCGTTTTCTGGCAAGAATTAAGATTCCCGCCAAGGGCTCGAGTCACTCTATAATTGGGGGCAACGCCACCATGGCGGGAGCTACGACATTGGTCGATCTTGCCAGCGCCGCGATCGGGACCCGAACTGAGGAATCCGCCGTCATCGCTGAACTGAAGGCGGGTTCAGAAGAAGCATACTCCTGGCTGATCGGCGAGTTTCATCAGCCGATCTACAGCCTCATTTACCGCATCGTGAATGACCCGTCCGACGCGGCGGACACGACACAAGATGTGTTTTTGAAAGTCTTCCGCGGAATGAAGCATTTCCACGGCGAATCATCCCTGAAGACATGGATTTACCGGATCGCGTTGCACGAGGCAGCGAACCGGAAGCGCTGGTGGTTCCGGCACAAGGCCCAGGAAACGCCGCTTGAGCCGATGCTGCCAGGAGGATGCGAATTTTCCGGAGAATTTGCCGGAGAAGACCGGCTGGTCGATCCGGGCGAGTCGCCATTTGAAAAGTTTGCGCATACCGAAGTACGCGCCGCGGTGGATCAGGCTCTGCAACAGGTGCCGGAACCATATCGGACGGCGTTGATCCTGCGCGATCTGGAAGAAATGTCGTACGAGGAGATCGCGGAAGTCTTGGCGGTTTCGCTGGGGACGGTGAAATCGCGCATCACGCGCGGGCGCGACGCGCTGCGCAAGAAGCTAGCTGGATATGTTCGGGAAGTGGGTCCGGAATTAGGGCTGTTCGCTCCTGACCTCGTTCCTAACAACGAGCGGCGGAACGGCACCCACCACAGTTTGCGGGAAAGTTCGCGTGGTGGCAGAGAGGTTGAGGTGACGCCATGAACTGCGCTGAGATCAAGAAATTGTTCTCTCCGTATCTCGACGGCCAAGTGAGCGGGACTGAGATGCGCGTGCTCACGCGCCATATGGAAGAGTGCGCGGGTTGTGCGCGGGAATTTGCCGCGATCGAGCGCACGCAGCAGTTGCTGGCCAGTCTGGGCCGGAAGAAGGCTCCGGCTGACTTGGCTTTGAAGTTGCGCGTGGCGATTTCGCGCGAGGCGGCTCAGGCGCGCCGTCCGCGGTATGAAGGCGTGCTGGTAAGGCTGGAGAATACGCTCAACGCGTTCATGGTTCCAGCCACGGCGGGGCTGGTCAGTGCGGTGTTATTTTTCGGACTGCTGCTGGGCTTCTTTGCCTTGCCGGCGGAACTGCGGGCGAGCAGTGGAGACGTTCCGCTCATGCTGTATACCGGACCGCAACTGGAACGGTCGGCGTTCGGCACGTCGCTCGGCAGCATGGGCGACGAGGCATTGGTGATTGAAGCCTACGTGGATGCCAACGGCCGGGTGCAGGACTATCGCATTCTGTCACAACCGGACGAAGCCCAGGCAGTGCTGCCGCAGTTGAAGAACCTGCTGATTTTCACGACCTTCCATCCAGCGCTGTCGATGGGACGGCCGACGACGGGAACGGCGGTGCTGTCGTTTTCGAAGATCAGCGTGAAGGGATAGTGGGATAGAGACGCGGCTTGCCGCGTCTCCCCCGCGTTCAAGAAAAAGACGGGGCAAGTCCCATCTCGACATCCCGGCATTTTCGTTCCTCTCGGTTTGACCGCGAATTCACCAGTTCGTACACTACTTCTAGCTTATCCGTCTATGCCTGAACCCCGAAGGGACCTCCCGGGACGACAAATTCGACTGGCCTTTAGACTGACGTTCGCTCTCGGGCTAGCGATCATGTTGTTGGCCGCGCCCAGCATGGCCCAGAACACGCCGCAGGTATCTCTGGAAACCAGCGAGACGCTGTTTACGGTGCTGACCGCCATCAACACGTGCGGGTATGACCAGGAGTTGAGTGCTTCGGATCCGCTGCGGACGCAGATCCGGACAGAGGTTGCCAAGGCGGTGGAGCATACCGCCGGGGCGCAGGATGTGATCGCTCCGATGTGCGCGTTCTACCGCCAGCACCAGGGGGCGGATGACTCGCGCGACTTGTCGCAATATGTATCGCTGGCACTCTATCTGCAAGAGCCGCCGACATTCACGCCGAAAGTGAAGCAGGCAGAATTGCCGCCCGATGCCGCACCATTGGCGGACATCGTGCCGCTGATGCAGGCCTTCTACCAGAAGATCGGCTTGCACGCGATCTGGGAGCGGCACCGGGCGCGCTATGCGGAATTGACGGATATCTATCACGATCCGCTGGCGAAGATGACTTTCGACACCGAGATCTATCTGAAGATGCCGTCCGCAGGCTACCTGGGACGGCAGTTCATCGTCTATCTGGATGCGATGGGCGCGCCGGGGCAGACCAATGCGCGCAACTACGCGGCGGACTATTACGTTGTAATTTCGCCGACCTCGGGCACGGCGATCAAGTTGCAGCAGATTCGGCATACCTATCTGCATTACCTTCTGGATCCGCTGGCGCTGAAAAACGGAGGCTCGTTCAAGCGCATGGAGCCGTTGCTGGACGACGTGAAGATGGCTCCGATGGATGAGGCGTTCAAGAGCAATATTTCTCTGCTGGTGACGGAATGCCTGATCCGGGCGATTGAACAACGATTGAGCAAGATTTCGGAAGCGGAGCGGGCCCAAGCCATCGACGAAGCCGACAAGGAAGGCTACGTATTGACACGGTATTTTTACGACGCGATGGGCAAGTTCGAAAAAGATCCCGCCGGCATGCGCAATGCTTATGCGGACATGGTCAACTCGATTGACGTGGGCAAAGAAATGAAGCGGGCATCACTGATCCAGTTCTCGGGGGAAGCGGCGCCGGAACTTCTGCACCTGGCGGGAAAGCGGAATGAGCACCTCCTGCTGAACGCCGAGCGGCGGCTGGCGGCGGGCGATCCGGAAACGGCACAGAAACTGGCGCAGCAGGCGCTCGATCAGCAGGAAGAAGATGCGGGACGCGCGCTCTTCATTCTGGCGGAAATCGCCACCGCGAATCGGGACATGGAAGGAGCGCGCAAATACTTCGAACAAGCGTTGCAGACCGCCCATGAACCCAAGGTGATTGCCTGGTCGCATATTTACCTGGGGCGCATTTTTGATTTAAAGGAAGACCGGTTCGCAGCCCTGGACCAGTATCGAGCGGCGCTCAGTTCGGCGGCCACGATTCCGGAAGCGAAGCTGGCGGCGCAAAAGGGCCTGGATCAGCCGTATGAGCCTCCGGTCGCGAAACAGCCGGAATGAACGAGTTTGCGAAGTTGAGGAATTCAGAACCATAGATCTTTCGTTTCGCTCAGGGCAACAGTCGGGATAAAATGCAAGGTTTGAAATCTTGCAATATGGGAGACAGCATGAAGCGAGCAGCAGTCATTCTAGGAATAATGAGTCTAGCGATAGGAATAACGACGGTCGCGGTTTGGGCCCAGGCCCCGACCAGCGGACAACCGGCGCAACAGAATCCGCCGGCAGCGGGTCAAGGGGCGCAGGGCGCGACGGCACCAGCCGCCAAGCGTCCACCGCAGGCCAAGACCCAGCCGGAGTTCGATGCCTGGAAACTGGCGTCGGCAAATACCGACCCGGCCGGCCTGGAGAAGGCGGCTGACGATTTTGCCACCAAGTTCCCTGACAGTGAACTTCGTATTCTGTTGTACAAGAATACGATGCGGCTCTATCAGAATGCCAACAACGCCGAAAAGACCGAGGCCATTGGCCGCAAAGTGCTCAGCTTGGACGCAGACGATCCCGAAGCTCTGATCACCGTCGCCGAGGTAATCGCGGAGCGAACGCACGACTCGGATATCGACAAGGATCAGCGCTATGCCGAAGCGGTCACCATGGCGCAGAAGGCGACGCAGACGGTGGACACCGACGTCCAAGTGCCGGCGGGCACGCCGCAGGAGAGGATCGATACCTACAAGGCGCTACTGCGCTCGAACGCGTATTCGATCATAGGCACGATTGATTTCAAGAAAGAGAATTACACGTCGGCGCAGGAGAATCTACAGAAGTCGATCGACGCGTTTCCCAGCAACCCGGATCCAGTAGTCGTTCTCCGCCTGGCGCTGGCGCTCGATAAGCAGCAGAAGTATCCGGACGCGCTCAAGGTAGCCAACCGAGCCGTGGAATTGACGCAGGACAACACGGTGATTGGAACCCCGGCGCGGAGGGAACGCGACCGTCTGCAACAGCTCACCGGTGGCGCGGCTCCGGCCCAACCGCAGAGCCCGCCGAAGAACTAATTGTCCCTGTGGAGACGTGGCTTGCCTCGTCTCTCAGGCGCGGGAAAATCTCGGACGCGGCAAGCCGCGTTTCTACCAGAATGAAATCACGCGAAAGCGAAATTATTGTGCTGGAAGAAAGCCTGGGTCACCAGTTCCAGCGCCGGGAACTGCTCGAGCAAGCGCTTACCCACAGTTCGCAAGCGCGCGAAGCGGAGGCGCTGGGCGCGGGAAGCGGCGCCCCTGGCAGCGGCTCGTCGATTGGCGACAACGAGATCCTCGAGTTTCTGGGAGACGCCGTGCTCGGCCTTGTCACCAGCGAGGCGCTGTTCCATCGCTTCCCCGAATTCCAGGAAGGGCATCTTTCAAAGCTGCGGGCGCATCTGGTCGGGCAACGGCATCTGCTGCGGGTGGCGGAGCAGTTGCAGATTGGTCATTACATGCGTCTGGGCCGCGGCGAAGAAAAAAGCGGCGGCCGCAACAAGGCCAGCCTGCTGGTGGACGCTCTGGAAGCGATTCTGGCGGCGCTCTATCTCGACGGCGGATGGGCAGTGGCCCGAGATTTTATCGTGCGCGTGATCGTGGAGCCGGAACTGGCTCACATGAAACTGGAGACCAGCGCCATGCCGGTAATGGACTTCAAGTCCGCGTTGCAGGAAGCGCTGCAGGCCAGAGGGGGGCCACAGCCGGTCTATGCCCTCGTCAAAGAGGAGGGTCCGGAACACAAGAAGACCTTCACGGTTGAGGTGAAACTGCCGGAGCCTGAAATGGGGTCATTCGTGGGTCGCGCACAGGGCGCGACCAAGAAACGGGCAGAGCAGGAAGCGGCGCGGCAGGCTCTGGAGCACCTGGCGGCATTGCCCGGGGCGCGGCAATCTGGGAAGAACGGCGGCGCGGCGTAGCGACCTGTAATGCAAGTACGGTTCATATCAGGGCATGCCTTCAGGCATGCCGTAACTACCCCGCCATGAGAGCGGCTTCAGGCGCTGGGGCGCCAGAGATGGGAGTTGAGCAGCCCCTAAAGGGGCATCCAATTTCGTAGAACCTTCGGCATCGCTAAAGCGATGCCCTGATACGAAACCGGAGTTTTCCGCAGCCTGTTAGGCTATGTCGTAGTTATGTCGTGGAGTGAGAAGATTTCCGTGGGGGATTGGCCCGCGACCATTCAGTCGGTCGCGGGAACGGTGGTGATCGCGGTTTTTGTGGTTACCTTCCTTTTGCAGGCGTTCACTATCCCTTCGGGATCCATGGAGCACACGCTGCTGGTCGGCGACTATCTGCTGGTGGATAAGTTTTGCTACGGTGGCAGCTTGGGTTGGAACCGTCTGATACCTTACCGCAACGTCCGGCGCGGTGACATCATCGTCTTTCATTATCCCGTGAATCCGGCGCAGGACTTTGTGAAGCGAGTGGTGGCGTTGCCGGGAGATCGCCTGCGCCTCATCAACAAGCGCGTCTATATCAACGGCGCTGCGGTCGAGGAGCCCTATGTGCAGTACATCACCACGATGCGTAATCGTTATCGCGACGACTTTCCGCGCACCGATACTCCCGACTACGGGGTGAATGCAAAATGGTGGAAAGAAATGCCGAAGCTGGTGGAAGACCACCAGTTGATTATCCCCGAGGGCTACTATTTTGTAATGGGAGACAATCGCGACGACAGCCAGGACAGCCGGTACTGGGGATTCGTGCCGCGCGAAAATATCATCGGGCGGCCGCTCTTGATTTACTGGTCGTCGGGTAATCTAAATAACGATCTTCCTGGATCGCCAACCGTGGGTGATAGACTTTATCACCTTGCCTATGCGGTAACTCACGTGTTCCAGGTAACGCGCTGGGAACGCACTTTCAGGCGGGTGCGCTGAGAAGAAATCCTCTGAAACGGGTAGCGAACGTGCCAAAAAAAGAAAAAGAAGAAGTTGTGGACGAGAAACCGCATGAGACGACGGTGGAATTCCTGGCTTCACTGGCGGAAGTGCTGATCACTGGACTGTTCATCATCACTTTTGTGCTGCAGGCGTTTGAGATTCCCTCCGGCTCCATGGAGGACACACTGCTGGTCGGGGACCACCTATTTGTAAACCGGGAGCAGTTCGCCGCGCCGACACATTGGATGGGACCGCTGATGCCCTATCGCGACGTCCGCCGCGACGAGATTGCTGTCTTCATGTCGCCAGAGCAACCGGGTCTCTTCCTGGTAAAACGGATCATAGGCGTGCCTGGCGACCGCATCCACTTGCGCGATGATGTCGTCTACCGCAACGGCGAGAAACTCGTCGAACCCTTCGTCCGCCACAAACGAGAGCACAGCCCCTACACGGACAATTTCCCGGCCGTACCGCCAGGAGGATACGTAAGGAACGAAAAATGGGCGGATGAATTGCCTTCGCATATCGAGGGGGATGATATTGTCGTTCCCCCGGATAGCTACTTTGCCATGGGCGATAACCGGGAGAACAGCTACGACAGCCGCTTCTGGGGCTTTATTCCGCGGAAGAATATGATCGGACGTCCTATGTTCATCTACTGGTCGTTTGTTACTCCGGACGACCAGTACGAAATGCGCGGGTGGGACGATCGGTTGAAATTCATGGCGCACATCGTCATTCACTTCTTTGACGAAACGCGCTGGTCGCGCACACTTAAGGTCGTGAAGTGAAATTTCTGAGATCCAGGCGCGGGTTGGCTGCGATCGCCGCTCTCGTGCTGGTTTTGTTTCTGTTCCGGCCGGCCGTTTACAAATTGCGAAACCGGATTTCGAGTTCCATCGGAAGCGCTCTGGGACGCAAGGTGGCGCTCGACAACGTACGGATCCATCTTCTGCCGCGGCCGGGCTTCGACCTTGAGGGGCTGGTCATCTTTGACGACCCCGCGTTTAGCGCGGAGCCGATGATTCGCGCGCAGGAAGTTTCGGCCGCCATCCGATTCAGTTCCCTGCTCCGCGGGCGGCTTGAGATTGCCACCCTCAGCGCAACCGAGCCCAGCATCAACCTGGTGCGCAATGAACAGGGCCGCTGGAATCTGGCGAGCCTGATCGAGCGCAATGCGCAGATTCCCGTGGCTCCGACGGGAAAGCCCGCTTCCGAGCGCCGGCCGGCGTTCCCTTATCTCGAAGCCACCGGCGCTCGTATCAATTTCAAGCTGGGGCAGACGAAGAAATCCTTCGCGCTTACGGATGCGGACGTGGCGCTTTGGCAAGACACAGAAAATTCCTGGGGCGCGCGCCTCAAGGCTGAGCCCGTGCGCACGGATTTCAATCTCAGCGATACCGGCCTCGTCCAGATCAACGCCACGTGGCAGCGCGCCCCGAGCTTGCGGTTGACCCCGGTGCAGATCACCGCACAATGGCAGAAAGGCCAACTCGGACAGATCACGATGTTGCTTAGCGGAAGGGACCGGGGATGGCGCGGCGGAGTAAGTTTCACGGCGAACCTGTCGGGCACTCCGGAAGCGCTGCGAATCGAGAGCCAGACCGCGATCGAAGGTTTCCGTCGCTACGACATTGTGGGCAGCGAGAACGTGCGCCTGGCAACCGTTTGCTCGGGGCAGTACAACACGGTCACCAGCACGCTTGCCGACCTGTTGTGCGAATCGCCCGTGAACGGAGGGATCGTCCGCCTGCGCGGGGGGTTGTCGTTGCCCTTGGCGCTGGGCGCACAACTTCCCGCCTATGATCTGACGCTCGAGGCGGATGAAGTGCCGCTGACCTCCCTGGTGCGACTGCTGCGGCAGGCGAAAAAGCAGATTCCCGGCGATCTCACTGCCAGCGGGTTGCTGAATGCGGAGTTCCACGCCACGCGCAGCACTCCCGCGGACGCACGGCAGGGCGTATTGACGCAATGGACCGGTAACGGCTCGGCCGCCAACGTGCGCTTGTTAGCGAATGCAGGTAAGGATGAGGTCGTCTTCGGAACCATTCCGTTGGCCATGGCAGCCGCAGATTCGCCTGGGGCCAGGATTCATCGCCCGAGGAAACAAGAGAAGGATCAGGAGCCTGCCGAACCTCATCTGCGGGTTGGTCCGGTCGCACTGACGATGAACACGTCCGCGCCGGTGAACGCCGGCGGGTGGATGTCCGCTGCCGCTTATCGATTTTTTCTACGCGGAGACATGGAACTGAAGGGCCTGTTTCGCCTGGAAAGCGTTCTGGGCCTGCCGGTCGCGCACCCGGCTGCGGAAGGCGCGGCCAAACTCGATGTGAGCGTTACCGGACCCTGGCAGGGGTTTGGCGCTCCCGCCGCGCTTGGCACTGCTCAACTGCGAAACGTGCGCGCCGAGATGCGCGGCCTGAACACGCCGATTGAGATTGGCTCGGCGACCCTGTCTCTTTTTCCGGACGGGGTGAGAATGGATCAACTTTCCGCTCGCACCGGAAGCACTCACTGGGACGGTGCGGTCACTGCGCCACGGCATTGCGCCGTTCCAACTTGCGTGTTTCAGTTCGATCTCACGGCCGATGAGCTTTCGACCGGAGATCTCATGGAATGGTTCACGTCGCATCCGGCCAAACGTCCGTGGTACCGCATCCTGAATTCCAGCGAACTGCAAGGCACATCGCCACTACTCGCGATTCAGGCGCGCGGCGCCTTGCGTGTCGGGCGGTTTGCGTTGAATAAGTTGATTGCAACCGAGATTGCGACGCAAATGGATGTGAATCGAGGCAAGATCACATTGACGGCTCTGCGCGGGCAACTGTTGCAGGGCTCGCACCTGGGAAACTGGACGATTGACGCGTCGAGTCTGCCGGTACGGTATCGCGGCACCGGCACGTTGCGCGACATTTCGCTGGCGCAGGTGGGCACGTTAATGAACGATGCCTGGATTACGGGAACGGCCGACGGGAAGTTCGAGCTGGAAGGGTCCGGAGACAGCTTTCGTGATCTGCTCGCGCGCTCCGACGGCAAGTTGCAGTTCGCGATGCGGAACGGCAGCCTGCTGCATATTGAAATTCCGGGATCGCCGGCGCCTCTGCCGGTGCACCGGTTCGCCGGAGAGTTGCATCTGAAAAAAGGCGCCTGGGAACTCTCGACGGGCCGACTGGAGTCGCACGACGGCGTTTATCAGGTACGTGGAATCGCATCCGCGAGCAAGGATTTCGACCTCGTATTGACGCGTGGCGACGAGAAATCGTGGAGTCTCACCGGGACGCTGGCCAATCCGCACATCATGCCGGTTGATCAAGCGGAAGCCAAGCGTGCAGAAGCAGACGCAAAAACCGACAAACCGTAAGTCGTCTGGATTTCCTGTAGAGACGCGGCTTGCCGCGTCTCGGATCGACCGCAACACTTGGAGCGCTAGACGCAGGAGACGGGGCAAGCCCCGTCTCTACGGCCAGAAGGACTATGGTGTGTAGCCCGCGCCGCGTAATACTTTTCCTGGCAGCGCCCCAGTCATTTTTCCGTTTTCGATCACTGGCACTCCGTTTACCAGCACGTACTCCATGCCTTCCGACAAGCGGTTGGGATCGTCAAAGGTTGCCACATCGTGCACCGTCTTCGGATCGAATACGACCACATCGGCCCACATCCCCTGCTTCAGGACGCCACGATCGGTGAGCCGCATGCGCTGGGCGGGCAGCGCTGAGAACTTGCGGATGGCTTCTTCGAGGGTCAGCTTCTTTTCTTCTCGAACATACTTGCGCAAGATGCGCGGGAAGGTGCCATAGGCCCGGGGGTGCGGGTGCTCCTCGCCCAGGATACCTTCGGGCGACGTGCCGGAGGAGTCGTTGTCCACTGAAACCCACGGCTGCTGCAAGGCCAGCGTCACGTCGGGCTCTGACATTCCAAAGACGGCGCAATAGGTATATGCCTTATCTTCGATGAGAAGATCGAAGAGCGCGTCCATTGGGTCTTTGTTCAAGATTGCGGCGACTTCCGTCAGGCGCTTACCCTGAAACTTCTTCAGCGTGGGATTCTGAACCACGGCGATCATCACATCCTGCGGGCTGCTGATTTCCTGCCATTCGTTGTCCCACTCTTTGGACGGCGTCTCCATGTCTTTGCGAATGCGGGCCCGGGTTGCAGGATCTCTGAGCCGCTCGATCAATTTGGCATCGCCACCGTCGTGCGCCCACGGTGGTACGAAGGCCGACATGCTATTGAACCATGCGGTGTAGGCGTAGGTGTCTGCCGTGATGTCGATGCCTTCGGAGCGCGCCTGGTTGACTCGCGCGACCGAGTCGGGCATGTGTCCCCAGTTGGCCTTGCCCGCCACTTTGAAATGCCATATTTCTACCGGAATGTGGGCCTCGCGTCCTATGCGAACGGCTTCGTCGATTGCTTCCAGAACACTGCTGCCTTCGTTGCGCATGTGGGTCGCGTAGATCCCCCCAAACTTCGAGGCTTCCGACGCCAGCGCAATAATCTCTTCCGTCTTCGCATAAGGAGCGGGCGCATACTCCAGCGCAGTCGACACTCCCACGGCCCCGTCGCGCATGGCATCGCGCACCAGAGCTTTCATCTTTTCCAATTGCTCGGGCGTGGGCTGCACATCGGCGTCTCCCAGCACCATGCGCCGCACCTGCGTCGCGCCCACGTAGCTGGCGAGATTGATGCCCATGCCTTGCTTTTCGAGGCGCGCGAAATATTGGCGGAACGTCCGCCAGTCGGGATTGACCTTGTAATGCGCGTAGCCGGGGCGATCGTTGGCAACGATCGTATCGTTTAAGGGAGCCGCCGATCCGCCTTCTCCGGTGATCTCGGTGGTGATGCCTTGATAGATCTTCGAAGGCAGCCGCGGATCGACCAGAATTGTCGTTTCCGACTGGCCCAGCATGTCAATGAAGCCGGGAGCAACGACTTTGGCCTTGGCGTCAACCGTGCGTTTGCGCGCAGCAGCAGAGAGATTGCCGATGGCGGCGATACGGCCGTCGCGGATTCCGATGTCGCCTGAGTACCACGGAGAGCCGGTGCCGTCGACGATGTGTCCGTTGGTGATGACGAGGTCGAAGGGCGAGTCGGCGGCGAAGGCGAAGGTCGAGAGAATCAGTAAGAGTGCTAGCGTGAGTCGGCAAGTCGCGGTCATGAGTTTCTTTCCTGGTCAGATTTTCCGGTGGCAATCTGTGTGCCGCGCGGGTGGCCAATTGACACGCCAAGGATAATCCAGAGTGCGAGCACCAGCCACTCCCAGATGGAAAAGTGTCCCGGGACAAAGTTCGCAAGCTTCATCAGTATCATCGCCAAACCAACCAATGCGCCGAGCAAAGCGATCAAGCGGTCAGCGATTCGCAGCCCCACCCCCTGAGGCTCCATGCACAGATAGGCGGCGCACGCCGCGAACCATCCGGTGGCGGACGCAACCGACCCGACCTCAGAGATCGGAACCAGAATCGCACTGCCAAGAAACATGCACGAAGCCGTGGCGACACCAACCCAGACCACAGCCGCGGCCGGCGTTTGATTCCGTGGATGCACGCTAGCCAACCGTGCGTCCACCAGTCCACGACGTCCCATAGCAAACAACAGGCGGCTGGCGGCAATGAAGTTTCCGTTGAATACTTTGAAGAGCGAAAGCAACGCGGCGCTCAGAATGATGCTCACGATCCAGCGCGAACCGACGGCATGCTCGAAGGCGACCGCGGTCATGAAGGGCGTGCCGGTCAACGTACGCCACGGCGCGACGAAACCGACCGCCGCGATCACGATGATGTAGAACACTGCGCCGACGATGATCGCCGCAAAGATGGCGCGCGAGAATCCCTGAGCACGAAATTGGGGATTGGCTTCCTCGGCAGCCTTGGTCACCGATTCAAATCCCGTCATGAAGTAAGGAACGATCTGCAGCACCAGCAAAATCGAGACAAACGAAGTATGCGTGAACAAAGGTGGGAAATTCGCGGGCGACCCGCGCGCGACGCCCACGGCAACGAAGATCACAAAAAGCGCAAGCGTGCCGAACGTGGTCCAGTTTTGAAAGGTGGCACTGAGCCGGACGCCATGATAGTTCACCACCGTCACCAGTGCCGTGAGCGCGAGCCCGATGGCCAAGTGCGGCAAGTACACCGGCTTCCCCGCCACGCGGTACAGTTCGACGGAATCGAGCGCGGGAAAGATGTAGCCGGCGATACGGCCCACGGCCACAGCCTCCCACGGACAGACAATGAAGTAGGCGAGGAGCATCATCCATCCGGTGAAAAAACTGACGGGCCGCGGAAACACTTTCGCGGTATAGGCCACCTCGCCCGAGGCGTCGGGCATGGCCGTCACCAACTTGCCGTATACGTAGCCGATGGGCAGCAAGAGAATGCCGCCAATCGCGAACCCAAGAATGCCGCCAAGCGGACCGCCGCGCGTCAGCCAATCGTCCATGACGACCAGCCAGCCCACGCCCACCATCGTTCCCCAGCCGAGGGAAAAGTAATCGGTCACGCGCAATTTGCGGGCGAGCTGAGTCATCAGGAGAGGAGGCATGCTGCCGAGATGCGCTCGGCGGATAGCCGGGGACGGCTGTCCCTACGTGTAACTTGGAAGGGAGGGCTCATGGGCGCGAATTATATCGTATCGCGCCCGTGAGCCTGTTTGCCTAGGCGATGGCGAATCGCCGTGGACGTTCCTGCGACCGCAAGATGCAGATTGCCTCTTTCAGCGAAGAAATCTCAAACACCGACGTGAGATGCGTCGCCTCCAGCATTCGGCGGAAGAAAACCGGCGGATTCACCAGCTTCATCTTCGCAGACTTCTGGATTGCCCAGCGGCGCACCAGCAGCAGAGTTCCCAAGCCGCCCGCATCCACTTGCTCGACTTCCGAAAGATCAAGCACCAGCACCCGGACACGATCGAGTTGCTCGATCCGGCGCCGGAACTCATCGAGCGCTGCCCCGAGCACCATCCGTCCCGAGCAGTTCACGACCGCCACGTCCTGCAAGCATTCGACTTGAAATTGGAGTTCCATATGTCTGTTCATACGAACCTGCCCTGGAAAAAGTTCCGTGAGTCGCTGTCCTTCCATTAGACGCAGAATATGAGAAAAAGTTATCCGTGGGAAAGTAGTTTGGGCACATCAAGGTTCTGTATGTTACGGATGTGTAAATCCTGCACAAACTTTGTCATGCAAACTTATGCCGAGCACTCACAACCCCGCCTCGATCCGGGATCTCGGGTCGAGAAGGTCGCGCAACGCATCGCCGATAAAGTTGAAGGCGAGGACCGCGAACATCACCGTCACCGCTGGAAAGAGCACGAGATGCGGAGCATCGAAGAGGTGCGAGCGGGCATCGTTCAGCATCGATCCCCAGCTCGCGGTTGGTGGCGGGACGCCTAATCCCAGGAAGCTCATTGTCGCCTCGGCCAGGACCGCGCCTGCCATGCCGATGGCCGCTTGCACAATGACCGGCTGAATGATGTTGGGCAAAATGTGCCGGGTAATAATGTGGAAGTCTCCCGCGCCGAGCGCTCGCGCGGCTTCCACAAATTCGCGTTCGCGCACGGCCAGCACCTGCGCGCGTACCAGGCGAGCGTAACCCACCCAGCCTCCAAGAGACAGGGCAAGAACCAGGTTGAAAATGCCCGGGCCGCGGAAGGCCACGAAGGCGATCGCGATGAGAATGCCTGGGAACGAGAGGAAGGCATTCATCAACACGATGTTGACGAACCGGTCAATCGCTCCGCCGTAGTATCCGGCAAGGCTGCCAATGATGAGGCCGAGCAGAAGCGAACACGCCACCACGCTGCTGCCGACGAACAGAGAAATTCGCGCACCCCAAATCAGGCGGGAGAGGATGTCGCGTCCCAGTTCATCGGTTCCGCACCAATGCTGCACTGAGGGGG
>Ga0326727_10001922_pt1 | contig 74075 bp, 70 predicted proteins | sample MB2enrmetagenome_FD_207643 | JGI IMG/M metagenome (GOLD analysis project Ga0326727, IMG submission 207643) | Lab enriched peat soil microbial communities from McLean, Ithaca, NY, United States - MB29MY | ecosystem: Environmental > Terrestrial > Soil > Wetlands > Peat | place: USA: New York... | reverse complement strand
CAAGCGCATCTCGATCTTCCTGCCCGACGAGCGAAGCCGCCGCGTCGGGCAGGCCGTCGCGGCCGCGAGCCTCCCCACCGCCGTACCAGGAGGCGCGCAATGAGCCACCCCTACCATCAATTCATCGACGTGCGGATACCGAGAATCTCATCCGCCCAGTTCACGCAGCTAACCGGTACTCGTTAATCAAGCCGCCGAGGATCTCGTTTCGTAACCGTGCTGGGTCTGGATCGTCGATCGGATCAGGCAGCACCCCGAGGCTTCCCGGGGCCTGCTGACCCAGTGCTCGATGCGGGCGGTGTTCGTTGTGGTGCGCCAAGTACTCCGCGAGGACCTGCTCGAGATGACGGCGAGCGAAGTTGAGGAATCTGTCGAGACACTCTCGACGGGTCGTGCCTACGAATCGCTCGGCGATCGCGTTCGCACGTGGAGATCGAACGGGCGTCTTGATGATCCTGATGCCCTCAGTGCGGAACACCTCGTCGAAGCTGGCGGGGAACTTCGTGTCTCTGTCCCGGACGAGGAGCTTGACTGCTCGGGAGCGCTCGGAGAGGACGATGCTCAGGTTGCGGGCCTGCTGGATGACCACTCCGCAACTGGGCTGGCCGTGACTCCTGAAAGGTAGACCCGACGGGTGCGATCTCGATGAACAACAGCACGTAGACGCGCCGGAGCAGCACCGAATCGACGGTGAAGAAGTCGCACGCCAGCATCGTCATTGCCTGCGCTCGAAGGAACTCCGCCCAGCTCGGACCCGCCCCTCTGGGCGAGGACTCGATGCCATGGCGGCGAAGGCTTGCCCACAAACTCCAAGGCGCAAGTCTGACGCCCATCGTGGCGAGCTCCCCGTGGATTCTGCAATATCCCCACATCGGGTTTTCCTTTGCAAGGCGAGGGATCACTGAGACCGTGCCCACTGGGATCGACGGTCGTTAAAGCCGGCGCTGCGAGTAGGTCCACTTCCGTCGCACCAATTCTCGATGCCATCGCAGCGCGGTCTCGGGCTGGACAAGGAACCGTCCTCCGCAAGCAGGTGACAGGAGCCGGCTCAGTCCAGCGAGGACTGCTCTATCCACGGGCCAAAGCGCCGGACGCGCCACCGCGTCTTCGCAAGAGGCAACCTCGGGGCGAAGCGTGACGACTTCGATGGCGAGGTCCTGTTGTTCACTCCACGAGAGCCGAACCAATTGGAGCGAACGGACGAAAGCGACGTAGAGGAAGGGGAGTGCCACGCTCCCTCTTCGTCATCAGTGTCACGGCAACAGAAGTCCAGGCCGATGGGTCCGGATGGCGTTTTCGGCACCCAGGTGGACGAGCCATCCCGTGCCGGCTTCGACCACGTGCCGGAACCATCGCGCCTCCCGAACGAGCTCGGGCACTTACGAGATCACGAGGCCGTCGTTGAGCAGGCTGCCGGTCGTGCCCGCCCGACCGACCATGACGGCGAGGGGACGAGGGACGATGGCGACGGTGTCGTCGGTCACGCGGCGCCGCTCCGGGAGCCGATCGAGCGACCATGCCATCCACCGACACGGTCGCCGAAAAGACGCAGCTCGGCAACGTCGATCAGACGGAGCGGCTTCACCCTGCTCACCTTGGATCGAGATCTTGGGCCCCGGGAGGTGGTCTTCGTTCACGCCGGGACGAGGCTCGGCCGGTGGACCTCGGCGAGGGCCACGTGGCAGGCGGCAAGCTGGCTCGGCGCCACCTCACCGAGCTGAGGCGTGACGGTCTTGCACTCCTCGATGGCGCAAGGGCAGCGGGGCTGGAAGCGGCACCCGGGGAGCGGGTTCACGACCTTCGGGGGCTCGCCGGCGTCGGCCGTGGCGGATTCGTCGAGAGGGCTGCGGGGATCGGGCACCGCTGAGAGGAGGAGCTTCGTGTAGGGATGGCGGGGGGCAGCCAAGAGCTGCTCGGTCGGGCCGACCTCGACGACGTGGCCGGCGTACATGACGATGATCCGGTCGGCGATGTATCGGGCCGAGGCGAGGTCGTGGGTGATGTACAGGATGGAGACGCCCTCCCGTTTCCGCAACTCGGCCATGAGGTTGAGGACGCCGACCCGGATGGAGACGTCGAGCATCGAGACCGGCTCGTCGGCGAGGATGAGCTTCGGGCGGAGCACGAGCGCCTGGGCGAAACCGATTCGCTGTCGTTGGCCACCGCTCAGCTCGTAGGGGTACTTGGCGAGCATCGCCTCGGCCGGCTCGAGGCCCACGGCCTCCATCACCCGGGTCGCCTCGGAACGCTGGGTCGAGGCATCGAGGTCCCGTCGGTGCAGCTTGATCGCCCGTCTGATCCCGTGCGAGACCCGGTAGGAAGGGTTGATAGCGGTGTACGGGTCCTGGAAGACCATCGGGACCTCGCCGCGGTACGCCAGCTTCGCCCTCCGCCCCTTGATGGCGCCGACCGGCTTGCCGTCGAAGCGAACCTCCCCCGAGGTCGGCCGGTAGACCATCGCGAGCAGCTGGGCAATCGTGCTCTTGCCGCTCCCGCTCTCGCCCACCAACGCGACGATCTCTCGCCGGCCGATCGTGAAACTGACGTCATCCACGGCGTGGAGGATCTTCTTGGACCGGAAGCCCCGCAGCTCGAAGTTCCGGCTCAGGCCGGACACCTCGAGGAGCGGGAGCTCGACTTCGGCGTCGCGGACGGGCTGAGACGCCGACGCCGGAGCGCGGCGCGTCTCGGATAGCGGCTCGGGCGGTGCCAGGGTCTGCGGTAGAGCCCCGACGAGCGCTGCGCCGTCGCCCGCCTCCCGGACGGTACGGCCGGCGAGACTTCCCGTCCCCGCCTCCGCCTGTCGATAGAGCAGGCAGCGGACGTCGGACCCGCCCACCCGGTAGATCGACGGGTCGACGACGGTGCACTCGGCCATCGCGTCGGCACAGCGAGGCTGAAAGCGGCACCCCGGAGGCGGCGAGAGGAGATTCGGTGGGGAGCCGGCGATGCCGGTGAGGGCGACCTTCTCGCCCCGGATCGAGGGGTACGCCTCGAGCAGGGCACGGGCGTAGGGGTGGCGTGGCGTTTCGAAGAGCGTCGAAGTGGCGCCAAGCTCGGCCACCTGCCCGGCGTACATGACCATGAGGCGGTCCGAGAAGTGGCTCACGAGCGAGATGTCGTGGGTGACGAAGATCACGGCGAAGCCCAGTCGGTCCTGCAGCTCCTTGACCTGGCGCATGAGGGAGCGCTGGCCGACGACATCGAGGGCAGAGGTTGGCTCGTCCATGATGACGAGGTCGGGCGTGAAAAGGAGTGACATGGCGATCATGGCGCGCTGGCGCATGCCGCCTGAGAGCTGGTGGGGATAGCTTTCGAGGTGGAGCGGGTCGATCGACACGAGGCGCAGCACCTCGGCGGACCGCTTCGCGATCTCGTCGTTCGACATCACCGAATGCGCCCTGCAGGCGTCGCGCATCTGCTGGCCCACGGTCATCACCGGGTTGAGGGCGTTCATGGCGCTCTGCATGACGACCGAGAAGTCCCGCCAGCGGATGTGGCGGAGCTGCTTGTCGCTCATCTCGGCCATCTCCTGACCGCGGAAGGTGACGCTCCCGCCGATGATGCCGGCAGGCGGGGTGAGCAGGTGGCTGATAGCGAACACGAGCGTCGACTTGCCGCAACCGGACTCACCGACGACGGCGAGGAACTCTCCGCGGTCGAGGTCGAGGTCGACATCGTCGACAGCCACGACCGGCCCGTCGTCGGTGACGTAGGCGACCGAGAGGCTGCGGACCTCCAGCAGCCGGCTCGACGACGACGAGGTGCCTACACCGTCGGTCTCCCACGCGACGTCGGGCTCCCGAGCGCTCCCGGAGACGCCGGGTGATGGGAGCGCGGTGGCAGGTCTCTCTCGGCCGTCGGGGGCGACTGCGTCCCGGACCTGGGTGGGGCCGAGGCCGGACCGAGCCACGCGTCGGCGCGACATGCGGCGGACGGGCCGCAGCGCCGGGTTGGAGATCTCGTCGAAGGCGAAGTTGATCAGGGCGAGCGACCCTCCGAAGAGGGCGATGCAGACGCCCGGCATGATCGCCCACAGGGCCAGCCCTGACTGGAGCGCCGCCTGCTGATAGGCCCAGTAGAGCATCGTGCCCCAGCTCTGGGCGTTCGGGTCGCCGAGCCCGATGAACTGGAGCCCGGCGGCGGTCAGCACGGCGAAGACGGCGTTGAGACAGAAGGCCGCCACGATGAGGGAGCTCATCGACGGCAGCATCTCGGCCGCGATGATGTAGCTGGTGCGCTCGCCCCGGACCCGGGCTGCCTTGAGGAAGTCCCGGTTCCGCATCGAGCGCGCTTGCACGCGCAGCTGGCGGGCGCTGTAGGACCAGTTGAGGGCGCCGAGGATGATGATGATGTCGACCAGGCCGGCGCTGCGCAGGTAGGCGGCGATGACGATGAAGAGCGGGAAGATGGGGATGACGAGCAGGATGTCGGTGAGGGTCGAGAGGACGCCGTCGGTGAAGCCCCCGATGTAGGCGGCCGCCACTCCCACGACCACGGCGACACACGTTGCGATGGCGCCGGCCGCGAAGGCGATGATGAGGGACTGGCGCGCCCCCCAGATGAGCTGCGAAAAGACGTCCTGGCCGAAGGAGGTCGTGCCAAGCCAGTGGGCTGCCGAGGGCGAGAGGCTTGGCCCGAAGATCTCCGCGCTCGGACTGTAGGGGGCGATCCGACCGGCGAAGATGGCGAGCACGAGGAAGAACAACAGCAGGACCGAACCCACCATCGCCTTACGGTTGTGGAGGAGGCCCCGCCAGATGTTGCCACTCCGCCGGCGCTGGGCGGACCCGTCCGACCGGTTGACGTCGCCGCCGTTCTGGCCGACGACGGCAGTGTCGTACCTCGTCACATCCTGCGGCAAGGGGTGGTCCGTGTGGCCTGGCTTCGACATGGCGGGCTGCTAGACGGACTCTCTCGTCCGTGGGTCGAGGATGGCCGTGAGCACGTCGCAAACGAGCAGGCTGAACAGCACGGCGAGCGTGATGAGGAGGAAGAGGGCCTGCATGACTGGGTAGTCGAGGCCTTCCACTGCCCGCAGCAGGAGGTTCCCGAGCCCTGGGTAGTTGAAGACATACTCGACGAGGATGGCCCCCGACACCACGAAGCCGAGTGCCATGGCGAAGCCCGTCAGGTTGGGGAGGATGGCGTTCCGTCCGGCGTAGGCCCACATGATCCTCCAGCTCTTGAGCCCTTTCGCCCGGGCCATGCGGACGTAGTCCTCGGCGAGCACCGTGATCGTGTTGTTCCTCATGAAGAGGATCCACAAGCCGATTTGCGTGATGAGGATTGTCATGCCCGGGAGGATCGCGTGCTCCAGCACGTCGCCGATGAAGGTCAGGTTCCAGGCCGGGCTGTCGGTGAGAATGTTGTAGGCGTCTTCATAGGGCAGCCATCCGAGGATGATGTTGAAGATGTAGACGAGCAACAGGCCGACCCAGAAGTATGGAAGTGCGAACCCGATCACGGCGAGGGGCGGCAGGGCAGCGTCGAGCCAGGTGCCCCGCCTCCAGGCGCTCACGAGCCCGATGAGGGTGCCGAGGACGAAGGCGAGGACCGTCGTCACGCCCACCAAACCGAGGGTCCAGGGCAGGGCGCCCCTCACCATGGTCCGTACCGGGGTGCCGAAGCTCGTCGTGATCGAGATGCCGAAGTTGAACGTCACGACCTGCCTCCAGTAGTCGCCGTACTGCGTGACGAGGCTCTGGTGGTATCCGCCTCCGAGGAGGGTCGTGAGGGCATGGAACGCCTGCGGCTGGAGGTGGGGGTACTGAGCGAGGAGGGCCTCGGCCGGGTTGCCCGGCATGAGGCGCGGCAGCAGGAAGTTGAGGGTGACGGCGGCCCAGAGTGTGACGACGAAGAAGGCCAGCCTCCGTCTGACGTATCTCACCCGGACGTCCCTGCAGCTCGGGCTGGAACCGGCGAGTTACTTGCTGTACAGGTGCAAGAGCACGACGCCCCAGTCGGGCCAGGCGTATTGGTTGGCCTGCGCATACGGGTTGCTCGGGGTCACCCACCCCCCGATGTACTGGGTGTCGTACTGGTACCAGTCGACGGCCTCGGTGACCGGGATCACCGGCACGTCCTCGAGCATGACCTTCTGGAGCTCGTCGACGACCGTGTGCTGGACGGCGGCGCTCGTCGTCGAGGCGTACTGCTCGAAGAGGGCATCGGTCGAGTGGTTGATGTACCGCTCCCAGTCGTCGGCGGCCGACGAGCCGATCGGTGCCGTGTTGGGCGAGTAGAGCAGTGCCCGCAGCTCGTAGTAGGGCGTCGGCCCACCCGAGTCCCAGCTGTAGGCGAGCTGGTAGCGACCCGTGTAGAGGTCGGCCAGCCAGGTCGTGTACGAGAGGTTGTCCGCGGTGATCGAGATGCCGACGGCTTTGAGGTCGGTCTCGATGACGTTCACGGCTGCCACCCAGTCGGAGTAGCCGCCGTTGTTGATGATGGTGAAGGAGAGCTGCTTGCCGTCCTTGGCGAAGATGCCGTTGCTGCCCTTCCTGTAGCCGGCGGCTTCCAGGATCGAGATCGCCTTGGCGGGGTCGTAGGCATAGGCGTTGTCGTACTTGGCTGCCTGGGCCGCGTCGTACCAGCTCGAGTACGTCGGCTTCACGATGCTCGTCTGGTTCGACGGCGGCTCGTAACCGGACTCACCGATCGCGGAGACCGCCGGGCGGTCGATGGCGTAGGCCATCGCCTGCCGCACCGCCAGATTGGAGAGGATCGGGTTCGTCAGGTTGATGTAGATGTTGACGTTGTAGACGGGCGCGAACCAGATGTGGTAGTTCGGGTTCTTCGACAGGTAGTAGGCCTTGATGTTGGGGACGTATTGCGAACCCCACTGGTCGACGCCGCTCGCGAGGTCGGCATTGGCCGTGTTGTTCGAGAGGTAGGAGGGGAAGTTCACCGTTTCGATGTGGGGAAGCCCGTGCTGCCAGTAGGTGGGGTTCTTCTTGTACTGGATGTTGGCGCCGTCGCACGTGTGCATGACGTACGCACCGGTGCCGATCGGGTTCGGGTCGAGATAGGTGACCGGGTCCTTGATCTTCGACCAGATGTGCTCGGGCACGATGGGCGTCTGATCTGAGATGTAGTAGAAGTACGGCACCGCGGCCGTCTTGAACTGGAACACGACCTGGTCCGATCCCTTGGCGGTCACGCTGCTCAGCACAGACCAGTCCCCGTTGAGGTCGAGCACGGGGTACTTCTTCAGCAGGTTGAAGGAGAAGAGCACGTCCTTGGCGCTGAAGGCGACACCGTCGGACCACTTAACGCCGCTTCTGATCGTGAAGGTGAGCGTCCTGTAGTTGTTGGACCAGGTCCAAGCGGTCGCCAGCCACGGAGTCGTAGCCCCGTTCCTAAGCGAGTCCATGAAGACGAGCTCTTCGTAGACCGGCCCGAAGGAGTCGAACTCGTCGGAACCGTTATACGGGTTGAACTGGCAGTTCCAGGTGACCCCGTACTCGTCCGAGATGGAGATCGTGCTGTTGGAACTGCCGCCGGCGCGAGGCCCGCTCGAGAACGAGCCGAAGGCGGCGGTTGCGACGACAATGCCGATCGCCACGCCGATCACCACCAGCCGTCGTGCCCATGCCATCCTGGTCACTGGTCTCCCTTCCCTTCGTTGCAGCCTGCGTAGCCCCGCTCGGCCAGCTGGAATACCTGCTCGACATTGTGTCTGACTAACAGCGTCGTCCGACCCTCGACTTTGAGCGACTTGATCAGGTTATTGACCTTGCCGGACTCTCGCACGCCGAGGGTGCCGAAGTGTTTCGAGATCTCTACGGCACACAAGAACGGCGAAGGTCGCACCTCATCGGCCGTCGCCAGGGCGGTCGGCTCAAGAGTCGCTTCGCTCATCCGAGCGAACCCGTCTCGTGCGGCGTCATCCCGCTCGAACCACGGCGCTCCGATTAAAGGAGACACTGTTACTTTAATGGCCCGTATGTTACAGCCAGCGATCGACCGGTCAAGGGCTGTCGCGTTGACTCATCAGAAACCTCCGCGTGGAAGCGGTCGTTGCCTCACGTAAGAACCTCCGCCTGGCAGCGCCCGCGACTAGGCCAGATCCACGGAGCTTTCGATGAGCGTGCGCAAGGCAGTGACGAACAAGATGGCCGCGGCCTATCGACGCGGATCGAGGCACGAAGAGTCTGCGATCCTCGATCAAAGGGTCGTAGACCGACCTCCTAGACCACCCATCAGTAACACGGATAGTGTCGCGCCGGTCTACCAACGCGAGTCAGGAGCCCGTGACGGGCCCCTGACTTGCACTTATTTGGAGCGGACGACGGGATTCGAACCCGCGACCCTCACCTTGGCAAGGTGTTGGAATCCGTGCATTCAGTGTTGCTCCGTCCGCCTACATGGGCCCCGTCCATCTCGTCGTCCGGGAAGTGCTGCCAAATCCGCCGCGTAGTGACACGCGTTACTACGGGTAGATCGGCCGGACGGGGGCCCCACGTGCAGCCCTACTAGCCAGTAGCGACGCGTCAACGAATGGAACATCCATGTTCGATACACCGGACATATGAACTGCGTGCGGCCAGTCCAAGCAGTCATCCCCGGAGCCAGGGTGGACTCCTAGCGGCTCTCGGTCGCGTGGAGGCGGAATTACGCCTCTCGACTCCGGCCAACATCGCCGCAGTGGGCAGAAGCGAAGAATGTATCACCGCTGATACACTTCATCATGACCAACGTTTCGATACGTGACCTCCGCAACCACGGTGGTGAGATCATCGACCGGGTTGAGCACGGCGAGGCCATGCGAGTCACCCGTGACGGTCGACCGGTAGCGGAGCTTCGACCCTTGGAAGCTCAGCGGCTCACCCTTCCTGCGATCCTCGAGCGGTTCCGCTCCCTACCAGCAATGGACCCGATCGCACTGCGCGAAGACCTCGATTCCGTCATCGACATGAGCCTTTGATGCGTCCCGGTCCGGGAGTTCTAGACACGTCAGTGGTTATCTTGCTAGATCAGCTCGCCGCCGACGCCGATTTGCCCGAGGAGCCGCTTATCACCACGGTCACCCTCGCCGAGCTTTCTGTCGGTCCCCTCGTCACCGACGACGAGTCTGAACGCGCCGTTCGCCTGGCGCGGCTACAAGTGACTGAAGCAACCTTTGAGCCGATCCCGTTCGATGCGCCAGCGGCTCGCGCGTTCGCACGCGTCGCAGTCGAGTTGCGAGGCAGCGGTCGCCGGACGAAGGCCCGTTCCTTCGATGCGATCATCGCGGCAACAGCCCTGTCAAGAAACCTGCCGATCTTCACAGCCAACCCGGAAGACTTCACCGGAATTGAGGGGCTCGAGGTAGTTCCGATCAGGGCGAACTGACACCTCGCCACCGGTGTTGCTCTCGCGGGCAACAATGGCGGTCGTGACCGTCACAGCCCGCACCTGGCTCGTTCTCCTCCGCGACATCTCGCACGCCGTGCGCATCCCGGACGAGCCGAGAATCGTCGCCAGCCTCGTTGTCGACATGGAGACGGGCGTCGTCCTCGCGTCCGCCGTCGCCGGAAGCGAGGAGCAGGTGCTCCAACAGGCCTGTGAGATGGCTCTCTTGCGGCCAGCGGGCGGGCTTGCTCCGCGTCGTCCCGATCACGTCCTCTGCAATCCCGGACTCACCTCGCTTCTGAAGGCCCAGCTCGGCAAGATGAGCCAGGCCGCCCCGTTGCCACCCATCTCCGAGGTGCCGGTCGTGCACGAGGCGGAGGACATCTTCGATTCCTTCGTCGGCCACCTGGCCGGCCGGCGTGACGCCAAGGAACTTGCCGCGCCACGCGACTGGCAGCTGCTCTTCGACCTCGTCCTCCGCCTTTACGAGCGCAAGGTCTGGAGCAGGTGGGCAGACGATGTGGACCTGCTGGTCGAGGTCAGGATCGGTCCGCGGAGTAGGAAGTACGCCGCGGTCGTACTCGGTCATGAGGGCATCCAACATGGCGTCGTCCTCTACCCGGGCACCAGACCGCCGGCCGGTCTCCGAGAAGGTCACTCAACTCGTCCGCCGACCATTCCCATGGGCACGCTCATGCTCAACTTTGACCCGTCCGAGGACGTACCGGTGGAGTTCGTGATGAAGGCGGGCCGATACGGTTGGCCGGCCGCCTTAGAGCTGGTGCCGGTCTTCTTAACCGTCGAGGGGAACGAACCCGGCGAACCCGGAAGGGACGACGTCAGGGTGCTTGCCGTGGCGCTGGCGGCGCTGCTCGAGCATGACGCGACCGGACCGACGCTCGTCGAGGTGGGGCCAAAGCTCACGAGCGGGAGCCTTGAGCTCGCCAATGGTGAACCGGCCTCGTTCAGCGTCCGGCAGCTGCCCCGATTCGAGGACGACGCAGAAGAGTCTCTGCGGGTCCATGTTGCCGGCACTGATCTGTTGCCGCTCGGCACTCCCGTCGTGATGGGTTCGACTCTGACCGCTGGACTTGGGTCGCTCCGTCGTGCTGCCCGTATCCACCGCCCGCTCCCCGCCGGCTCCCCCCCGCTCACCGAGGGCGAGGTGGCGATGATCATCGTCATGACTGACGGGAAAGAAGGCGACCGCATCGCCGGGCGCGTCGCCGCCTTGGATCCCTACGGCATCAGCATGGTCGAAGCAGAGGGCCAAGCGGTCGTGGTGCTCGTCGGCGGTGGTGGTGCCGAGCTCCTTATGGCCGTCCCGACATCCGACCCGGCCGTGCGCCGGTTCCGGTCCAGGTTGAAGGCGAGAAAGGGCGTCCACGCCGTGCTCATCGCCGACGAGACGACGGCGACCGGCGCAGGCAATGTTTACGGGCTCTTCGAGTGCCATCTCCCACCGAGTCCTGCGGCGGGCCGTCGACGGTGATCCTCAAGCGGCAAAAGACCAGGAACCCTTTCTTGACGACCTGACTTTCTGAGCATTTTGGGTATGGCCATCGGCCGTGCTCTTTGACGACGGTTGCACTGGCCGACGCATGGCCAAACTATGGCTACGTTGTCCTGAGACGTGGTCCACCGAATGGGATACAGGCCACTTGGAGCGGACGACGGGATTCGAACCCGCGACCCTCACCTTGGCAAGGTGATGCTCTACCACTGAGCCACGTCCGCGTGCAGGTGGATCTTACCAAGCCTGTCGCCGTTTCTCACTGGCGACTGGCGTCGCCGCCCGGCTGGGCAGGGCGGCGGGTTCGCCGTGTCGGCCCCGAGGCGCGAGCTCCGGCGGCGGCGCGGCGCCTGGGCCGGACGACGGCCAGGACCTCGTCGAGGCTGTCGACGACCATCTCGGGGAGAGCCGATATGTCGGGCACGGTTTCCCTGCAGCCGTTGAACCCGAAGTAGACCGTGCCACAGTAGCTCATCACGGTCATGTTGAGCCCGGCGCCATCGACAACCGGCCCCAGCGGGTACATCCCGGCCACACGCGCTCCGGCCAGGAAAAGAGGAAACGGAGGTCCCGGGATGTTCGAGATCGTGACATTGAACGCCGGCCTCAGACGGTCGAACACGCGCATCGACGAGATGAGGCGAGCCGCACGGCCGATGAGGGCGGGAAAGGTGAACTCCGTCCAGTCGGTCAGCACGTCTGCCCCGATCAGAGACTGCTGAGTCTTCGCCTCCGACATGGCGGCAGAGACCAGACGCAGGCGCTCGATGGGATCCGCGACGTCGGTCGCGAGCGAGGTGAGCAGGGCCGAGAGCCGATTGCCTGCGCCCAGCCCGTCCTCGTCGGCACGCACGGAGATCGGCACGAAACCGACCAGCGGCTCGTCGGGCAGCTCACCTCGGCCAAGCAGGTACCGCCTCAGCGCCCCGGCGCAAAGTGCCAGCACGACATCGTTGACCGTGCACTGGAATCGGTTCTTGACCGCCTTCAAGTCGTCAAGTGACACCTCGCCGAAGGCGACGCGTCGGTGCGGCGTGATCGCGAGGTTGAACGATGTCCTCGGTGCGCTGAACGGCGACGGCGGGGGCGGGACTCCCGAGTCGCGATTGTGCTCCGAGAGATGCAGTGCCGTCTCCACCAAACGTCGGACGGCCGTCACCGCTTTGATGGGGCTGGAGACGAGCTGGGCCCAAGCTGCCACAAGGAGGTCGATCTCGTTCGGGACGCGCTCGGGTTGCCAGTCGTCCTCATCGAGCTGCGGCGGCGGGTCCGCCTCGAGGTCGAGCCACGTGGCGGAGAGCTCAGCCCCCGAGACACCGTCGATGGCGGCGTGGTGCATCTTGACCACGATCGCCTGGTGGCCACCTTCTAGACCTTCCACGACGTACATCTCCCACAAGGGGCGCTGGCGGTCCAGAGGTAGGGCGACGATCTGGCCCACGAAGTCCTCGAACTCCGTCCGACCACCAGGCGACGGTAGGCAGGCCCGGCGTACGTGGTAGTCGAGGTCGAAATCCGGGTCCTCGATCCAGACCGGGTGCGCGAGGCGGAAGGGCACCTCGACGAGACGGCGCCGGAACTGCATGGCACGGTTCAGGCGACGCGCCACCATGGCGTGCACCTGGGGGAAGGAGAAGCCTCCGGGCGCAGTCGCCGGGTCGAGGAGGAAGACCCCGGTCACGTGCATGTGATTGGTAGGCGTCTCCATGTAGAGAAACATGGAATCGACCCCGCTCAGGCGCTGCACTTCACCTCAACTCTCTCTTACCGGCCGCTGTGGCCGAAGCCTCCCGCGCCACGTTCGCTCGTTTCGAGATGGTCCACCACGAGGAAACGGGCCTTCTCCACCAGGCAGATCACCAACTGGGCGATCCGGTCTCCACGGTGGACCTCATAAGGCGCCACGGGATCTGTGTTCACAAGTATGACCGCGACCTCACCCCGGTAACCAGGGTCAATCAAGCCGGGCGCGTTCAGGCAAGCGATCCCGTGGTTGGCTGCCAGCCCGCTTCGCGCCAGTACGAGGCCGGCGTAGCCATCGGGGATCTCGAGGGCGACCCCGGTAGGAATTGTCGCCCGCCCACCGCCCGGGGCGAGCAGCGTGTCGACCCTGGCCACCAGGTCGCAACCGGCGTCGCCGAGCCGTGCATAGCTTGGCGTCAGAAGGTCCGCATCGAGGCGGAGCAGTGGGATCTCGAGCACGACAGCGCACCGTAGTGGAGCTTGCAGATACGATGCGCCTCGGTGCTCGCCTGGATGGATCTCGAGATGACCGGACTGGACCCCGTCCGCAACGTCATCGTCGAGATTGCCACGATCGTCACTGACGACGAGCTGAACATCGTCGCAGAAGGACCCGACCTCGTCATAGGCGCCACACCTGAGCAGCTGGCCAACATGGACGAGGTCGTGCGCAGGATGCACACGACAAGTGGGCTCCTCACCGCGATCGGCAAGTCCACCGTCACGATCGAAGACGCCGCTGGGGCCACCATCGAGTTTCTCAGGTCGCACATCCCCGTCCCGGGCTCGGTGCCACTTTGCGGGAACTCGATCGCGATGGACCGTCGTTTCCTGAGGCATTACATGCCGGCCCTAGACGATTACTTCCACTACCGCACGATCGACGTCTCCACCGTGAAAGAGCTCTGCAAGCGCTGGTACCGCGAGCTGTACGCGGCCCGGCCCCAGAAGCTCACCGCGCACCGGGCGCTCGAGGACATCCGCGAAAGCGTCGCCGAGCTGATCTATTACCGTGAGCAGCTCTTCCGCACGCCTGCAGAGGTGCAGACGCGGGTGGCACTGGCGGCGGAGATGGCCGCTGAGGCTGGCGCTGCGAAATTGGCAGAAGAGAAGGCCGCGGCTAAAAGACAGGCGGGCGCTGTTGCGGCTGCCGCCGACGGCCAGCCCTGCCCCCTGGGGCCGACGCTCGCCGAGGAGCCCTCCTAGCCGACCGCGCAACACCGGGAACGGGCATGGGTCAGCTCGTCACGAGGTCGCGACGTCGATGACGATCCGGCCTCGGGTTCGTCCCGCAAGGATCTCCTCGGCTAGCGCCGGTACTCGCCTGAGCGGTTCGACGACCGTCATCTCCTCCATGACGGCCGGCGGAAGCTCGCCCGCCAGCCGCTCCCACGCCCGCTGTCGAAGCTCGGGCGGGGTCCGCACGGACTCGATGCCCGCCAAAGTCACGCCGCGGAGGATGAAGGGATGAACCGTCGTCAAGAGCTCCGCGCCACCGACGAGCCCACACGCCGCCACACACCCTCCGAATCGGGTCTGGCTGAGCACGCTGGCGAGCGTCGAGCTCCCGACCACGTCTACTCCGGCGGAGAACCTCTCCCTGCCCAAAGCCCGCCGTGGCGCGTCGGCCAGCTCGGAGCGGGCCAGCACCTCGCTCGCGCCAAGGCTCCGCAGGTACTCCCCGTTCTCGGGCCGTCCTGTCACGGCGGCGACCCTGTAGCCGAGGTTGGCCAACAGCGCGACCGTAACGCTGCCGACGCCGCCGCCCGCGCCTGTCACGACGATCGGGTCGCCACCGGACGCCTCTGGGCTCACGCCGTGGCGTTCTAGCGCCAACACGCAGAGCATGGCCGTAAGGCCGGCCGTGCCGAGCGACATCGCCCAGAGCGGGTCACGACCGTCCGGGACACGTACGAGCCACTCGGGACGCAGGCGGGCCAGCTCCGAAAAACCGCCCCAATGCTCGTCACCCAGCCCCCAGCCGGTGGCGATCACCTGATCTCCGGCTTGCCAGGACGGGTCACGGGACACCTCGATCTCCCCCGCGAGGTCGACGCCGCAGACCATCGGGAACCGCCGGACAACCGGGGCCTTGCCGGTGACAGCTAGCCCGTCTTTGTAATTGAGGCTCGAGTAGGCGACCCGCACGGTGACTGCTTCATCCGGGAGCTCGTCGCGACGAAGTGTCACGAGACGGCCCGGAGGACCGTCGGGCTCGGCGGCGAGGACGGCTCGGAAGGAGAGATCGTGCGCCGTCTTCTCCTCAGCCACGTACATGCCCGCACGCTACCGGGGCAGCGACGGCAGGAGGGCGGCTGCGGGCGTGCGGGCGGGCGGCTCCGGTGACGCAATATGCTCACCTGAACCGTGACGAGCCCTCCCCAACCGCCGCCTGCGCCCCTTGGCTACTCAGGGACTCCGCTTGCGAGAAAGCTCGGGATCCGGGAGGCGTCGACGGTCGCCCTCATAGGCGCGCCGGCGAGTTTCACCATCCCCGAACTCCCGCCCGGTGTCACGCTGCGTCGCTCGGCGCGGGGCGCGACCGACGTGACCCTGTGGTTCGTGAGCTCGGCCGCCGAGTTGTCGGCACGGATCGGCGAGATGGCAGGGCGCGCCGGCAGGAGCGCTCTTTGGATCTGCTGGCCGAAACGGTCCGCGGGCGTCCGCACCGACGTCACCGAGCACGCCGTGCGCGCGGCGGGGATCGAAAACGGGCTCGTCGACTTCAAGATCGGGGCGATAGACGAGACCTGGTCGGGGCTGCGTTTCGCCGTTGCCCACAATCAGGCGCCTCCCAGGCGGCCCCTACCCGAGCCTCAGGGAGCGCCGTGACCGGCCACGACAACAGACCTGTTCGCGTCCTCCGCGTCTTCACCGACGAGCAAGGCCGATGGGGCAACTCGCTCGGGGCGATCGATGGCACGCGGGTCGGTGAGCTCGACCGGCAGCGGGTCGCGCACGAGCTCGGTTTCAGCGAGACGATCTTCGTCGACGACGACTCGACCGGTGAGCTGCGCATCTTCACGCCGGCCGTAGAGCTTCCCCTCGCAGGCCACCCCCTCGTCGGCGCCGCCTGGCTGCTCCGGCGAGAGCGTGAGGCGGCAGGAACCCTCGAGCTTCGGCCTCCCGGGGGCCTCGTGCGCGCCTGGGAGGACGGGGACGGCAGAACATGGATCGACGCCCCTCTCGCCCCGTTGCCGGACTGGACTCTGGTCGAGCTGAGCTCGCCGGGCGCGGTCGGCGACCTCACCGGACCGCTTCGTCCAGACCACGATCCTGTCGTCTACTGGGCCTGGATCGAGACCGGCGTGATGCGGGTGCGCTGCTTCGCCCCAAGCTTCGGTATCGCCGAGGACGAGGCAACTGGTTCGGCCGCCCTCCAGCTCACGGCACTTCTCGGACAGCCGATCGAGATCCACCAGGGCAAGGGCTCGCTGTTGTACGCACGGCCGGTCGACTCCGAACGAGCGGCGGTCGGTGGCTCGGTCGCCGAGGACGAACCGCTCCCCATGCCCTGAGGGGCGCTGAGCTCGGGGGCGTGGCTCCACGGTTCTCGCCAACTGCCGACAGCCCGGCTGCCTGTTCATGCGGGCCAGCTCTTTGTGAGCTGGCCGTTTATGAATTATTAACGCTTCGGGCCGCAGAATTTACGCTCTGTTGACGCGGCCCGACGGATGCTGGGGGCATGGCTGATTTCCTCGCAGTGCTGGGCACGTTGGCTTTCGTGCTCTTCTTCCTGGGCTTGATCTGGGCACTGGACAGAGTATGAACGGCGTCCAGATCGCGTTGCTCGTCGTCTCGATCCTGATGTTCATCTACATCGGCGTCGCCATGTTCCACCCGGAGTGGTTCTGATGCAATTCTTCTGGACACTCGTCGCCCTCGTGGTGGTATTGGGCCTCGCGTGGCGATACCTCGGCTCGTACATGGAAGCTGTCTTCGCGGGACGGGTGCACTGGGCCGGGTGGCTTGAGCGCCCTGTCTACTGGGCCCTCGGCACCAGCCCCGAGCAGGAGCAGAGCTGGAAGCGCTACGCCGGGGCCCTGGTCATCTTCTCCGCGGTGTCGATCATGATCACCTACCTGATCATGCGCATCCAGGGCTCTCTTCCCCTCAACCCGCAGCACCTCGACGCCGTCTCCCCCGCCCTGTCGTGGAACACCGCAACCTCGTTCGTGACGAACACGAACTGGCAGAACTACGACGGCGAGTCGACCATGTCCTACCTGTCGCAGATGGCCGCCCTCACGGTGCAGCAGTTCGTGAGCATGGCGGTTGGGGTGGCCGTGGCCATCGCCCTCGTGCGCGGCTTTGCCCGCCGCAACTCGCCCACGATAGGCAACTTCTGGGTGGACATCACGCGCTGCATGCTCTACATCGAGCTGCCCATCGCCTTTGTCTTCGGCCTCATCTTCGTGGGCCAGGGCGCGGCCCAGACCCTGAGCGGCCCGGTGCACATCCACGACATCTTGAACAACATGACCCAGGTCATCGCCGTCGGCCCGGTCGGCTTCATGGAGGCCATCAAGGAGCTCGGCACCAACGGAGGCGGCTTCTTCAACGCCAACGGCGCCGACCCCTTCGAGAACCCCACCGGGCTCACGAACTTCCTCTCGGCCTGCCTGCTGTTGTGCACCGGCTTCGCGCTCACCTACACCTTCGGCAAGATGGTGGGGAGCATCCGCCAGGGCGTCGCCCTGCTGGCCGCCATGGTGATCCTCTTCGGCGCCTGGGTGGGATTCTCCTCTTACTCAGAGCACGTGGGGAACCCCGCCGTGGCCGCGGCGGGCGTAAAGAGCCAGCCCGGTGGCAACATGGAGGGCAAAGAGGTCCGCTTCGGGGACACGCAGTCGGCCCTCTACGACATCGCCTCGACGCAGACCTCGACCGGCTCTGTCGACGGGTCCAACGACTCGTATACCGCCATGGGCGGCTTCGGGCTGCTGACGGGCATGATGCTCGGCGAGATCTCACCTGGAGGAACCGGCAGCGGTCTTTACACGATCCTCATCTACGCCATCATCGCCGTCTTCATCGGCGGGTTGATGATCGGGCGGACGCCGGAGTACATCCGCAAGAAAATCCAGTCGAAAGAGGTGAAGCTGGCGGGGCTGGGGACTCTGGTCATGCCCATGATCGTGCTCATCCTCACCGCCATCGCCGTCTCGGTCGCCGAGGGCCGGGCAGGCCCGCTCAACGGAGGCCCGCACGGGTTCACGGAGATCCTCTACGCCATCACCTCCCAGGCCAACAACAACGGCTCCGCCTTCGCCGGATTGACGGGCAACACGCAGTTCTACAACGTCATCGGCAGCATCGACATGCTCCTCGGGCGCTTCGGCATCATGATCCCGGCACTGGCACTGGCGGGATCGCTGGCGGCAAAGAGCACCGTCGCCGAGTCGATCGGCACGTTCCGGACCGACAACGGCATGTTCGTCGGGCTCGTGATCGGCGTCATCCTCATCATCGGTGGCCTCACCTTCTTCCCCGCCGTCTCGCTCGGCCCGGTCGTCGAGCAGCTCATCCACAACAAGTTCTTTTGATGGAGCCTTCCCACATGAACGAATCAACTGGTCCCACCAACGGCGCCAGCTCTGCCACCGCCGTCGCGACTGGGAACGCGCCCCCGGACGCACCGCACGGAGTGGCGCAGGCAAGAAGCCTCTTCGACCGGGAGATATTCGGCCAAGCGGTCATCGGCTCGTTCAAGAAGCTCGACCCGCGGGTGGAGATTCGCAACCCCGTGATGTTCGTGGTCCTCGTCGGCACGGTGGTCACCTTCCTCGAGTCGATCGCCCACCCTGGGCTCTTCGACTGGTCGATCACGATCTGGCTGTTCCTTACCCTCCTCTTCGCCAACTTCGCCGAGGCGATGGCCGAAGGCCGGGGCAAGGCCCAAGCCGACACGTTGCGCAAGATGCGCTCGGAGACAGAAGCGCGCCGCCTGCTGCCGGACGGCAGCGAGCAGCTGGTCGCCGCCGCCTCGCTCGTCAAGGGCGACCGTGTCGTCTGCGAGGCCGGTGACATGATCCCCTCCGACGGCGAGATCATCGAGGGCATCGCCTCGGTCGACGAGTCGGCGATCACCGGCGAGTCGGCGCCGGTCATCCGCGAGTCCGGCGGTGACCGCTCGGCGGTCACCGGTGGCACCAAGGTGCTCTCCGACCGCATCGTGGTCATGGTCACCGCCGAACCAGGACAGACCTTCTTAGATCGCATGATCACCCTCGTCGAGGGTGCGAACCGCCAGAAGACGCCCAACGAGCTCGCCCTGACCATCCTCCTCGCCGTCCTCACCATCATCTTCATACCGGTGGTAGTGACCCTGCAGCCCTTCGGCAACTACGCGGGGGCGACGGTATCTGTGGTCATCCTCGTCTCGCTGCTGGTCTGCCTCATCCCGACGACGATCGGCGCCCTGCTGTCGGCGATCGGCATCGCCGGCATGGACCGGCTCGTGCAGCGCAACGTGCTCGCCATGAGCGGCCGGGCCGTGGAGGCGGCCGGGGACGTACAGACACTGCTCTTGGACAAGACCGGCACGATCACCCTCGGCAACCGCATGGCTTCGGCCTTCTACCCCGTCGGCGGCCACACCGAGCGAGAGGTGGCCGACGCCGCCCAGCTGGCCTCCCTCGCCGACGAGACTCCGGAGGGGCGCTCGATCGTCGTGCTCGCCAAGGAACGCTTCGACATCCGCGCCCGCGAGCTCGGCCCGCAGCACACCTTCGTCCCCTTCACGGCCACGACCCGGATGTCCGGCCTCGATCTCGGCGACCGCCAGATCCGAAAGGGCGCCGCCGACTCTGTCAAGCGTTGGGTCACCGACCTGGGCGGTACCATCCCCGACGACCTCGACCCGGTGGTCGAGCGCATCTCCCGGGCCGGCTCGACGCCGCTCGTGGTGTCCGACGGGAAGCAGATCGTAGGCGTCATCGAGCTGAAGGACGTCGTCAAGCAAGGCATCCGTGAGCGCTTCGACGAGATGCGGGCCATGGGCATCCGCACCGTCATGGTCACCGGCGACAACCCGCTCACCGCTGCCGCCATCGCCCAGGAGGCCGGGGTTGACGACTACCTCGCCGAGGCGACACCGGAGACCAAGCTCGCCCTCATCAAGTCCGAGCAGGAGGGCGGCAAGCTCATCGCCATGACAGGCGACGGCACGAACGACGCCCCGGCGCTGGCACAGGCGGACGTCGGCGTTGCCATGAACTCGGGCACGACCGCGGCCAAAGAGGCCGGCAACATGGTCGACCTCGACTCCAACCCGACCAAGCTCCTCGAGATCGTCGAGATCGGCAAGCAACTGCTCATCACCCGTGGGGCGCTCACGACCTTCTCGATCGCCAACGACGTGGCGAAGTACTTCGCCATCATCCCGGCCCTGTTCGCCGCCACCTACCCGCAGCTGCAGACGCTCAACATCATGAAGCTGCACAGCCCGCAGAGCGCCGTGCTGTCGGCCGTCATCTTCAACGCCCTCGTCATCGTCGCCCTCATCCCGCTCGCCCTTCGCGGGGTGAAGTTCCGGGCCGCCAGCGCGGCCTCGATCCTGCGGCGCAACGTGTACATATACGCCGTCGGCGGCATCATCTGCCCCTTTATCTTCATCAAGCTGATCGACCTGATCCTGACCGCACTGAAGGCTTACTGATGCTCACTCATCTCAGACGTTCGGTCGTCCTCGCCCTCTTCTGCCTCGTCTTCTTCGGTCTGGTGTATCCCCTCGTCGGCACTGGCCTCTCCCAGGTGCTCTTCAAGCACCAGGCCGACGGCTCGATCACGGCGAACGGCTCGACACTTATCGGCCAGAACTGGACGAGCCCGAAGTTCTTCCACGGCCGGCCCGACGACTTCGGACCGTATGCCGCCGACCCCAAGAAGAACATCGCCGGTGGGGACAACCCCCTCGAGGCCAACGGCGTGCCGGGCGACACTGGTGCCACCAACCTCGGCCCCCGCTCCAAGGTGCTGCTCGCGAATACCAAGGAGCTCATCGCCTACTGGCACAAGATGGGCGTGAACCCGACGCCGGACCTGGTCACGACCTCGGGGAGCGGGCTGGACCCAGACATCGCCCCGGTCGACGCCTACGCCCAGGTACCCATGGTGTCGAAGGCCACGGGGCTCTCGCCCAAGGTCCTGGACGCACTCATCGCCCGCGAGACCAACACCGCCCAGTTCGGGTTCCTGGGCTCGGACTACATCGTCGTGCTGCAGCTGAACGAGGCGCTCGCCAAGCTGGAGTAGCTGCCCGCGCAGTGCGCGCCGAGCCGCCCTTGCCCTCTCTTGGACCTGCTGCCGGCACCTCGGCCCCTTTGCCCTCCTGCGCCCACTAGCCCGCGTCTGCAGTGATCAGGTCTCCCATCGACTGCCTGGGGTAGCGTCATCTGACGGAGGATCACCTCGAGACTAGGACCGGGCATTGGGGATCGAGCAGTGAGCAGGAACGCCGAATACGACGACGCGACCCCGAGAACCGATCAAGGTGTTGAGCCGACAGGGAAGTTCCGCGTCTACCTCGGGGCCGTGGCCGGCGTCGGCAAGACCTGGGCCATGCTCGACGAGGGCTGGCGCCGCTTCAAGCGCGGCGCGGACGTGGTCATCGGCTTCGTCGAGACACACGGTCGGGCGCTCACGGCTCAGCAGATCCGAGACCTCACGGTCGTGCCTCGCAAGGTCGTCGACTACCGAGGCACGGTCTTCGAGGAGATGGACCTCGAGGCTGTCCTGGCCCGCAAGCCCGAGGTGGCGCTCGTCGACGAGCTCGCCCACACGAACGTGCCGGGTTCGGGGCCACACCCCAAGCGTTGGCAGGACGTGCTCGAGCTCCTCGACGCGGGAATCGCGGTCGTCAGCACTGTCAACATCCAGCACCTCGAGAGCGTCGCAGACGCCGTGCAGCAGATCACCGGCGTGGCCGTTCGCGAGCGGGTCCCCGACTGGGTGGTGCGCAGGGCCGACCAGATCGAGCTGATCGACTCCTCCCCCGAGCAGCTGCGCCGGCGCATGCTGCACGGTCACATCTACCCCCCCGAGAAGGTCCCCAGTGCCCTCACCAGCTTCTTCCGCTATCAGAACCTCGTGGCGTTGCGCGAGCTCGCCCTTCGTTTCGTCGCAGACGAGACCGAGGAGGAGCTCCTGGAGTTCCTCGTCTCCCGGCACCCCGAGATCGTCTGGGACACCGCCGAGCGGATCATGGTGGTTGTCACTGCAGCACCGGAAACCGACGCCGTGCTGCGTCGCGCGGCTCGGATCGCGTTACGGGCGCATGCAGGCCTACACGCTGTCTACGTGGCCGGCGACGACAGGTCGCGCCCGGTGCCCAAGCAGACTCTCGATGCCATCAAGCACCTGGCGGAGGACCTGGGTGCGACCTGGCATGCCATCGTTGCCGACGACCCGGCCCCGGCCCTGGTGCACTTCGCCAAGGAGAACCAGATCACCCAGATCGTGCTAGGCGCGTCCCCAACATCTCGCTGGGAGCAACTCACGAGCAGGAACTCGGTCGTGCAGCGTGTGCTTCGCTTCGCCCGCAAGTCGAGCATCGACGTTCACGTCATCAACCGCTACGGCGAGAGTGTTCCCCAGAGCACGGTCGGTGCCGTCGAGGATGGAGGCGCCTGAGCGAGCCGAAGGCTCTGACCGCCCGGGCGCCCATGACAGGCGTCCCGGGTGATCTCGGCCGCCGGCCGCGTTCTCGCCTGCACCTCACCGTTTCGGAGACTGGCGCGCGAGCTTCCCGAGCGCCTTGTACCTCTTGCGCTGCTCGGCACGCTCGCGGGGATCGACCCGGGCGGCAAGATGGCGCTGCTCGCGGCGCAATTTCTCGAAGCTCGCGACGCGCTCGGAGTCGAGCGTGCTTGCGGCGATGGCTTCCTTGAGGGCGCATCCCGGCTCGCTTCGGTGCCCGCAATCGGAGAAACGGCACGCCTGCGCCAACTCCTCCACCTCTCCGAAAGCCTCACCGATGGCTTCGTCCGCGTCCCAAAGGGCGAGAGCCCTCAGGCCCGGCGTGTCGATGAGCATCGCCCCGCCTGGGAGGCGGACGAGCTCACGGGCCGTCGTCGTGTGGCGACCCTTCCCGTCGTTTCGGATCTCCCCGGTCGCGAGCTCGATCGTGCCTTGCCCGAGCCGGTTCGCAAGGGTGGACTTGCCGGCGCCGGACGGTCCGAGGAGCGCCACGGTGGCGCCGGGTTCGAGAAAGGCGCCGACCTCCTCCATGCCCGCACCTGTCACGGAGCTGACAGCCACGACGTCGCCTCCGCCGATCAGCCGCCCGGCCGCCGCCAGGACACCGGAAGTGTCGGTGGCGATGTCCGCCTTGGTCAACACCACCACGGGGGCTGCTCCGCTCTGCCAGGCGAACACTAAGAGGCGCTCGAGCCGCCTGGGCCTGAACGGGCCTTCCAGCGAGTAGACGACGAAGACTCTGTCGACGTTCGCCGCCAGCACCTGGGGCTTGTCGCCACCGCCCACGCTGGCGCGCACGATCGCACTCCGCCTCGGGAGCAGGCCGACGACCGAGCCGGCATGAAGCACCACCCAGTCGCCGACCGTCGGCGCTCGCAGGGGGTCGGGCTCGTGAGCCATCTCCGCTGCGACAACTGCCCGTAACTCGCCGGCCTCGGTGAGGACCGTGAGCGCGCTGCGGTCGACCCGGGCGACACGGCCGGGAACCGCACCTGCAAGGCCTTGATCCTCAAACGCGGCCTGGAAGGAAGCCCCCCAGCCAAGGTCCGCGAGTGCCGTCGACAGCCGCTTCGACTCAGATGTGGCAGCGGTGCGGCCACCACCTGAGATCATCGGCATTTGCGTCATCGCCGAGAGCGGTCCGCGCGGGACCGCAGATGATTTGGACAACAGAAAGCTCCTTCTATCGGAGCTCGGCGGTGGCCGGCCTTGGTAGAGAACCAGAGTCAGACGGCCCAGGGCCTGAGCGTGCGGTCAATGCGGGTGAGAACGTGAGTTTCGACTTTCATCCCGGCTGACCCCCTTTCGCTCGACAGGCCCAGCCCACGAATTGTTACCAGGTCTTTGCCCTGGGCGCCCTGCGCGGCCTCCGGGGTCCACCAAGCCGGCGGTTCCGGGCCCGAGGGGGCGGTTCGTGGGCCTTTGCCCTTCCCGCGGGACTTGCGGGGACCTACAATCCCAAAGCCCGAGATGTAACTGGGCACCTATCAGGAGCGAGCTCGAGAAGGCCTCGCTCGAAGATCAGATCAGGTCTCCTTCGATTCCTGCGGGATACCCGTGCATCACAGTAAAGGACAGGACATGGGAACTCTCGTAGTCGAGCCCGCCAAGGACCTCGCCCTTGTCGAGGAGCTCGCCGGCCCCGCGGCCGTCCTGTTCAATCGGCATCTCGGTGCCTCCAAGCAGTGGTACCCGTTCGAGGACGTCCCGTGGCAGGCCGCCTCCGACTTCGAAGAAGAGGCCTGGAACGCTCAGCAATATCCCCTCTCCCAAGGCGTGCAGAGCGCGATCATCGTCAACGTCCTGACCGAGGACAACCTCCCCTACTACACCCACACGATCATGTCGCCCCTCAAGGCGGACCACCCGCTCCTCGAGTGGAGCCGCCGCTGGACCGCGGAGGAGTGGCGCCATTCGGCCGCGATCCGGGACTGGATCCTCGCCACCCGGGCGATCGACCCCTACCGCCTCGAGGACGACCGCATGGTCCAGATGTCAAAGGGCCAGGTCCCCCAAAGTGAGAGCGTCGCCGAGATGATCTCCTATGTGAGCTTTCAGGAGCTCGCCACCCAGGTCGCCCACCGCAACACCGGCATGGCCCTCGACAAGACCAAGCGGGGCAAGAAGATCATGTCCAAGGTGGCCGGCGACGAGGGCCTCCACCATGCCTTCTACCGGGACCTCGTCCTCGCAGGCCTCGAGATCGACCCGTCGACCATGGTGATGGCGATCCAGAGCGAGCTGCGGAACTTCAAGATGCCGGGGACGGGCATCCCCGGCTTTGCCCAGCACGAGGAGGCCATCGCCTTGGCCGGCATTTTCGGCGCGCAGCAGTTCGTCGAAGCGGTCGTGAAGCCGACGCTCGCCTACTGGCGGATCTTCGAGCTCGAGGGGCTGAGCCCCGCGGCCGAGCAGGCACGCGAGAAGATGAGCCGGAACGTCGCAGGCCTCAGCCGCCTGGCGGCCGCTCAACAGGCTCGGATCGCCGCCTTGGAGGCCTCGGGCGCCCTCCTCAACCCCAGTACCCAGCGAAGACCCTGAGCGCCTCGTCGACGAGCTCCGGACCGAGGACCTCGACGCGGCGCTGGCCGGCGGCAAAGACGTCTCGGCAGGGCAAGTCCATCGTCGGATTGTCGGGATGGTTGCCCGTGAGCCCCAACAGGTCGCGCTCGGTCAGTCCGAAGACGACACGCCCGATCCCGGACCAGTAGATGGCGCCGGCGCACATGGCGCACGGCTCTGCGTTCGCGTACAAGGTGAAGCTCGCTAGCTTTCCCGGCTCATAGCGCCGGGCGGCCAGCCCGGCGGCGACTGTCTCCGCATGGGCGGTGGGGTCCCGCACGGGCGCCAGGGCCATGTTCCCCTGCTCGATGACGACGTTGCCCGTGTCGTCGGCAATGACGCATCCGAAGGGGAGGTTGCCCTCCTCCCGCGCCCGGGTGGCTACTCGAAACGCAGCTCGCAAATGGCGGGCGTCGCTCTCACTCAGGTCGGTCACAGAGGCCGTCCTAGCAGGGTCCAGCGGCGCAGGGCCACGGGCTATCCCTCGGCCTGGAGCTCGGCACGAACCTCCCCGGCCAGAGCCTCCTCGGCAACGATGCGCGACTCGTCCCCGTCACGCCGCTTGAGCTCTATGCCGCCCATCTTGAGCGAGCGCTCGCTCACGGTCAGGCGCACCGGAAGCCCGATGAGGTCCGCGTCGGCGAACTGGACTCCGGGGCGCTCGCCTCGGTCGTCGAAGAGCACGCCGATGCCGGCAGCCTCGAGCGAGCTGTAGACGCGCTCGGCCACCTCGCCGGCGGGCGAGTCCGACCCCCGCAGCACCGTCAGGTGCACCGGGTAGGGAGCGATGGCCACAGGAAGGCGCAGCCCGCGGTCGTCGTGGTGCTCCTCGGCGATGCAAGCGAGCAGCCTGCCCACCCCGATCCCGTACGAGCCCATCACGATCGGTTTGGCGTTGCCGTCCAGGTCGAGATAGGTGGCCCCGAAGGCATCCGAGAACCGCGTGCCGAGCTTGAAGATGTTGCCGACCTCGACGCCCCGCTCGGTGCGCAACGGCTCGCCGCACACCGAGCACCCGTCACCGTCCTCGGTCGCGACGATGTCGGCCACCATGTCGGGCTGCCAGTCCCGTCCCGCATTGGTGCCGAGGAGGTGCCAGCCCTCCTCGTTCGCTCCCGCCACCAGGTTGGGCGAGCTCATCACGAGCTCGTCGACGACGACCTCGCCGCCGGTCAGCCCGATCGGCGAGGCGAAGCCGGCCACGGCGCCTATGGAGCTGATCTCTTCGCGGGTCATGGGGCGCAGCTCGGCCCCTCCGAGGAGATTGGCGAGCTTGGCCTCGTTCAGGTTGGTGTCGCCCCGCACCACCGCCACGATCATGCGCACGACGGGTTTGCCGTCGTCGCCGCGGTGCTCCGCGGCGAGAAACACGATCTTCGCCGTCCGAGCCTTCGGCACCTCCAGCATCGCCGCCAGCTCCTCGATCGTCGTCGCCTGCGGCGTCTCGACCCGACGAAGCTCCCCAAGCTCCTCAGGATCCGCCACCGCCTTGCGGGACGTGGCCACTTGACGGTTCTGCGCGTACCCGCAGGCGTCGCAAAGCACGAGCGTGTCCTCGCCGAGCGGCGTCAGGTACATGAACTCGTGCGCCCCGCTGCCGCCCATGATGCCGACATCGGCGCCGACGGCGACCACCGGCAACCCGCAGCGGGCGAAGATCTTGAAGTACGCCGCGTAGTGCGCCCTGTAAGAAGTGTCGAGGCCCGCCTCGTCGAGATCGAGGCTGTAGGAGTCCTTCATGGTGAACTCCCTGGTACGGATCATCCCCGCCCGGGGACGGGGATCGTCGCGCCACTTGATCTGGATCTGGAAGACGAGCCTCGGGAGCTGGCGGTACGAGCTGATCTCGCCCGCGGCGAGGCTGGCGACCACCTCCTCGTGGGTCATGGCGAGCACCATGTCCCTCTCGCGCCGATCCTGAAAGCGCGTCAGCTCGGCCCCGATGGCCTGATACCTGCCGCTCTGCTGCCAGAGCTCCGCGGGATGCACGACAGGCAGGGACAGCTCCACACCCCCGATGGCCGTCAGCTCCTCGCGCAGGATCTGCTCGATGTGCGACATGGCCTGCCAGCCGAGAGGGAGGTAGGCGAAGATGCCCTGGCCGAGCTGGCGGACGTAGCCCGCCCGCAGAAGGAACTGGTGGCCGGCCGACTCGATCCCGGCGGGCGCCTCCCGCAACGTCTCACCGAACAGCCTCGACATCCGCACCGCGACAGCCTCCTCATCAGCTTGTTTCGCAGAACCTACTCGCAGGCCGCGCTCCGGCGCCCGGATCTCGGGACCAAGGGCTCAGATTCGACTTGCGCGCCCCTCCCGGCAACGTGTTAGTCTCCGCTAACGTAATCTTGTGCCCGATCTCGTGGCTGTCCTTTCCGAACCAAACCGGCGGCGGCTCTTGGAGTTGCTGTCCGCAGGCGAGCAGACCGTGAGCCGGCTCGCCGCTCAGTTCGGGGTCACGCGCTCGGCCATCTCGCAGCATTTGGGGGTGTTGTCGAATGCAGGGCTGGTGCAGGCTCGCCAAGAAGGCCGCTTCCGCTACTACCGGCTCGACCCGGACGGCATGTCCGCGCTGCGCGACGCCCTCGAGGTCTTCTGGACCCACGAGCTCGAGCTGCTGGCAGCTGCCCGGCCAGCGATGGAAGGAGAGCACGACATGACCGCGGAGAAGTCCGTGCTGGTGCCCCTTGACCCGGACGCGACCTTCGCCCTTTTGACTGAGCCGGAGCGTCTGCGCCGCTGGCAGGCGGTTACGGCACGCGTCGAGCTGCGCGCCGGTGGCGAGTACCGCTGGACGATCGTCCCAGGGCACACGGCATCAGGCACCATCACCGAGCTCGAGCCGGGCAGGCGGCTCGTGCTCGCCTTCGGCTGGGAGGGCACCGAGGACCTACCGCCTGGAGCCTCGACGGTGACGATCACCCTCGAGCCGGCAGAGGGCGGGACGAAGGTCCACCTGGTCCACAGCGGCCTGACGCCCGAGCAGGCTGCCGGCCATCTTGAAGGCTGGAACCACTACCTGGAGCGGCTCGTCGCCGCAGCCGAGCGAGGCGACGCCGGTCCCGACGAGTGGTACGCCTCCGAACCGAGCGACCCGCTCACGGCTGCGGAGGCTTCGCTCGCCGCCTGCCAGCTCGTCCTGCGCTCCCTGGGACCCGAGGACGGCACCGGCCAGACGCCCTGTGCGAAGTACACCGTCGATGATCTCGTCGAGCACCTCGTCTGGTCGCTCGGTTTCCTCGGCGTGTCGGCGGGAGCGCCCGCCACGGGGAAAGCACCCGATTCGAACAGCGCCACCGCGGAGTCCAAGGTGGCCGACGCCGCCCAGGTGGCTCTCGAGGCCTGGCGCAAGCGGGGCCTCGAGGGCACGGTCCGGCTCGGCGAGAACGAGGTGCCGACCTCGGTCGCCACAGACATCCTCCTCGTCGAGCTACTCGTGCACGCCTGGGATTTTGCCCAGGCCGCGGGCCAGACGGTCCCTGTCGACGACTCGCTCAGCGCCTACGTCCTCGAGCGGGCGCGGTCGCTGATCGCTCCGCACATGCGCGACGGCGACCGTTTCGCGGCCGAACGCGCAGCCGGGCCGGAGGCAGATAACCTCGCCCGACTGGCGGCCTTCACCGGCCGCGAGGCCTGACCGCAGTCGCTTTCGAGACCAGTCCAGCTTCCGGCCAGAAGTCTCCTTCCCAAGCCCCGACGTGACAGGAAAGGTATCTCGATGCCCAAGCGAACCTCATACGCGCAAGGAACACCGAGCTGGGTGGACCTGCAAACGACCGACCAGGAGGCCGCCAAATCCTTCTACGGAGAGCTCTTCGGCTGGCAGTACGACGACCAGCTCGTCCCGGGAGGGGCCACCTACTCGATGGCCCTCAAAGACGGCGAGCTCGTGGCCGCGATCTCCTCTCTCTCGCCCGAGATGGCCGCCGAGGGGCGTCCGCCGACGTGGAACACCTACATCACCGTCGGCGACGTCGACGCCGCCAGCGCTGCGGTCGAGGGCGCAGGCGGCCAGGTGCTGATGGAGCCGTTCGACGTCATGGACGCGGGCCGCATGTCCGCCGTCGCCGACCCGAGCGGGGCCGTGGTCTGCCTGTGGCAGGCCAACGAGCACATCGGCGCCACCCTCGTGAACGAGCCGGGCTCGTTGGTCTGGAACGAGCTCATCACCGACGACGGCGAGGCTGCCTTCGCCTTTTACGACGCGGTCCTCGGGCTGAGCGCCGAGGCGAGCGACCTGGGTGGGAATCCCTACACCGTGTTCAAGGTCGGCGACGACATGGTCGGAGGCTCGATGGCGCCCCCGATGGAGGGCATCCCGAACCACTGGCACGTCTATTTCGCCGTCGAGGAGCTCGAGCCGAGTCTGGAAAAGGCGCGCCAGCTCGGGGCTCAGGTCCTCGCCGGCCCGCTGCCGACCCCGATCGGCTCGATGGTGACCCTGAGCGACCCGCAGGGCGCCTGGTTCAGCCTGTTCGAGCCTGTGGCCCAGGCTGACTAGCTCGCCGGCCACATTTTGCCGCAGCACCCGGGACAGGGCCGCAGCACTCAGGAAAGGAGCGTCGGAGACCATGCTGGGACCGACCATGAGCGACGTCTGGCCGAAGATCCAGGCCGAGAGGGAGGCGTGCGCCGACCTGTTCGAGTCCTTGACACCCGAGCAGTGGACGAGCGCTTCCTGGTGCCAGGGCTGGAGCGTGCGCGAGGTGGCGGGACACCTCATCGCCGCCACCGAACAGTCCCCGGTCGTGTTCTTCGCCCGCCTTGCCGGAGCGGGCTTCAGCTTCGACAAGATGGTCGCGGCCGACGCCAAGCGCTGCAGCTCGGGTGATCCCTCCCGCCTCGCCGCCCAGATGCGGGCAGGGGCGCTGCGGCGCAACCATCCGCCCGGACCGGCGACGGCGATGCTCGGCGAGGCCGTCGTTCACGGGGAGGACATCCGCCGTCCCCTCGGGCTGAGCCGCCGATTCCCCGAGGAGACGCTCGTCACGGTCGCCGAGTTCTACAAGGGATCCAACCTCCTCATCGGCTCGAAACGGCGCATCTTTGGACTGCGTCTCAAGGCCACCGACGCCTCCTGGGCCAACGGCGACGGCCCGGAGGTCGCCGGGCCCTTGGCCTCGTTGGTGGTGGCCATGACCGGGCGGCGCGAGGCCTACGCGGACCTCTCGGGCGAGGGCGTGGCGACCCTGGCCGCACGCCCCTAGGCGCCGGCCGCGGCGGGGCAGCCCTACCCGCGGAGCGCCAGCACCCAGGCGGTCACGATCGCCGCCACCTCCTCGTCGCGCCGACGCAGCCCGTGATCGCCCCTGTCGACAAAGACACGGGTCACCGGGCCGGCGATGGCAGCCGTGGCGGCCTCGAGCTCGCAGGGCGTGGCGAACTGATCGCGGGTCCCAGAGACGAACAGGCAGGGCACCTCGATCGCCGCGAAGTGCCCGACCCGGAGCTCGTCCGGCTTGCCCGGGGGATGGAGCGGATAGCTGACAAGCACGAGCCCCGCCGCCGGGAGGCCCTCGGCCACGGCGATCGAGCACATGCGCCCGCCCATCGAGCGACCCCCGAGGGCGATCCGGTGCTGGGGCACGCCCAGGTCGGCGGCCAGCTTCCGGGCGGCGGCGGCGGCGCCTGTAACGAGAACGGGCGGGCGGTCGGGCGCCCGGCGGCCGGCGAGCCGGTACGGGAAGTCCATGCGCTCGACCCGCAGACCGTGGGCCGCCAGAGCTCGGTCAATGGCCACAAGGGCGCTCTGGTCCCGGCCGGCGCTGGCGCCCGGGGCGAGCAACAATCCCGAGACCGCCCGCCGGCCGCCGGTCACGTCTTCGCCTTGGCCTTCGCCTCGACTCCTTTCGGGCGGCTGCGCCGCGCCGGCCGGGGCGCGGCGGCAGCCGGGCCGGTCAGCGGCGCGAACAGGTCGCCGACGGACTTGACCCGTTCGAGGACCTCGCCGGCGAGGAAACGAAGCCTGTCTCCTCCGCCCTTCGCCCCCTCTGCGACCTCGTCCCATGTCAAAGGTGTCGAAACGGTCGGCTGTGGGAAGGCCCGGAGCGAGTAAGGGGCGATCGTGGTCTTGGCGGCGTGGTTCTGGCTCCAGTCGATGAGCACCTTTCCCTGGCGGAGGTCCCTGCGCATGTTGGACAGAGCTTGCCCCGGGTGCTCGCGTTCCATGAGCTGGGCGATGTCGCGCGCCGTGGCATGTGCCTTCTCCCACGGCCAGGGCGGCTCCAGCCGGGCATAGAGCTGCACGCCCTTCAAGCCGCTCGTCTTCGCGAGGGCCGCCAGCCCCCGGCTCTCGAGCTCGACGCGGAGCCAAAGCGCGACCACGCAGCACTCGACGATGGTGGCCGGCGCCCCGGGGTCGAGGTCGAACACGATCAGGTCGACCGGGCCGTAGGCGCCGTCGGAGACAGAGCGCCACTGGGGCACGTGCAGCTCCAGCGCGGCGAGGTTGGCGACCCAGATCAGGGTCGCCAGGTCATCGACGACGATCTGCTCGATGAACTCGGGCCCCTCGGACCTGTCGGCTCGCGGCACGTGGACACAACGCGCCCACGCGGGCGCCTTGCGGGCGGTGTTCTTCTCGAAAAACGACTTGCCGCCGACCCCGTCGGGGTAGCGGGCCATGGTCAGCGGGCGTCCCTGCAGGTGGGGGAGGAGGGCAGGGGCGATGTGCAGGTAGTACCAGATGACATCGGCCTTGGTGAAGCCGGCCTCCGGGTAGAGCACCTTGTCGAGGTTCGACACGGTGAGCTGCCTGCCGTCCACCTCGATGACCTGGCGCTGCTCAGGGCTCAACGGCGACCTCCTCCGGGCGCTGGTCGGGACGAAGGCCGCGCCAGGAGGGCTGGCGCAAGCGGCCCGCGCGGGTCCACTCGGTGAAGCGCACCTCGCCGACGAGCTTGGGCTCGACCCAGGTCACCCCGGCGGCTTCGGCGCGCGAAAGCGGGCTCGCGAAGGGAGAGGTGGTCCGCGTGAGGCCGGACAGCCGCTGACCAAGGATGGCCCGCTCGGCGGCGTCGAAGCCCGTGCCGACGCGGCCCACGAAATCCAGCCCGCCGCCGCCCGGGATCCCGAGCAGGAGGGCACCGAGATCTCCCTCCAGGTGCCCTTGGCCGGCCGCCCATCCCCCGATCACCACCGACTGGGTGCGGAAGTTCTTCACCTTGCGCCAGCTCGGGTCTCGGATGCCGGGTCGGTACAAGCTGTCGAGCCGTTTCGCGACGACGCCCTCGAGGCCGGCGTCTCTGGCCGCCTTAAGCACGGCCGCTCCCCCGCCGGTCTCCGAGGGGGCCGTCTCCCAGTGGGGCCCGGACAGCTTCAGTCCCTCGAGCAGGTGCCGGCGCTCCTTGTAGGGGATCGCGAGGGCCGAGTGGCCGTCCAGGTGCATCAGGTCGAAGATCATGTAGGTGATCGGGACGCTCTCGGCCAGCCGGCGGACACGGCTCTGCTCGGCGGTGTTCATCCGGGGCTGCAGGGCCTCGAAGCTCGGCCGACCCTTCTTGTCGAGGGCGACGATCTCACCGTCGAGGACGACCTGCAGGGAGCCGAGCGCCTCGCCCAGGGCCCTCAGCTCCGGATAGGAAGCCGTCACGTCACGATCGTTCCGCGACAGGGCGCGGGGCCGGCCACCTTCGACGTAGACGACCGCCCGCACCCCGTCCCACTTGAACTCATAAGCCCAGTCGCTGTCGGGGCCGGGCAGCTCGTTCGAAGGGGTGGCCAACATGGGCCGGATGAGCTCGGGTAGAGCTTCCCAGCCGGCCGGGGCGGGGTCGATGCGGTGGATCATCCAGTCGTCGCCGTGGGTCCGGAACAGGCCGTAGCGACCTTCGACATGAGAGCCGTGCAGGGTGACCTTCACCGACTTGTCGGTCCACTCGCGGCACTCGTAGGTGCCGTGGTCCCAGATCGTGACGGTGCCCGCCCCGTACTCGTGATCGGGGATGCGCCCGGCGAAGCTGGCGTACTCGAGCGGGTGGTCCTCGACGTGGACGGCCAAGTGATTGACGCCCGGCTCCATGGGCAGGCCCTTGGGCACCGCCCAGGAGACGAGCACCCCGTCTCGCTCGAGCCGGAAGTCCCAGTGCAGGGAGCGGGCGTGGTGCTCTTGGACGACGAACGACGGCTCGTCCCTGGGCCGGTGGGCGCGTCCCTTGTCCGGCGGAAGGTGCTCTTTCGCCGGCGGCTCGTCAGGCGGGACCGGCTCAGGAGTCTTCTTCGGGTCTCGCTTGGCACGGTAACGCTCGAGCGGGCTCACGGGCCGGGGACCCTCCCGGGCCCTTTGCGACGATCAGTTCGAGCGCAACAGCTCCACGGCGACATCGGCGGCTTCCTCTGGCGACAGCGCGAGCACCCTCGCTGCCCGGCCGAGGAGCCCGTCTAGGTAGACCGCCAAGTTCAGCACAAACAGCGCCGGATCCGCGACGCGAAGCGGTACCGGCTCGGTGGTCGTGTCGAGGCCGGAGACCGACAGGAGCGCCGCGCGGACGCTCAGCACGGCTCTGATCGTGTCGTCGAGGCTCAGCCCGTGGCGCTTCATCGAGGCGCTCAGCCCGAAGGGAAGGCTGAGCGAGTCGCCCACCGGGCCCTCGTCGGACAGGCGGGCGAGGAAGCGAACGACCTCGCCGGCAAAGTCGGCCCCCGCCTCTCCTATCTCGATGGCTGGTCTTGGCTCGGCCACTCTCGGCTCCAATGCTCGGGGTCTTTCCCGTTGTCAGTGTCCCAAGCAGGTGTATCAGTGTGGTGGATCCCCGGGTATCCTGCTCTTTTCTGACATAGGGGGAACCAGGATGGCCAAGGCGATATGGACCGGGTCACTCAGTTTCGGTCTTGTCAACGTACCGGTCGGCCTGTACTCGGCGACCGAGGACCACTCGATCCACTTCAACCAGTTCCGGGCAGGGACCTCGGAGCGGATCCGGAACAAGCGTGTCGGCGAGCAGAGCGGTGAAGAGGTCGCCTACTCGGACATCGTGAAGGGATACGACCTCGGCGGTGGCGAGTACGTGATCCTCACCCCCGAGGAGCTCGCTTCGGTCGCTCCTGGCCCGTCGCGCACGATCGAGGTCACCGACTTCGTGGACCTCGCCCAGATCGATCCCATCTACTTCGACAAGCCGTACTTCCTCGCGCCCCAGGGCAAGAGCGGCGATCGCGCTTACGAGCTGCTGCGCCGGGTGATGGCCGAGACGAACAAGGTGGCGATCGGGAGCTTCGTCATGCGCGACAAGGAGTACCTCGTCGCGGTGCGGCCGGAGCAATCCGCCCTCGTGCTCGAGACGCTGCTGTTCGCGGACGAGGTCCGTGACCCGGTCAAGGAGATAGACGGCCTCCCGGTCCAAGCGAGCTTCGAGCCCCGCGAGCTCGATACCGCCAAGCTGCTCATCGACTCGATGACCACGACCTGGGACCCCCAGCGCTACCGCGACACCTACCGGGAGCGGGTGGAGGAGCTCATCGAGCAAAAGCGCCAGGGCACCCTCGTCATCAGCGAGTCCCCGCGGGCCGAGCCGGCCCCGGTCGTGAACCTGTTGGCCGCCCTGCAGGCAAGCGTGCAGGCCGCCCGGGCACGCTCCACAACGCCTGGCACGAGCAGCGGGAGCACACAGCAGGGACAAGAGCGACCTCGTCAACGCGCCGGCACCCAGAAGTCGCCCGGGCAGAAGGTGGCTGGACCGAAGACGGCCCCGGCGCAGAAGCCCGCCCTGGCGCAGAAGCCTGCCCTGGCGCAGAAGCCCGCCGCGCAGGACGTCGCTGGCCAGAGCCGAACCGAGCTGCTCCGTCGAGCGGGCGATCTCGGCATAGCGGGACGTTCGAAAATGAGCCGCGAGCAGCTCGAGCAGGCCGTCGCCGATGCCACCGGCGCCCGGCGTCGCAAGGCATCCTGACAGTGAGGGCCCGATCGGCCCGGCGCCGGCCCTGGGGTGCCGTTCGGAGCGCCCGCCGGTAGGCTTGCCGCTCCGACACATTGCGTCGCTCATCGGGGGCGCACGGCACGACTGGGAGGAACGATCCAAGATCAGGCGGGCAGAGGGCTCGGCTCGACGAGACCTGTCCCGATCGCGTTCTCTCCCCAACGCACGGCGGCGCTCGCGATGCCGACCACCGGTCCCCTCGTCGACTCCTTCGGCCGCGTCCACACGGACCTGCGGATCTCGGTCACCGACCGTTGCAACCTACGTTGCGTCTACTGCATGCCCGAAGAGGGAGTGGCCTGGCTGCCCCGCGCGGAGATCCTCACCTTTGAGGAGATCGAGCGGGTCGCCTCGGTCGCGCATGAGCTCGGAGTCGACTCGGTACGCCTGACAGGTGGTGAGCCGCTCGTGCGGGCCGATGTCACCGACCTTGTCGCCCGCCTAGGCCGGATCGGTTTCTCGGATCTCTCCATGACGACCAACGGCACCGGCCTCGCCCGTTTGGCACCGGCGTTGGTGGCGGCTGGCTTGAACCGGGTGAACATCAGCTGCGACTCGCTCAAGCCGGAGCGGTTCGCCGATATCCGCCGCCGGGGGACGCTCGCAACGGTGCTCGAGGCGATGGACGCCGCCGAAGCGGCCGGGCTGCCGCCGGTGAAGGTCAACGTCGTGGTCATCGCCGGGGTCAACGACGACGAGCTCGTCGATCTTGCCGCCTTTGCCCGCGATACCGGTCGGATCGTGCGCTTCATCGAGTTCATGCCCCTCGATGCCGACGAGACCTGGGAGCGGGCGAAGGTCGTGCCGGGCGAAGAGATCCTGGCCCGCATCAACGATGTCTGGCCGCTCGAACCGGCGAGCGAGCGGGCTGTGGACCCGGCGCCGGCAGACCGTTACCGCTTCTTGGACGGTGGCGGTGAGATCGGCGTCATCACAAGCGTGTCCCGCGCCTTTTGCGGCTCGTGCAACCGCCTCAGGCTCACTGCGGACGGGGCCATCCGCAACTGCCTGTTCGCCAACGGTGAGCACCCGGTGCGGGACCTCCTGCGAGGTGGCGCCAGCGATGTCGAGCTGGCGTTGCTGCTCCGTCAAGCGGTTTGGGCCAAGCGGGCCGGGCACGGCATAAACGACCCGTCCTTCTTGCGTCCCGCCCGCTCGATGTCGATGATCGGTGGCTGAAGGAACGGCCGCGAAGGACCGGCCGCTTTCTGCACGTGGACTTAGTGCCATTTGGCTTTCCCGCTTGACATAAACCCTCTAACGTGTCAGTCTTTTTACCTGCGAGGGAAGCGTCGATACCCAACCTTAATGTGGTCGCTTGGGTTGGGCGGAGCCAATAGCGAACCCGTCCTTGCTCGGTACACGAGGTGGTTCAGTACCTTCGGGCGAGGTGAAGGGGAATGGCGAGAGTTCCGCAATCCCAGTCTGAGCGGGCGTTTGTCGAGTGGCTATACGCCCGCAGCGAGGCGTCCAGGCTCGGGCCCTGTCCCCTGCCGGAAAGCCATACGCCTGCAGGTAGCAGGCTTGCCTCTCCCGGCGAGCCGAGCGCGGTGGCGGACAGGCCGCTGGCAAAGGTGCTCGTTGCCGTGAAACGGCTCCTCGCCGAACGTGACGACGCGTCGGCCTGGCTGTTGCCCTCTGGCGTCAGGAAGGACACGTATTCGTCGCACTCAGCTCCCGGTGCGAAAGCGAAAGATGTCCCGACTCAGCCAGGGGGGACTGGGGCACTCCCGCGGGGCGACCAAGCAAGCAAGTCCGTCTGGGGATCCTGGCAGTAGGGCTCGCCCCGTGAACTGAAGGCTGCCCCAATGGCGGCAGTCTCCCCTCAGCCGGTCGGCCCGAAGCGCTCGACACGAATCCGCCCGTTGGGGACTGCCAGCCCGGCAAGCAGACCCGTGACGTGGTCGGCGAAGCCGGAGGACCCGCAGACATAGGCCGTCGCCTCCGGCAACAAGACTTGCCGGAGGTCGGTCTCGCCGAGATGGCCCGGGCCACGCCCCCCTGACGGCGGTGCCTCTCGGGTGTACACGACCGTCGTCTCGGGACCAGGAAGCTCGTCGGCGTAATAGAGCTCGTCCTGGCTGCGAACCGAGACGACGAGACGGACCAGGTCGGAACGGCCCGATCGGCGCGCCAAGCGAAGCATCGACATCAAAGGCACGATCCCTGAGCCCCCGCCGACGAGGAGGGCCGGGACGTCCCCCCTCCACACGAACCACCCCCCTACGGGGCCGCGTACCTCGAGGCGGTCCCCGGGGACGACCACGTCATGCAGATAGGAGGACACCTCCCCGTCCTCGAGACGCTCGACGGTGATCTCGATGCATCGCGCCGTTTCGTCCGGCGCCGAGGCGACCGAGTAGGACCGCGAGGCCGTGTAACCGTCCGGCGCGGTGAGCCGCACGACGTAGTGCTGCCCGGCGAGGTGCCGCGAGGTCGCGGAGAGCGCGAGGCGGAAGGTCTTCGCACGCTTGGTTTCCAGCCTGACCTGCTCGACCGTCGCCATCTGCCAGCGGCCGGGCGCCGGCGCGTCCACCTCAGTCGCCCTGGTAGCGCTGCTCGAGCCAGGGATCGCCGCGGTCGTGATAGCCGTTGACCTCCCAGAATCCCGGTTCGTCGTGATCCAGCAGCCGCAGCCCGGCCACCCACTTCGCGCTCTTCCAGAAATAAAGATGCGGCACGAGCAGCCTGGCCGGGCCCCCGTGGCCGAGCTCGAGGGGGCGGCCGTCGTAGTCCCACACCACCCACGCCTTGCCGCCGGTCACGTCCTCGAGGGGGAGGTTCGTCGTGTAACCCGTGTGGGAGTGGGCGACGACGTGGGTGGCCGAGGGGAGAGGCTCGGCTTGGGCAAGCAAGGTGTCGACCGAGACGCCGCCGAAACGCACGCCGAACTTGGACCAGGTCGTCACGCAATGGATGGCGCCCTCGTAGCTGGCCGGAGGCAGGGCGTGGATCTCGTCCCATGTCCAGGTCACCGGGTGCCGGACGAGCCCTTCGACGGCGAATGTCCAAGAGGACGTCGCCAGGTTCGGCGTCGCTTCCGCCGTGAGCACCGGCCAGCCAGAACCGACGTCGTACTGGCCGGGCGGCAGTCCTGCATCACGCTCGGCGTGGCCGCGACCCTTGAATCCCCGTGTGAAGCTCAACCTGACCCTCCCGGCTCGTGCAGGGGTGATGCCTCTTGCCGGCCCCTCGGCCGCGTGCGCGCCACCTTAGGGCCCTTCCTGGCGGCATCGGGCAGTCCGCCGGGTAGTCCGCCGGCGGCTGCGCCAAGGCCGTAGATTGGGCCGGATGCCGGGATCGGGCCGATGAGCACCGAGCAAGCTGGCCCGCCGCCAGGGGGCGTGTTCCGCGTACGCAGCGTCACCGACGAGCGGACCGCGAAGACGATCGAGGACTTCAACGACCCGCGCCGGGCGTGGCGCCGGCTTTTCGCCGAGCTGCTGGGCACTTTCTTCCTCGTCCTGGCCGCCGCAGGCGGCGGGATGATGGGGCACGCCTTCCCCGGCACCATCAGCCGGAGCGCCGCCGTCGTGGCGCCGGCGCTCACGGTCCTGGCGGTCATCTTGTCCATGGGCAAGGTCTCCGGAGCTCACTTGAACCCCGTCGTGAGCATCGCCTTCGCCTTGCGGAGGGACTTTCCCTGGCGGCGCGTGCCTGGCTACGTCGTGGTGCAGCTGGGGGGCGCCTGCCTCGCGGCCTGGTTACTCCAGGCCGTCATCCACGTCTCTGCGCTCTACGGTGCGAACTACCCGGCGCCTCATTACTCGGGGGTTGACGCCTTCTTGATGGAGGTCGTGCTCACTCTCGGCCTGGTGAGCGTGATCCTCGGGACGGCCTCCGGCGCCCAGAACGTGGGGCTGTTCGGGGCCTTCGGCGTCGGCGGCTACATCGCCTTGGCGGGCCTGTGGGCAAGCCCGATATCCGGTGCTTCGATGAACCCGGCCCGCACCTTCGGGCCCGACGTCGTGAGCGCTCACCTAGCCAGTTACTGGGTGTATGCCGCAGGCCCGCTGGCAGGCGCGTTGCTGGCAGTCGCCGTGGCCTTCGTGCTGCGGGGCTCGGGCGGCGGGCCTGTCGGGTCGGCCGCCGCCCAAGGGGCACTCTCTACCCAGGCGCGCCGTCCGGACCAGAGCTGAGCACCGCTGGGCGAGGACCGAGGAAGACGAGCTCGTCGACCTCGGGGCGGTCCCCCCAGCGAACGGTGACCTGTCCCGCGCGGACCCAGCCACAGCGCTCGTACAGACCGATCGCCGCCTCGCGGCCGGCCACGACGTCGAGGATCGGCCAGAGCCCCCGGGCGTGGGCGTCCCCGGTTGCCATCTCGAGGAGGGATCGGCCGAGCCCGTGCCGGCGGTGCCCGGGGGCGACGAGCAGCCGGGAGACGACGCCGAGCCGGTCCGCCGGCAGGCCCAGGGCCTCGCTCGCCTGGGCGAGCACGGCGGGCGAGCTGCGCGGGCGGAGGACCACGTGGCCGACGATCTCGCCGTCCTCGTCGGCCACCCAGGCCGCAAGGGCGTCGGGTGTCGCGATGAAGCTACGGAGGTCGTCTGGAAGATGCATCGGATATCGGTCCAATTCGTGGACCACACGTGCCAGTTGCACGCAATCGTCGAGGTCTGCGTCGAGCCTTTCCCGCACCGGCACCCAGCAACAATCGCACAGCTCAGCCGGTCCCGCACCCAGACTCGGGCCCGTCCGGCCAGCCCTTAGCATCGGAGCCCATGCGCTTGGACAAGTGGCTGGGCGCTCTGCGCGAGCACAACTTCCGCCTCTATTTCCTTGGTCAGCTGACCTCCTCGGTCGGATCGGGCATGACACCCGTAGCCCTGTCGTTCGCCGTGCTGGCGTTGCGCCACGGATCAGCGTCCGACGTCGGTGCCGTGCTTGCGGCCGGAACAGTCCCCCTGGTGGTCTTCCTCCTCATCGGTGGCGTCGCGGGCGACCGGCTCGGGCGGCGTCGCGTCATGCTCGGTGCCGATATCCTTCGCGCCTCGGCCCAGGCCGCCCTCGCCGCATGGATACTTTTCGGGAACGCGCCCTTCTGGGGCTTCCTGCTGCTCTCGGCGCTGGTCGGCTCGGGTACAGCCTTCTTCATGCCGGCGCTCACCGGGCTCATTCCACAAATCGTCTCCGGTGAGCGGCTGACCCAGGCCAACGCACTGAACGGGTTGACGTTCTCGATCGGTGGGATCATCGGGCCGGCGGTGGCGGGCCTGATCGTGGCGACCGCGAGCCCGGGCTGGGCGATCCTCGCCGACGCCCTCTCCTATGTCCTGAGCGTCTGCTCGCTCGCGGCCCTCCGCCTCGGCCCGGCCGCAACGAGAACATCGGAGTCCTTCTATGCCCAGCTCCGGCGAGGATGGAGCGAGTTCTGGTCGAGGACCTGGCTGTGGGCGATCGTCTTGTCCGCTTCGGGGTTCAACATGGCCATGATGGCCCCCTACCTCGTCCTCGGGGCCGTCATCGCCAAGGAGTCCCTCGGCGGGGCGACGGCGTGGGGGACGATCCTCGGCGCTCAAGGCGTGGGTGCCGTTGTCGGCGGCGTGGCGATGCTTCGCCTGCGCTTCAGACGACCCCTCGTCGTCGCCGGGCTTTCGCTGCTGGTGTGGCCTTACCCGCTGTTGTCGCTGGCGTACCGGGCGCCTGTGCTCGTCATCGCGGTCGGGGCCTTCCTCGGCGGAGCGAGCTTCGCCATCTTCGACACCCAGTGGCAAACGACCATGCAACGCGAGGTACCCGCGGAGGTGCTGTCACGCGTCAGCGCCTATGACTGGTTCGGGTCGCTCGTGTTCCTCCCGCTCGGCTACGCCATCGTCGGGCCTGTCGCCTCGATGGTGGGGATCCATGCCGTCTTCATCTTCGGGACGAGCTACCTTCTCGTGTCCGTCGCCGCCATTCTCCTCATCCCCGCGGTTCGACAGACGGGCGCGAGTGCTCAACGCGGAACCTGACCGCGCACCGTGGCAGTCGGAGGCTCACCGATGGGGTACATGACACCGTGGGAAACCGAGCCCCGCGGCGTTGACCCTGCTGGCCGCTGCGGCACTCGGCTCGGCGCCCCCTCGGGATCTGGCTCGCTCCGGTCGCGATGGGCCGCAGATCAGAGCTGCCGTTCACTACGGTGGGGGTGTGGCATGCGGTCGAGAAACAGGGCTCCGATGAGCCGGCGCGCTCTTCGCGGTGGCCTCCTCGCCGCCCTGGCGCTCGTCGCGGCGGCTTGTAGCAGTACCCCCGCCACACAGGCACGCGCTGTGAGACACCCCAAGCCTCGTCCGGCTCCAGCAAGAGAAGTCACCTTCGCCGGGGCGTACGGGATCGAATCGAGCTCGGTCATCGCCGAGAACAAGCGGCCCGGGACGAACGCCTGGCGGATCCCTGAGGGCACGCCGCCCAACATCGCGGGGTTCGCCTCGACCACCTATGCCGCCCAGGGCGCCAAGGTCAGCTTGTACGTCAGCACCGACGCGGCACGGTTTCGCATCGATGCCTACCGCATGGGCTACTACCAGGGCAAAGGCGCTCGTCTCGTCTGGCAGTCGAAGGAGATCCCTGGCCGCCAGCAGCCGGCGTGCCCGCTGATGCCGGGGGTCAACATGGTCAGCTGCGACAACTGGGCGCCGACGTTCGTCCTCCGTGTCACCTCCGCCTTCGTGCAAGGTGACTACCTGCTGAAGCTCCACGGTTCCGGCGGCCAGGAGAGCTACGTACCGCTCACGGTCTGGGACCCGACCTCCACGGCCAGTTACCTCGTGAAGAACGACGTCTACACCTGGCAGGCCTGGAACCCTTACGGGGGCTACGACTTCTACGCCGGTATCGGGGCCTGCCCCGAGGACGCCTACCCGCTGTGCTCCCGGGCGAGGATCGTCTCTTTTGACAGGCCCTACGGCTACGGCCAAGGAGCCGGAGACTTCCTCGGGAGCGAGTACCCCTTCATACGCTTTGTCGAACAGCACGGCCTCGACGTCGCCTACGTGACCGACGTCACCGTCGAGCAGCACCCGGGCATCTTGTTACATCACAAGGCTCTGCTCTCCCTCGGTCACGACGAGTGCTGGTCGCTCGGCGAGCGCCTGGCTGCGGTGGCTGCCGAGCACGCCGGGGTGAACATGGTGTTCTTCGGTGCCAGCGCCATCTTGCGCCACGTCCGGCTCCAGGCCTCCCCCCTCGGGCCGGACCGGGAGGAGGTCGACTATCGAGACGCCACAGAGGATCCTCTCAACGGCAAGGGGAACCCCCTCCAGGTGACCGGGAACACCTGGAGCAGCCCGCCGGCGGACTGGTCCGAGGTCGGCTTCGTCGGGGAGAACTACATCGGCTTCGTCGAGCCAGGTATGGGGCTGTTCCCCTTTGTCGTCGCGGACGCCGGCGCGTGGATCTTCAAGGGGACCGGCCTGAGCGACGGCTCGAGCGTGCCGGGGGTGATCGCCACCGATCTCGACGAGTTCGATCCCGACGACTATCCGACCAACCTCGAGATTCTCGGGCACTCGCCGGTGCCCTTGCGTGATGCGGTGAGCGAGGACGGCGATCTGCAAGGCTTCCTCGACGCGGACATGACCTACTGGAGCGACCCGACCAGCGGCGCGGGCATCTTCGACAGCGGCACCACCAACTGGATCCCCTCTCTGGCCCCCTGCGCGCCCGCCGCCTCGTCGTGTCCCGCCTCGATGGTGGCAAAGATCACCGGCAACCTGCTTTCCCTGTTCGGAAAGGCCCGTGCCGGGCGGGTCCAGCCCTCCCAGCCGAACTGGCAGGGGATCTACAAGTCGGCTGCTTGAGGAGACGGCCGGGGCGCTCGTTGCTCGGCCACCGCGATCGTGCCCTGTCCGACATGGGCGCCGATGACGGGACCGAGCCAGCCCACGCTGATGCATTCTCTCGGAAACGAGGCGGCGAGCAGGTCCACGAACGAGTCGATGTCCGTGGCGGCCGCGTGCACGACGACGAGACGCTCGAGCTCTCCGGCGGCACGCGCCTTGGAGGCGATGTGATCGAGGGAGCGCTGGCGCGTGCGGGGGCGCGACTCGAGCTCCAGGGCCCCGTCTCGGATCTCGAGGACCGGCTTTATGTCGAGCAGGCCGCCCAGCAGGGCCTGGGCGGACCCGAGGCGCCCGCCCTTGCGCAGGTTGTCGAGGGAGGCAAGGGCGCCGTAGAGCCGCACGCGCTGGCGAACCGAGGCCGCCGCGGCCGCGACGGCCTCGACGTCCCCGCCTGCTTCGGCGGCCTCGGCGGCCGCGAGGGCGACGAGCCCCTGCGCCATGGTCGCGAACAGCGAGTCGACGACCCGGACCTCGATCCGATCGGCGATGCTCTCAGCTCCGAGGACAGCTGCCTGGTAGGTCGCGGACAGCTTCGAGGACAAAGCGACGCACACGATTCCTTCAGCGCCCTCGTCGGCGAGACTGGAGAACGCCTCCAGGAAAGCCCCGGGTGACGGCGCGGACGTCTCAGGCAGTTCCACGACCTTGGCACTCATCTGCCAGAACTCCTCGGCCGACCAGGTCGAGGTGACGTCGGGCCCGAACTCGCCGAGGCGGACGTCGAGCGGCACGACGCGCAGCGCGTGCTCGGTGGCGAGCTCACTTTCGAGGTCGGCGGAACCGTCGGTGACGACGCGGACCCGGGCCACAGGCCTGTCGCCCCGCTCGGGCCTGTCGTCCGGCTGTTGAGTGGCGCCTCGGCCGGGACCTTGAGGCCCATCGGGTACTGTCAGCTCTTCCGACATTCCTCAAGCTCCATTCCGGGTACCCGACACCATACGCTCTCGCCGGCGGGCATGCCCCGAGAGCGCGAGTCAGGCGCCCCGACGCCACGCACCCCGGAGCCGCCCAGGCCCCGACACCCGGGAGCCGCACAGACCCCGACGCCCGGGAGCCCCGAGGACCTACTCCGACCCGCGAACTGCTGCCGGCTCCACGGCCGGGGACCGCGCGGGGTCGGGGGCTTGCTCGGCCTGCCTGGCCGGCACGACAAGCGCGGCAACGCCCGCCGCGAGGGCGATCGCCGAGCTGATCCTGAAGGCCAGCGTGTAGCCGTCGGTCAAGGCGACGAGCTGGTTCACAGCCCGGGCGACGTCGTGGGTCTTCGTCGTGGCGACCGTCGCGAGCGCAGCCAGACCCACGGCGCCACCGATCTGGCGGGAGGTGTTCACAAGTCCGGAGGCGAGACCTGCCTCGTTGCGCGGGACACCCGCCGTGGCGGCATACGCCAAGGGCGTGAAGGAGATCCCCAGCCCGAGGGTGACGAGCACGCTCGGAAGGAAGAAACCCGACCAGTAGGCCGTGTGCACGCCCAGGCCGGAGAACAGCAAGAGCCCCACGGCCGAAGACACGGCACCGGCCACGAGCAGGGGCCGCGGTCCGAGGCGGAGCACGAGTCGCGAGGAGACCTGCGCGCCGAGCATGATCGCCAGCGTCTGGGGGACAAAGGCGAATCCCGTCTTGAGCGGCGAGTAGCCGTGGACCAGCTGCAAGTAGAGCGAGACGAAGAACCACATCGCGAACAAAGCGCCCGACGTCAGGAACATCACGAGGTTGGCGGTCCAGATCGACCGCCGCCTGAACAGCGAGAGCCGCATGAGCGGGGACTTGGCCACGAGCCCCTCGTGAGCCACGAACCACGCCATCAGACAAGCGGCGAGCGTGAGGGCCACAAGGGTCTGCCAAGAGCCCCAGCCGACGCTCGTCGTGCGCACGACACCGAACACGAGGGCGGTCAGGCCGCCGGTCACGAGAACGGCGCCGAGCACGTCGAGCGGCTGGCGTTCACCTTCCCCTCGGCTCTCTTGCAGGAACGCCCGCGCGACTATGAAGGTGACGATCCCGATCGGGATGTTGATGAACAGGATCCACCGCCACGACAGCTCCTCGGTGAGAATCCCTCCGAGCAGAGCGCCTGCCGCGCCGCCAGCTCCGGCTACGGCGCTCCATATACCCATCGCCCGGGCTCGGGCCTGCGGCTCGCGGAATGTGGTCGTGAGGATCGTCAAGGTGGCGGGAGACAGGATCGCACCTCCGAGGCCCTGGGCGGCCCGGGCGCTGATCAACATCGCCTGGTTCTGGGCGAAGCCTCCGAGGAGGCTGGAGAGGGTGAACACGGTCAGGCCGACGAGGAAGATGCGGCGGCGCCCGAACAGGTCGGCGGTGCGGCCACCGAGGAGGAGGAAGCCGGCGAAGGTCAGCGTGTAGGCGTTCAGCACCCACTGCAGCTCCGCCTGGGAGAAACCCAGACTGTGCTTGATGGACGGCAGGGCCACGTTCACGATCGAGACGTCGAGCAGCACCATGAACTGGGCCACGCACGCCAATGTGAGCACGAGCCAGTCGGGGGTCCGGTGGGGCGCGGCCTTCCCCGGGGTCAGCTCCACTTTGCGATCCACGTCATGTGTATCGCCAGACGGTGCCGAATTCTTCCCCACGGCCCGCGAGCAGGCCTTCCGCTGCAGTGGCGCGGTCGCGAGCACCAGCGGCTGGGCAGTGGAGAGCACGGCGGCGCCGTTCCAGGTCGGAGGATTCCGCGAAAAGGCGACTACCCTGGACAAATGGTGGCAACGAAGCAGTCGAGCACGACGAAGACGTCTCGCAGACGGAACTGGGCGATAGGCACCGGCGCCGGACTCGTCGCCATCGCGGCGCTCGTGGGCGGCCGGGACTTCGGCAACATCCACGGGCCGGGGCTCGATCCCAAGCTCATCGCCTGGATCAGCGCCGCCGTGCTCCTGTTCTTCGGCTTCGTCGCCGCCCGGCGGCTTGCCGGCGGGCTCGGGGACTTCGTCTCGTCGCGATCGGTCGCCACGGCCGGTTCGGCGGTGCGCATGGTGGTGGCCTGCCTCGGCTACATCATCGTCGTCGTCTCCGTGTTCGAGGTGCTCGGGCTCGGAGTGGCCATCGACCACGTGCTCGTCGGAGCGGGCTTCGCCGGAGTCGTGCTCGGCATCGCCGCCCAGCAGAGCCTCGGAAACTTCTTTGCCGCCCTCATGCTGCTGTTCTCGAGGCCGTTCCAGGTCGGCGACCACATCAGGATCCGCTCAGGCGCCCTCGGCGGCGTGTTCGACGCCTACGTGCTCGAAGTCAGCCTCGTCTATGTCAGCTTGCGCACCGACGAGGGGCAGCCGCTCAAGATACCCAACGCGGCCATGTTGGCCGCAGGCATCATCCAGCTCCCGGGCGCCCTCCCAGCGGCGGCCGCGACAGGCGAAGAGGCCGCCCCGCCGCCGGGCGCGACGAGGGCCTAATCCGCCACCGCCTGGGCGAAACGCTCGAAGTTGCCTAGGAACCGGTCGACGTCGGAGTCGTCGTGCTGGACCCCGATGAGCCACTGCTCGGTCTTGCCCCAGGGAGGGAGGAACACCCCACCGTTGTGCTGGAACAGCCAGTGGGCGTGATTGTACCTGTCGTCGATCTCCAGGAAATCGCGGTAATCGCGAACCGGCGAGGTCGAGAAGGTGACGCACCCCTTCCCTCCCACGGAAACGACGTGGGCAGGCAGGCCGGCCTCGGCGATCGTCTCCTCGAGAGTCCGGTCGATCCGCTCGTGGAGGACCCCGATCCTCTCGTAGGCCTCCTCGGTGGCGATCTCCTCCAACACGGTGCGGCAGACCGCGACCGAGAGCGGGTTCCCGTTGAACGTCCCGACCATGGGATAAATGCCTTTGGCCACATAGCCCATGACCTCTTCGGTGCCGCCCACGGCACCGAAGACCAGGCCGCCACCGATCGACTTGGCGAGGCAGACGATGTCCGGCGTGGTCCCGTACAGTTTCGTGGCCCCGCCGGGGCCGACGGTGAGGCCGGTCTTCACCTCGTCGAAGCTGAGCAACGCCCCGTGCTCGTGGAGCACCTCTTTCAGGCCCGCCAGGTACCCCTCCTCCGGCTTGATTATGCCGGCGTTCATCATGATCGGCTCGATGATCATCCCGGCGATCTGGCCGGGGTACTCCTCGAGAAGGCGCCGGACGCTCTCGACGCTGTTGAACGAAGCGATCTTGGTCAGCACCAGGACGGCCTCGGGGATACCGGTACTGGCAGGCGCTCCGACAGGCCGGTCGGCGGGGCCGATATCGTCGGCCTCGGGTGCGACCGACACCTGCACCGAGTCGTGATGCCCGTGGTAGCAGCCCTCGACCTTGATTATCAGGTCCCTGCCGGTGATCGCCCGCATGAGGTGGATCGCGTCCATGGTCGCCTCCGTGCCCGTGTTGACGAAGCGCCACAGAGGAAGGCCCCAGCGATCGCCCAGCTCTTCGGCCACGATGATCGCGTCCTCGGTCGGTTGTGCGAAATGGGTCCCGAGGGCGACACGGCGGTGTACCGTGTCGACGATCGCCGGGTGGGCATGGCCGGCTAGTCCGGCGCCGTAGCCGCCGTGCATGTCGACGTACTCGGTGCCGTCGACGTCGTAGATCTTCGAGCCTGCTCCGTGGCTGATCCAGACGGACTGGGGGCGGGTTATCTGCCAGCTCGAGGTCACTCCCCCGGCGAGCGCCCGGACGGCGCGCCGGCTCAGCTCCAAGGACCGGGGCTGGCGGTCGACGAAGATCTTCTCCTGCTCGGCGATGACGGCTTCCAGCCGTCGGTCCACCTCCTCGCTGGTCTCGCGGGTCGCCTTGGGCAATTGGACTGCCATTGTTATCTCTCCGTTCGGGTGGCACCGGTGTCCACTCGGCGCCTCTCAGCTCTATTGGCCGGCGCGGTCAATGAGCGCATTTTGTTGGTAATTCACCATCCTAGGGCCTGGCGTGCGACAAAGCTCTCCCGACTCGCCGATGGCCGAGTCGCGTCGGCGCCACGGCGGGGCCCGCCGGTACCGGGGTGTAGACGCGCCCGTCAGCTGCCGGGGCTGCTTTCCGGGCTGCGGTCAGCTCGTGCCGAACCACTGCTCCCGCAGCGGGAACAGGTAGCGGTCGGTGACCGCGTTGAGGACCCGCCGGGCGTCGCGGAAGTGGTCGGCCATGTGGCCGGCGACGGCCAAGGTTGCGGTCACCGGGTGCCCCGTGGCGGTGGCGGAGGCGACTGCTGCCGCGTACCAACGGGCGCCGAGCAGCTCGAAAAGGTCCTGCGCGTCGAGCTCTGCGGTTCGGTCGCCGCCGAGGCCCGACAAGCGGATGAGCCGGTCGGTGGCCGCCCCGCTACGCAGTACCGGCGGGTGATCGGGGAAGACGCCCAGCAGGAACAGGGCCAGGTCACCGAGGCGGCGGTAGATACCTGGGCGCTCGGCCGCCTCGACGATCTCGAGCAGCTCGGCCAGGCGCGTCGGGTCCAGCTCGCTGAATCGGCGGCGACGCCACCCGCGGGCGGTGCGTGTCCAAGTGACGCCACTGGCGACGCGGGTGTAGGAGGCCAGCAGCTCGACGAGGAAGTAGCGCCGCTCCGGATCAGACAGCAGCGCCCGCAGCGCCGCCACGTCGAACACGGGGATGCGCAGCCGCGGTGCCCACCTCTCCTCGACGAAGGTCGCCGTCTCGAGGGCAGCCGCCGTTCTGTGAACGGCGATGGCAAAGGCGAGAAACGGCGAGACCCCGACCGACACGCCGGCGCGCCCACCCGGACCGAAGACCACCGCTTCCACGGCGGGTGACCCGAGCGCGACGTTCACCGGGACGTCGCCGGCGGCCTCCTGCAGGAGCCGCCGGTCGGTCTCGGTCAGGTGCTGGCGGTAAAGAAGCTCGACATCGACCATGTCCGCCTCCGAGGCTACCGTGACCTTGTCAAGGCCAGTTACTTGCTCCTCTTAGGGGAAGATCGCTCGGCTCGCCTGACCGGTCGCAAGGACTGAGGCGACCGACCGGACTTAGCCTTGGCCCATGTGCCGGAACATCACCACCCTCCGAGGTTTGGAGCCAAGGGCAACTACCGAGGAGATCGAGGCTGCCGCTCGCCAGTTCGTGCGCAAGGTCTCCGGCGTGCATGCCACCTCACCGACGACGGAAGCTGCCTTCGAGAAGGCGGTGCGAACGGTCGCAACCGCCACGGCCGAGCTGCTGGCCGAGCTGCCGCCGCGTCGCCAACCGCCGCCGACGCTTCCCCCTTTGAGACGGGCCGTGAAGGCCGCGACGCTCACGCCCTAGGGGTGTGCCCGGCGAGGACCTGGACAAGCAGGTCGGCGTCAGCATTGCCGCCGCTTTGGATCACGGCCACGCGCTTGCCGGCCGCCCAGGAGCGTTCCTGGAGCAGGCCGGCCAGCGCCAGCGCGCCCGCGGGCTCGGCGACGTTGTGGGTGGCGGCGAACAGTACCCGCATCGCCTCGGCCGCTTCGTCCTCGCTCACCGTCAGGACGCGAGCGGCGCCGGCGCAGATGACCGCTATGGCGTCTGGGTCGGGAACCCTACAGGCGACTCCGTCGACGAAGGTGTTCGCCGACTCAGTGGTGACGACCCGGCCGGCTGCGACGGATCGTGCCGTCGCCGGCGCCTCTTCGGCTACGACCCCAATGATCTCGGTGCGAAGGCCGAGGAGGTCCCGGACACCGATGAGCCCGCTGATGCCCGAGCCCATCCCCACCGGTACGTAGACGGCGTCGAGCTCTCCGGCGGCGCCGAAAAGCTCATTGGCATAGGTGGCCACGCCAAGCACGAGGTCGGGGTGGTAGGAGGGGACGGTCTCGAGCCCACGCTCGGCACCGAGCACGCTCGCGTACTCGCGGGCCGATTGGAAGTCGTGGCCGTGCACGACCAGCTCGGCCCCGAAGCCCCGCATGGCGGTGTTCTTGTCCGGGCTGTTGCCATTGGGAACGACGATGGTGACACGGATGCCTGTTGCTCTCCCGGCGAAGGCCAGGCTCTGTCCATGGTTGCCACGGGTGGCTGACACGATCCCTTTCACTTCCGGCCGCCTGCTGCGCAGGCGCTCGGCATAGACGAGGCCGCCACGAACCTTGAAAGCCCCGGTGGGCGTGTGGTTCTCGTGCTTCACCCAGACCTCGGTGCCGAGGCTCTGCGCCAGCAAGGGCCATACGAACTGGGGCGTGGGGAGCACCCACCTGCCCACGACATCGGTGGCCCACGCCAGGTCCTCGGAGCTGAACTGCACGGACTCTGCTTACCAGGTCGTCGGATGAAGAACGTTCCTCGACGTGTCGGCCATGGTACGGCGGGCACCTCGACACCTGCACGTGACCGCAGCCGACGCTCGCAACCACCCTGCGAGGCGAACTTGTCACTTGTTCGACTTAATCGTAATATAAGTGTAATGGGCTTCGGGTCGTTAGCAATGGGAAGAGCACCGGCTCGAAAGGTCGTCTCGCAAGAGCGGGAGCGATGGAGAGTCCAGGCCTCACAGCCGATTCTCAGGCTGTCATGACGGTATTCACAAGAGAGGGCCAGCTATCCCAAAGGTCCCTCGGAAAGGATTGCGAAGTGAAGCGATCGGGGAGCCGTTCGTAAATGGCCAGGTACGCGAATTGGGAAGGAGGTGGCCCTGCTGAGCGGGGCGACGTTCGAGTTCGGCGGCGGGTTGCAGCCGTGCTGGTGCTGCTCGCTTTCAATGCCGCCGCCCTGGTCGGCGTGCTCGTGGTCCCGAATTCTGCGGGCGCGGACGCGCCTGTGCCCGACAGTGTCCCCACCGTCGGCCTGCCCGCTGTCGGGGCGCTCTTCTTGACCGCCAAAGTTGGCGCGCTCGGCCCACACTTTTGCACCGCAGGCGTCGTCGACAGCCCCGCGGGAGACCTCGTCCTCACTGCCGCGCACTGCATAAACGGGCTTTCGCCGAGCGAGTTCGTGTTCGTACCGGGCTACCACGACGGGCAGGCTCCCTTCGGCGTCTGGTCCGTCACGAAGGTGGACGTCGACCACGCTTGGGCAAGATCCGGAGATCCCGATGACGACTTCGCCTTCCTGGTGGTGCGCCAGGCAAGGACCCGGGTCACCGTTCAAGAGCGGACCGGAGGCGAACAGCTGGGCGTCGACCCGGTCCCCGGCCAAGTTCTCAAGGTCGTCGGTTACCCCGATGCAGCGAGCTCACCGATCAGCTGCAGGAACACCGTGCTCCTGTTCAACCAGACGCAGCTGCAATTCGACTGCGGCGGGTACACCGACGGGACAAGTGGCAGCCCGATGGTTGCCGACGTCAACCCGGCGACCGGGCTCGGAAAGGTGGTCGGCGTCATCGGTGGCTACGAGCTGGGCGGTTACACCCCCTCGGTGTCCTACGCGGCCAGGTTCGGTGAGAACATGGCAACGCTCTACAGGGCCGCCATCGCGGGCTCGCCCGGCGAATAGAGCTGGATCGTCGGGACTCAGTCGCGCCGGCGACACGAGAGCCTCAGCCTAAAGGGAGGTGTGGCGCCGTCCTGGGCCGTTCGGCACGACGCCGCGGGTAAAATCCCTGCTAAGTCGGCGATGCGAGGGAGGCCTTGAGAACATGGATCGGTCCGCGATCACGATGGCCACCAAGCTGCTCGCGAAGGCCGAGAGCACGGACTCTGACGAGGAAGCCGTCGCTCTGGCAGTTCGGTCCTACACTCTGTTGGCCGAGGCCATCAATGCCTACGATCTCGCCCATGAAGAGCCGCCGGGCGGTCGCCGTCGGCGGGAGCGCCGTCGCCTCTTGGACAGGCGGTCGGTGCGCCGCCCCCCGGCCGAACCTGCCGGGACGGTTCCGGTCGTCGGCGAGGAGCCTGCGGTGGACGGCTATGTCCGGCTGGGCAACGGCGGTGTCCAAGCTGACCACTCGGTTGACCTGCCTTTGTGATGAGCGCGTTCCCCCGATGGAACCTCCCCGCGACTCGGCTGGGCGGGGCTTGGCCCGCCCCCCTTTTCTCTGGCCGCCTGAGCTGTAGCGTGGCAACCATGTCGAAGGCGATACGGTCCGGACTGGCCGGCTTGATCGTGGTAGCGCTGGGACGAATGGCAGCCAAGGGGCGACTGCCGAGAAACGTCTTTGCCGGTATCCGCATCCCGTCGACCCTGCGCAGCGACGACTCGTGGCGCGCCGGGCACTTGGCCGCCGCCTCGGCGCTGACGGCCGCAGGCTTCGGCCCCCTCCTGGCCGCGATCGCCGTTGCCGCGAAGAATCCGGGTCCAGATGCCGAGACTGTTCTGCTTCGCATCGGCAACGGATGGCTTCTCGCCTGGCTCGGCCTCGCGACGGTGCAGGCGAGCCGCGCAGCGCGCGCTGTCGGCCACGAACCCCTGCCATAGCGTCCCTCTACGTCACCTGAGAGGTCCCTCTACGTCGCCTGAGAGAAGGTCTCAGGCCTTGAACACATAGGCGCGACCTGCGAGGTTGGCCCCGCCTTCTGCACCCACGACGGCGGCCGTGCCCGAGACAGACACCGAGATGCCGAAGAGGTTCTCTGCGCCGGTATTGGAGCCTTTCAGCTCGGCCTTCTCTTGCCAGCCGGACGCCGTCTTCGTGAACAGGTACGCCCGGCCGGCGTTGTCGTCGTGGTCGCATGCACCCACCACGGCGGTCCTGCCCGAGATCGCCACCGAGATGCCGAAGTAGTCGTGCGCAGTGGTGTCGGAGCCCTTCAACTCGGCGGCCTGGGTCCAGCCGGACGCCGTCTCGGTGAACACATATGCCCGACCGGCGTTGCCGGCGTGGCCGTATGCGCCCACGACGGCCGTCGTGCCCGAGATGGCCACGGAGGTACCGAAATCGTCGCCGGCGACGGTGTCAGAGCCCTTGAGCTCGGCGACCTGGGTCCAGCCGGTTGTGGTCTTGGCGAACACGTACGCAGCGCCTGCACCGTGGGCGTGGCCCTCCGCACCCACGATGACAGTCGTGCCCGAGATAGCCACCGAAGTGCCGAACGCTTCCTTGGAGACGGTGTCGGAGCCCTTGAGCTCGGCGACCTCGGTCCAGCCCGTTGCCGTCTTGGCGAACACGTAGGCCCTGCCCGCATAGTTTGCGTGGCCGATGGCCCCCACCACCGCAGTCGTGCCCGAGATGGCCACCGACCAGCCGAACTCGTCGGGGGCGACGGTGTCGGAGCCCTCAAGCTCGGCGACCTGGGTCCAACCCGTAGCCTTCTTGGTGAACAGGTACGCCCGACCGGCGCTCTTGGCGTGCTCGCACGCACCCACGACGAGAGTCGTGCCCGATACGGCCACCGAGCTGCCGAACCCGTCCTGGGCGACCGTGTCGGAGCCGTCCAGCTCAGCGGTCTGTTGCCAGCCGGAAGCGGTCTTCGTGAACACGTACGCACGACCGGCATAGGCGGTACCTGTCGTGCCCACGACCGCCGTCGTGCCCGAGACGGCGCCCGAGACGCCGAACTCGTCGCTGGCGACGATGTCGGAGCCTTTCAGCACGGCCAGCTGGGTTTCAATCGGCCGGACGCCGTGCGAACTCGGGACGGCCGCCGGCGTCGTGCAGCCTGCCAGGAGGGGCAGGGCGATGGCGCCAACTGTGAGGAGCGCGCACAGGCTGGCTATCTGGGACTTCCGCATGTGACGCCTCCGGTCATGGGCTCACGCCGTAGCTGACTGACCACGATTCTGTCCTAAGAAGATGCTGAGTAGTGCTCGATGAGCATCCGGCTGCCCGAGTCGTTGTGGTTCAGCCCCTCGCCCACGGCCCAACAGTCCTTCGCCGAGGGACAGGCCACGCCCGTGAGCGTCTGGAAGCCGTACAACGGACTGGGGCTTGTCTCTCGGGACCAACGGGACCCGTTCCAGCCCTGCGTGAGCACCAGCGCCTCGTCTTCCCCTGAGCCGCGTGAGCCGACCGCCTGACAAGCGTCCAGAGTGGCGCATGCGACCGCCTTGAGCTCGGGATAATTGCCGGCGCCCCCAAGCTGGCTGGCGACGAGGGTGAGACGGCTCCCGTTCCAGCGCTCGACAAGGGGATAGATCGGAATCAGGCCTGAGCCTTTCGTCCCGGTCTGGCCGACCGCCCAGCACGTGGTGGGAGAGCTCCCCGGCCGGCAGTCCACGCCGGCGAGCGAGCCGCCGCCCGAGAGCTCGCCGGCAACGCTGGCGCGCGACCAGGAGTGGCCGTCCCACCGCTCCGCCAGGGCCTGGCCGGCACCATGCTTCGGCGTGTCGAAGCCGACCAGCAAGCAATCGTCTGCGACCGCGCACGCCACCCCGTTCACCTGCACGAAGGACGCCGAGAGGGGCGCCGGGCTCACATAGTGCCAGGCACCGTTGACGAGCCGAAATGTAATGGCGCTAAGGAAGTTGCTCGATGATCCGACCGCCCAGCACTGGGCGTCGGAGGACTCGCAGGTCACCCCGTACAACTCCCCTTGCGGCGCCGGAGTGTCGACAACCGTCCAGCCGTGGCCGCCGTAGTGTTCGAGGAGGTTCCCCGGGTGCGAGCCGCTGCGCATGCCGACGGCCCAGCAGTCAGCGGCCGACAGGCAGCTGACACCGGAGAGCTCGTCGAGCGTGCCCGCCTGGGCCGGGGCTGCCGGTACAGCCCTCCAGCCGTCGCCAAGGTAGTGCTCGATGAGGGCAGGTCCGGAGTCCGACGAGGAGGACTTGAAACGGTCGCCGACGGCCCAACAGTCGGCCGGGGTCACGCAGGTCACCGCGACGAGCGAAGTGATGGGCGCCCCGCCCACGCTCGGGGTACTGGCCGACCAGACCGGCCCAGCTGCGGGGCGAGCGGGACCACCGGCTGCTGGGACAGCGAGCAAGAGCACCCCACCGAGCGCGCAGGCGGTGGCGGCAAGGGCACGAGAAAGTGACACGGCGTGCATTCTGTCTCCTTGCGCTGGGCTCGGTGGCAATCTAACCCTTGTCGTCGGTCGGCCCGTCTGGGACAAACTAGGCAGGCCTGCTCGGGGATCGAGGGGCGGGAGGTCCTACATGGCCACGGGAGAAGGAGAGCGAGAGATGACGACAGAACCACTGCGCTGGGGGCTGATCGGATCTGGTCTGATCGCCGGTACTTTCGCCAAGGACATGGCCGTCACGGACTCCGGCCGCGTCGTCGCCATCGGCTCACGCAGCCAGGAGTCGGCCGACCGCTTCGCCGACGAGTTCCACATCTCGAACCGTCACGCCTCCTACGAGGCGCTGGTGGCGGACCCGGCCGTGGACGTTGTCTACGTGGCGACACCACACCCGATGCACCATGCCAACGCCCTGCTGGCGCTCGATGCCGGCAAGCCGGTGCTGGTGGAAAAGGCGTTCACCATGAACGCCCTCGAGGCCCGGGAACTGGTCGACCGCGCACGCTCCAAGGGGCTGTTCCTCATGGAGGCGATGTGGACGCGGTTCCTGCCGCACATCGCCGAGGTCCGTCACCTGCTCGCCTCCGGCGCGCTCGGTGACGTCGTGGCCGTCATGGCCGATCACGGCCAGTGGTTCGCGAAGGATCCCGCATTCCGCCTCTTCGCGGCCGAGCTCGGCGGCGGGGCGCTCCTCGACCTGGGCGTCTACCCGGTGTCGTTCGCGTCAATGGTCCTGGGCAAGCCCGCTCAGGTCGCGGCCCTGATCACCCAGGCGTTCACGGGTGTCGACGGGCAGACATCGATGCTCTTCGGGTACGACGGCGGCGCCCAAGCGATCCTGACCTGTACGTCTTCTGCCAAGAGTCCGACTCGCGCGGCGATCGTCGGCACCGAGGCCCGCATCGAGATCGACGGCGTGTTCTACGCCCCCTCCTCTTTCACACTGATCGGTCGCGACGGCAGGACCGATCGCTTCGAGCCACCGCACGAGGGCAACGGCCTGCATTATGAAGCCGACGAAGTGGCGCGCTGCCTCCGGGCCGGACTGCTCGAAAGCCCGCTGATGCCGCTCGAGGAGACCATCGCCATCATGGAGACCATGGACCGGGTCCTCGCCCAAGCGGAGATCGGCCCTTCGTGAGCCGGAACTCCCAGAGGCGAAACGGCATACGATGAACGCGAGCGACGTGTCCTGGTCATAGCCCTGCTCGTCGTCGGAGTCGCAGCGATCGTGGTCGGTGTCTTGTACCTCACGCAGTCGGCGCAGTCGCTGCCGACATTCTTCCCCGGGTATGCGGCGCACGCGCTGGGCAAGCGCACAAAGCGTGGTTACGCCGGCGTCGCGCTCGGGGTCGTGCTCGTCATCATCGCACTCGTGCTGGAGTTCGGCCGTTCGCCGCGACGGGCTCGGCCCTGAGACTCTGAAGGCGCACGGCCAGCCTCACCGCCTGTTTCAGGCCTCGAACACGTACATCCGACCGGCGCTCTTGGCGTGGCCGTCGGCACCTGCGAGAGCGGTCGCGCCCGAGATCGCCACCGAGTAGCCGAAGTAGTCGTCGGTGACGGTGTCGGAGCCTTTCAGCTCGGCGGCCTCCTCCCAGCCGCTCCCTTCCTTGGCGTACAGGTACGCCCAACCGGCGTCTTTGGCGTGCCCCGGTGCACCCACGACCGCGGTCGTGCCCGAGACGGCCACCGAGAAGCCGAGGTCGTCACCGGCGGCGGCGGCGGAGCCCTTCAGTTCGGCGGCCTGTCTCCAGCCGGTCCTCGCGTCCGTGAAGACATAGGCCCGGCCGACGTTCTTGGCATAGCCCGGTGCACCCACGACCGCGGTCGCGCCTGAGACGGCCACCGAAACGCCGACGCCGTCGCCGGCGGCAGTGTCGGAGCCCTTCAGCTCGGCGGCCTGTCTCCAGCCGGTCGCCGTGTCGGTGAACACATAGGCCCGGCCCGTGCCTTTCGCCTTGTCCGGTGCGCCCACCATGGCGGTCGTGCCCGAGATGGCTACCGAGTAGCCGAAGCCGTCGCCGGCGGCAGTGTCGGAGCCCTTCAGTTCGGCGACCTGTCTCCAGCCGGTTCCCGTCTTCGCGAACACGTAGGCCCGGCCGGCATTCTTGCGGTAACCGTCGGCACCTACGACGGCGGTCTGGCCCGAGATGGCCACCAAGTCGCCAAAGTAGTCACCGGCCGCTGTGTCTGAGCCCTTCAGTTCGGCGGCCAGCGTCCAAACCTTCCCCGTCTTCGCGAACACGTACGTCCGGCCGGCATCCTTGGCATAGCCCGGTGCACCCACGAACACGGTCGTGCCCGAGATGGCGACCGAGTAACCGAAGAAGTCTCCGCCCACTGTGCCGGAGCCCGTCAATTCGGCGGCCTGGTTCCAAACGGTCCCCGTCTTCGCGAACACATACGCCCGGCCGGCATCCTTGGCGCCGCCCGGTGCTCCCACTACGGCTGTCGTGCCCGAGATGGCCACCGCGACGCCAAAGCCGTCGCCGGCACCGGTGTCAGAGCCCTTCAGCTCCGCCAGTTGCTTCCCCATCGAGGGCACGGTTCGCGGCCCCGCGACTATCGCCGAGGCAGGGCTCGCCAGGAAAGGCAGGCAAGTCGCCCCTAGCGCCAGGAGCACGAGCAACCCAGCCAGGCGGAACCTGCTCATCTGACACCTCCGAGTACCAGCTCGCGTCCCGTACGAAACGCAGGCCGCTCAAAAGAAGCATCGCACCATTGCATTTCACGTGCCAGTGCCGTTGCGCCAGCCCCAGGTGGGAAACAGCTGGACCGTCCTTTGTCGCGGGAGGCGCGTTCACCGCCGACGCTCCGACGGGCGCGCTCGATCTGCTCATCGCTCCGGGGCGAGCCTGCTCGGCCGAAACGGAATCCAAGCCAGATTGGCCAGTAGTACCGACTCGGACTTCCAGTAGCTGCTGCTGAGGACCGGTTCGGCTTTGTTGTGGTCGGCGGCGTCTGTGGCAGGTCGTCGTGCCGTTCCGGTCTGGGCTGAGTGTGGGCTGCCCCTGCAGGCAGCGAAGACGGCATCGGGTCCAGGCCAAAGCCGAATCACTGCAATTTCCAAGACAAGGAGAAAACCATGGCAAACGACAAGGATCAGCACAAGGACGACAATCTCACCGTCTACGTCGCCGTCTACGACAGCACCGACGCCGCCCTGGCTGACCTCAAGGACATCGAGAATCTCCACAAGGAGGAGCTCGTCGGGACCTACGACGCGGCCGTGGTCGATCGGAAGGATGGCAAGCCACACGTCGTCAAGCGGATGGACAACCCCGCCATACGCATCATCCCGGAGGCGTCCGGGGGGTCACCGGTCCGGAAGGCCGACCACCTGTATTGGCACGTCGAGGCTCACGATGTTGTCGTCGCCGAGCTGGCCGTAGCCACCGTAGCCCCACGCCCAGAGCTTGCCGTCCCGACCTAGGGCGTAGGCCATGTCGCCACCGCCGGCGATCTCCACGACGTGGCTCACCTTGCGCACTCGAACCGGGACGTCACTGTTCGCCGCGCTGGCATCGCCGAGCTGGCCGTAGGCACCGTAGCCCCAGGCCCAGACGTTGCCCTCCCGGTCAAGGGCATAGGCGGTCTCGGAGCCGGCGGCAATGGCGACAATGTGGTCGAGGTCCTTCACGCGCAGCGGCGTGTCGCTGGACGCCTCGTGCGTACCGCTGCCGAGCTGGCCGAGGCTGTTGTCGCCCCAGGCCCAGACGGTGCCGTTGCCCAGCAACGCATAGGCGGTGTCGAAGCCGGAGGCGAGCGCGCTGACGCCGGCGATGCCGGGCACCTCGACGGGCACGCTCGAGAACAGGCAGGTCGAAAGAGTCCCAGCCGATGCGGTACAAGGTGGCTCCCCGAGCTGGCCGAGGCTGTTGTCGCCCCACGCCCAGACGGTGCCGTCGCCCAGCAGGCCATAGCCGTTCGATGCTCCCCCGGCGAGCGCCGTGACACCCCGAAGTCGTGTCAGCTCGTGCGGGGCGCCAGCACCGGGGTCGGGACTCCCGGTTCCGAGCTGGCCGAGGCCGTTGTCGCCCCATGCCCAGACGGTGCCGTCTCGGCGAAGGGCGTAGACAGTAAAGGCCCCAGCGTCGAGAGCGACGATCCTGCTCAGCGAGCGCACGCGGACGGGCACCTGCTGGGATGTGTCCCCCGCCCCGAGCTCGTCCTGGCTGTCGTCGCCCCACGCCCACACAGTGCCGTCCCCTCGCAGGGCGTAGGCGGTGTTCATGCCTCCAGCGATGGCGATGGCACCGCTGAGGCCACTCACCTCCACCGGAACCGTGCTCTGGTACCACTGACCGGCGACGCCGATCTGACCCTCGAGATCGTCGCCCCACGCCCACACCTGGCCGTTAGCGAGCAGGGCGTAGCCGGAATAGCCGCCGGCGGCAATGCTGACGACGGCGCGACCCGAACCGCCGGTGCCGGCGCTCGAGGAAGGGCTTGCCGAAGCAGGCCACGAGCCCCAAAGCAGCACCGACGAGGCCGCCACGCCCAACGCGACGCAAACCGACCACCGCCCAGCGGACATCGACCTCACGGTACCTCGCTGGGACTGGCAAAGGAGTGCCGGGCCGGCCGTGCAAGGCACCGCCGCCCTTCTCATCGATCCGCGACACCTCGTTCTCCTCGAACCTCCTGAGAATCCCGCAATCGCGGGATGCCTCCGGCGATGGGAAGGAGCAACCTGGCAGGGAAAGCAACTAAGTCCACGCGAGAAGGGTCATGATGCTCAAACCTGAAGCACTATCTCGAACTATCAACCAGGGAAGAATTCGGCCCTGGCAAGACGAATTCGGACCAGTCCTATGAATAACCGTTCAGGCTGGTTGACATTCTCCTCAGTGATGCTGATGATCTCCGGGCTGATGCGGGTGATCGATGGGATCTGGGCCCTCCAGTACCACGGCGCGATTCCGAACGATCTCAAGGATGCACTGCTCGGCCACAACCTCACGACCTACGGCTGGATCGATGTGATCATCGGCATCATCTTGGTCGCCGCTGGTGTCCTGGTCATGGGACCGGGCACCCAACCCAGCGCGGAGGTCTCACGCTTCATCGGCGTGCTTTCCGCGACGCTGGGTGCCATCAGCGCCATCATCTTGGTGCCCTACTACCCGGTCTGGGCACTCATCTACATAGCCCTCTCGGTCATGGTGATCTACGGACTCACGGCCCACTTCGGCGACGAGAGCTCGCACAGCAGCTCGCACAGCTCGACTTGAGGTGTTCGCCGGCTGAGGCCTTCACTCGCCAGGTCGAGGGGGCCGTGGCCGCCAGAGGCTGCGCAGAAAGATCCACAGCCGCAAGGGCGCCACAATGGGAAGGTGGATCGTGCCGCCGCCGTCATGATGGACCGTGGCGACCCGCTCGCGCCCTACCGGAGCCAGTTCAGCGTGGCCGGGCCCATCTACCTCGACGGCAACTCCCTGGGTCGCCCCTCTGAGTCTGTGATCGAGGGGCTGGCGGCAGCGGTACGCGACTGGTCCGAGAACCTGGTTGGCGGGTGGTCAAGGTGGATGGACCTGCCTGCCGCGGTAGGTGACCGGGTCGGCCGGCTGATCGGCGCCGGGCCCGGGCAGGTCGTCGTCTGTGACAGCACAACGGTCAACCTCTACAAGCTGGCCGCCGCCGGCCTGGCCGCCCAGCCCGACCGGCGCGTCATCCTGGCCGACGCGGACGACTTCCCGACGGACCGCTACGTGCTGCAAGGACTCGCCAAGACCAGCGGCCGTGAGTTGCGCCTTCTGCACGGCAGTGCCGTCGACGGCCTGGACACAGAGGTCGTGGGCTCGTCGATCGACGCCGACACGGCGCTCGTGTGCCTCTCGCATGTCAACTACCGCTCGGGGGCCCGAGTTGACCTCGCGGCCATCACCGAGGCGGCCCACCGCCACGGCGCACTCGTCCTCTGGGACCTGTGCCACAGCGCCGGCGCCATGCCGGTCGACTTGGACGAGGCGGGCGCCGACCTCGCTGTGGGCTGCACTTACAAGTACCTGAACGGCGGCCCCGGCTCGCCCGCCTTCGCCTACGTGAGGCGAGGCTTGCAGGTCCAGCTTCGCCAACCGGTGTGGGGTTGGTTCGGCCAGGAGGACCAGTTCGCCATGGGCCCGAGCTACGAACCCACGGCCGGCATGGGCCGCTTCCTCACGGGCACCCCACCCGTGCTCGGTCTGTTGGCCGTGGACGCCGCCGTCGAGACTGTCGAGTCAGCTGGCATCCCTGCGCTCTGGGCGAAGTCGCAGCAGTTCACGGCCATGCTGGTGGGGCTCGTGCGCGACCAACTTGAGCCGCTGGGCGCCAGCTTGGCCAGCCCGAGCGACCCGGATCGGAGAGGAGCCCACGTGTCGGTCGCCCATCCCCGGGCCTGGCCGTGGTGCAAGGCCTTGATCGACCGCGGGACGGTTATCGGCGACTTCCGGCCACCCGACGTGATCAGGCTCGGCCCGGCACCGCTCTACACCCGCTTCGTAGACGTGTTCGACGCCGTCCAGCAGATGGCCGAGGTCCTGGGAGCTGGCGTGGAGGACGTGCGAGACCGCCCGCGAGTCACCTGAGACCGCTCGCGCCCCGGCGGACGATCCTCCCGGTCCACGACTTGACCAGCTTCGACGGTCGCGAAGGGTCATACTGGTCTCCAGCTGATGTGTCAATCCTCGAGGAGGCGTGATGCCTGCTCTCGACGTGAGGTGGCAGCCCAGGCACGTACGACTGGCGTTCCAGGGCGTGCTCGCAGTTCTCGTCATCGCTCTTTGGTCGAGCTTCGCCCAGGCGTCAGGCGCGGCCGGGTGGACCGAGTCCAGCGCCAGCTCAGTCAACGAGAGCACCCTCGGCGCTGTGTCCTGCAACTCGGCCAGGTCGTGCACCGCGGTTGGCTACCTCGGCGACAACACTCTGATCGAGTCCTGGAGCCGCTCGGCCTGGTCGCTCGTGCGCAGCCCTGATCGCGGGCTGAACAGCACCCTCGACGGGGTGTTCTGCGTCTCGGCCAGCTTCTGTGAGGCCGTGGGCAACTACACCAGCGCCGGCCTCGTTCAGACCTTGGCGGAATCGTGGAACGGCTCGCTATGGTCGCTCGTGCGCAGCCCTCATCGCGGGCTGAACAGCACCCTCGAAGGGGTGTTCTGCGTCTCGGCCAGCTTCTGCGAGGCCGTGGGCAACTACACCAGCGCCGGCCTCATTCACACCTTGGTCGGGTCCTGGAACGGCACCGCTTGGTCGGTCGCGCCGAGCCCGAGTCTCGCCCCGAGTCAGAGCGCCCTCAACGCGGTCTTCTGCGTCTCGGGCAAGTCGTGCTTCGCCGTGGGCAATTACGGCAGTGACACCCTGGTCGAGTCATGGAACGGCACCGCCTGGTCAGTCGTGCCGAGCCCGACCCCGGGGACGTACGGCGGCCTCTCCGGCGTCTCCTGTTCCTCGGCCAGCTCGTGTGTCGCCGTGGGCAACTACAGCTACGGCGGCACCGGCAGCGGCAGCAGCAGCCTCACTCGAACCCTGGTCGAGTCCTGGAACGGCGCCGCCTGGTCGGTCGTGCCCGGCCCTAGCCCCTCCGTGGCGCATCTGTACGGGGTGTCCTGCACCGCGGCCAGCTCGTGCACGGCCGTTGGCGACTACACCAGCAATAGTGGTCTCAGCCGGGCCCTGATCGAGTCCTGGAACGGCAGCGCCTGGTCGATCGTGCCGAACCCGAGCCCGGCCGTGGCCGATCTCTACGGCGTGTCTTGCATCTCGGCCAGTTCGTGCAAAGCCGTCGGCGAGTACACCAGCAACAGCCGAGGCGTCGCTCCGAGCGATCCCCTGGTCGAGTCCTGGAACGGCACCGCTTGGACTGCCTTGACGCTTCGTATCCCCTGACCGCGCGGCCCCTGGCGCCATGCTCGCGCTGGTCACACCGTCGAGAAGCTGGCTGACGTCGCGAGCCAAGCGTCGAGCTCTCCGACGGGCAAGGGCCTGCTCACGAAGTAGCCCTGCGCCAGATCGCAGCCGAGTCCTCCGAGACGTTGCAGGACCTCGGCTGTCTCGACGCCTTCTGCCACCACCTGCTTGCCGAGGTTGCGCGCGAGGTCGATCGTCGACCGCACAACGACCTCCTTCTCGGGCGAGCCATTCATGTTCGTGACGAACGACCGGTCAATCTTGATCTCGTCCACCGGCAGACGCGTCAGGTAGGTGAGCGAGGAGTAGCCGGTCCCGAAGTCGTCGACCGAGAGCCGGACTCCCATGTCTGCGAGGCGAGCGAGGACGGCCTCCGTCCGCACCGGGTCAGCGATGACGGCGCTCTCGGTGATCTCGAGCACGAGGAGGTCGGCGGCAACGCGGTTGAGTTTCAGCAGGTCGGCAACGTCAGCTGGAAGATCGGCGTCGATGAGGTTGCGCATCGCCAGATTGACGGCCATCCTCATCGGGCGGCCCTCGTCGATCCAACAGCGGCACTGGCGGAGCGCCCGGTCGAGGACGTAGTGCGTGAGCGGCTTGATGAGGCTCGTCTCTTGAACGAGGGGGATGAACTCGTCTGGCGGGATGAGGCCCCGTTGCGGGTGTTGCCAACGAATCAGGGCTTCGACGGCAATGATGCCGCCTGTCGAGAGGGACAGTTGCGGTTGGTAGTAGAGGACAAGCTCTTCTCGCTCGAGTGCGCCACGCAACTCTCCGATGAGCGCCAGGCGATCCGGGGTATGCCGGTCAGCGGAGCGCTTGTAGGTCGCGAAGCCACCGTTCGCAGCCTTGGCGGCATACATGGCGACGTCGGCGTGCTGTATCAACAGGTCCGCATCTCCCCCGTCTCTCGGAAAGGCGGCCATTCCGATGCTGGCGTCGACCCTGAGCGGCAGGTCGTGGACAACGATCGGCTCCTCCAGACATCTCGACACCCGCGAGACGACCATGGCGGCGTCGGCTTCCGATGCCTTCGGGAGCAGGATGGAGAACTCGTCACCGGCGAGCCTCGCGACCGAGTCGCCCCCTCTCGTCACATTCGTCAGCCGCCGGGCCACCTCCCTCAGCACCTCGTCCCCGGCTGGGTGGCCGAGAGTGTCGTTTATCTCCTTGAAACGGTCGAGGTCGAGCATGAGGATCGCCAGTTCCTGGTTGTCCCGCCGCGTCGCCGCGATCGCGTGCGCAACCCGGTCATGAAACAGCAAGCGGTTCGGCAAGCCAGTGAGCGCGTCGTACAGGGCCTGATGGCGGAGCCGCCCCTCGGCTTCGTCGCGAGCCCGCTCGGCGGCCTTCTGATCCGTGATGTCCCGTGCCAAGAGACAGAGTTTCCTCAAAGAGCCCTCGGATCTTGCGATCGGTGCGACCCTGCCCTGGAACCACCGCCTGCCCGCCGGAACCTCGAGGCAGTACTCCCAGAACTGCGGGCGTCCACTCTCTAAGACCTCGCCGATGACCTTGGCCAGGCCGAGTCCGATCTCTTCGCCGAGCACCTCACGATGGGTTCGGCCGATCAGTTCGCCCCGCGGCACCACAAGCAGGGCGTCATTGGCGGTCCAGATCTCGAGATAGGTGCCGTTCTCGTCGAGCTCGAAAACCAGGTCATCGAGCGAGGAAAGCAGAGCCTGCAGACGGGCTTGGCTCTTCAGCAGAGCCTCGGTGGGGGCCTCGCGCGCGACGCCTTCGTTCATAACGCCCTGCCAGGACTGAGGAGCGCCATTATCTCGACCCGGAGGGGCCGTTCGGAGGTCCAGCATCTGGCCATCTGTGGCAGCGGTGCGGCACTCATTCGGCGCGCTGGTTCCACCGTAGGAGTATCGGCGCGGACAGCGATCTGATTAACATCCAACGTGCGTCCGGACGCTGCGCCGGCGACCGCGGAGGACTGACGGGACGATGTCGTGCGTCCACACCACTGCGAGCTAGTGCCGAGGGAGCGTTGAAGGGTCTCGATCCACTCTGGTTGGTGCTGGCCGGATTCGGTGCCGGCCTGACAGGCAGTGTGGCGGGACTGGCGTCGCTCATCAGTTATCCCGCCCTCCTCACCTTGGGCCTGCCGCCGGTGAGCGCCAACGTGTCCAACACAGTCGCCCTCGTGTTCAGCAGCATCGGCTCGGTCTGGGGTTCGCGGCCCGAGTTGGTCGGTCAGCGGGCCCGGGCTCGGTACCTGGGCCCAATCGCCGTCGCCGGCGGACTCACTGGTGGGCTGCTCCTGCTGGAGACACCGTCCAGCACCTTTGCTCTGGTCGTACCGTGGCTGATCGGGCTGGCTTCGCTCACCATCCTCGTCCCGCGCGACCCGGCCCGCCGAGCACCGAACGAGCTGGACCGGCCGACATGGAAGCTCAGCACGGGCGTGTTTCTCCTCGCCGTCTACGGCGGCTACTTCGGGGCGGCGGCAGGGGTGCTGCTCCTCGCCCTCCTGCTCGTCGCCACGGCAGAGCCCTTGGCGCGCAGCAACGCCATGAAGAACCTCCTTGTCGGACTGGCCAATGCCGTAGCCGCGGTGGTATTCGTGGCCATCGGGCCGGTCCGCTGGCTGGCCGTGATCCCCCTCGCTGCAGGCTGCTTGCTGGGCGGTCGGTTCGGCCCGAGCATCGTGCGCCGAGTCCCGGCCGCGCCCCTTCGTGCCCTCATCGCCTGCGGCGGGCTCGCCTTGGCCGTCCATCTGGGCCTGGATGCGTATCGCTGAGTCCCGGCTCCATGCCATCCGGCCTCACCAGCTGGTCTTCAAGCTGTCAGGTACGCGACCTCACGTAACTGTTCTCGGGTCGGCAGTAAGCGGCCGGCCCGTGGCGCTCTCAACCCACTGACCTCTCTCGTCGTCCCACGACGCCTTCTGTCCCGTCTGCGCATTGTGCAGCTCTTCGCCAATATCTCCCTGCCAACCGTGATCTTGGAGTGACCGCCAACCGTCGCTCTGGATCATGGCCCAACCCTTCGTGCCTTTTTCACCCATCAGGACCGCCCTCTTTCGTGTCTTTCTCCACCATGCTCTGATTCCCGCCGCCCACCGATTCTCCTCGCTCACGCCGCAGCAAGTGTGATCTCACTTCGCCGGCGGGATGGCCAGGGCAGCGTAGACGAGGCAGAACCCGTCGCCGCTGGACTCCTTGTTCGACGACCAGGTCGACGGATCCGAGTCAGCACAGGAATATGTCCCGTCGAGGATCACCGGTTTGCTGATGGACACCGACGCGAACCAGTTGATGTTGGCAGCGCCATTGCTGCCAGGGCTCGTCTTGGCCGGCAAGGACCGGATCGAGCTGGGAAGCGTGCCGGGCCCCTTTAGGCGCACGAGTCCGACCGTGCCTGGAGGCGAGCCCTTTCCCTTGTTCCAGTGGTAGGTCTGGACGTACATCAGGCAGTACGCCTTGCCGTGGGTGCTGAAGCTCGGCTGCGAGCCACCGTTCGAGACCGCGTCGGTGTTGATGTTGGAGAACAGAGTGATCTGGTTCCCGTGACAGATGTAGCTCGCGAAAATCGGGTTCTCACCAGGGTTGGAGACCGATGGCCCGCTCTTCAGCGTCAGCGCCAGGACAATGCCGACGATGGCGGCGACTACGACCAAGGCTGCCACCCAGGTCACTGGTTTCCTGAGGACCCTTGCCGCGGATCTGTTCTTGCCTGGACGCTCCGTTCCGTTCGAGGGGTCTTTGTCGACGACGTCGCGCGCAATCTCGTCGATCGGCTGGGCGCCTCTGTCCTGGGTGTTGCTCATATGTGCCCTCCTCAACCTCTGACGCCGGTTACGAACCCTGCAGTGCTTCGCCAGCCGCGTCTAATCGCTGCCGAGACGGTGCGTCTCCCTCCCCGACGAATGGGGCGCGGCGCCCTCTCGGGCACGAGGAGCCCCGTTCTCGGCGCGAGACGATCGTACAAACCTGGTCTCGCCGTCGCCGTTGCACGGCCGAGGAGTCGCCCGCGGGGGGAAAGCGCAAGATAGGACCTGATCGTCTCGTCCAAAGCGCCCATGTCCAGCTGCGAGACAAAGCTCATGAGAACTGGCGCCGGGACGGAGGCGAAGGCAAGTCGATCCCGGCGCGGTGTCGACAATACGAACACGGCCCGATCCCAGGTGAGCATCACGGGGGCGAGGTCGTAGCCGGGACGCGCCTGGGCTCGAACCGCGAACCCGAAGGCGCGAGCGGGTTCATCGTCGGTAAGGCGCGTCGTCTCGAGGCGCGGGAGGCCTCTCCGGTCAACCGACGGGGTCGGCGCGGGCAGTGGCTCGTCGCTGCGGACGACCCTGTCGACCAGGGCCAGCTCCGTCTCGTCGACATCCTCCACGAGGGTGGCTCTGGCGGCGGCCCAGCACCGCTCGAGATGTGCCTGCGCGGTGATCGGCGAACCCCGTTGGGGTCGGAGCGCCGCCTCGCGGCCGGCAAGGTAGAGATCGGTCGCGAAAGCACTACGGCTCACGAACCACCCGTAACGTTGATCGTCCCGCTGGACATCGACAACAAGCCTGTCAGGAAAGCTCAGTTCTGCAACACCGCTCTCGAGCCAACACTGGCAGGCCCGGACGCTGCCGACGGCGAAGAGCGCAGCCACGACGAGCCTGTCCCTGTCGACGAACTCGCCGCCCAGCTCTAATCGGCTGGGCCTGGGCCGCACGAGCAAGCCCGGCGAGCAAGCGCTGTCCATGAGCAGCATCATCGCGGCGCTGAAGCTGCCTGCGTACAGCTTGGCGATCAACGCCGAAGCAGAGGGACGCACCGCCACGCTGAGATGAGTCGAGTAGCCGTCGAGGTGGGCTCCCTCGGGCAACCGCTTCTCGAGCGCCCGGCGTTCGGAGCTGGCGACGGCGGCAAGGCGGTATCCGCAACCAGGCCGAACGAAGCTCGGAGCCAGAGCGATCTCGGCCTCCGCGTCGTCGGCAGTGAGCGCCGCCCCGGAGGCGAGCCGGTAAGCGTTCGGATCAGCCGGATCGAGGCGGGGCCGGCCGAGAGCGAGATGGTGGACGACGGTGCGGAAGTCGACAGCGCGCGCACCCACAAAGACGCGGTACTCGTGCTCGAGTCCCACCACGTCCCCAGCAGGCCAAGCCGTCGCGGAGCTCCCGGGCGCGACCAGAGCCTCGAATCTGCGACTGCAAGCACCGACGCTGGACAGGTCACTGCGCTTGCGAGGGGAGTGATCTGCCGTGTCTCTGCTGAGAAACTTCGCGCTCTCGGTGACGGTCATTGCACCCATCTTGTCAACAACGCGCGCTAACCGCAGCATCGGTGGCGTGGCAGCGAGCAGCACCAGTCGAGGTGATGCTCCGCCTCGCGCCGTCCCGAAGCTCGAGCCCGGGCGCGCAAGACGTCGGCTGCGGGCGCGGCGGGCTGGGGCTCCTGCGCTCAAGGGCCGGTCGGGGCTGTGATCGTCCGAGTGGAGGTGTACGCGCCGAAATAGGCCTTGGCAGGTACGGCGACCTGGAACGGACTCACCGAGGAGTGGCACCCCGGTGTCCCCGCATGCTCTCGTGGCGACTGCGCCGCGAACAGTGGCACAAGAGCCTGGAGTCATTGGTAACAACGACAGCCTCTTGGCAGCTTCCGCATCGGGAAGGTTTCGGGAACAGGGCTCCCTCATGCTGGCGATGTCGGTACGGCAACAAGACGGAGGCACAGAAATGGGCCGGGCAGGAATGTTCTTCAGCACCCTCGCGATCGCGGTGGGTGCCGTCATGCACTGGGCAGTGACCACCACCGGTCACGGGTTCAACGTTTCCACGGTGGGGATCATCCTCATGGTCGTCGGAGCCGTCGGCCTCGTCACCTCGGGGATCGTGTTCGCCACCTCACGGCGTCCGGTCGGTAACGGCAAACGTACCCATGACCGTCAAGCCACCGACGCCCAGGGTCAGTCGACAGAAGTGCACGAAGAGGTGCACAGCTAACCCAGCCGGGGTCAACGGCAATGAGCACTTCTTGCTGCGTAGCACTCGACGCCTCACCGAAAGGGGTTCTCAAATGGTTCAGAGATTGACTGGTCTGGCTGTGCTCTGCCTGGTCGTTGTCTGCATCCTCGTAGTACTGAAGGTCGTCTGATCGCCCCATCAAACAGCGCGCAACAACGCCTTGCCTCATCCAAGGAGGCACGCCGGCCGGCACACAGGCTCTTCGGGGAGCTTTCCTGCCGCGGCGGCGTTACGGCGCGCCCCGTGCCTTCTCGCGGGTCGTAGTGCAGCAAGGCAATACTCAGCTCACGAGCGCGACGACTGCCTCCGGCGGCAGTGGGCGAGCAAACAGGAAGCCCTGACCTTGGTCGCAGTCCAGCCCGACGAGCGTGTCGAGCTGCTGGCTAGTTTCGATGCCCTCGCCGACCACGGTCGTGCCGAGCGTGTGGGACATCGCCATGACTGCAGCGACGATCTCGCGGTCGCGAGGGCTCCGACCGATCTGCGCCACGAAGCTCCGGTCGATCTTCAAGATGTCCACCTTCAGTCGCTGCAGGTGCGCAAGCGATGAATAGCCGGTTCCGAAGTCGTCGAGGGCGAGGCGCACACCGAGCTTCGGCAGGGCCGACAGTGTGTCTTGGACGTCGCCGAACTCGCCGACAAGCGCGGTCTCGGTTATCTCCAGGCAAAGCAGCACCGGGTTGACGTTGTGGCGGTGGATCGCCTCGCCAACACGCCCGGTGAACTCGGGATCCGACAGCTCGGCGCCTGACACGTTGACGGCCATGGTGAAATCGCGAGGCCAGCCGTCGAGGGACGTCCACTCGGCGAGCTGACGGCAGGCCTCGTTCAAGACGAACGAGTCGATCCTGCCGATCAGCCCGTGTTTCTCGGCGAAAGGAACGAAATCGTCGGGCAGCACGACGCCGCGCTCGGGATGGCGCCAGCGCACTAGCGCTTCGACGCCGACCAACGACTGGTCGTTCAGGGAGAAGAGTGGTTGGTAAAGAAGGAACAGCTCCCCACCCTCGATAGCGCGGCTCAGCTCGACCTCGAGGAAGCTCGGCCCGGTCGGGATGCGATGGGCAGAGTCGTAGACGCGATAGCGGTTCCGCCCTGTTTCCTTCACCCCGTACATCGCCTCGTCAGCGTCGCGGATCATCTGCTCGGGCTCGGTGAGGCAATCGCGGGTGACCGCGATTCCGACGCTGCAGGTAATGGAAAGGTCGCGTCCATCCTCCAGGAAGGGAGCGCGGATCCCCCGGACAATCCGATCGCCGATGAGGCCGACGTCATCGTCATCGCGCAAAGCCCCGCACAGCACCACGAACTCGTCGCCGCCGAGGCGGGCGATGGTGTCGGCATTCCGGGAAAGTTGGGAAAGCCGGCGACCGACCTCGGCGAGCACCTGATCTCCGGCGTCGTGACCGAACGAGTCGTTGATCGCTTTGAAGTGGTCCAAGTCGACGTACAGAACCGCCAGCCGACCCGGCTGCCGTTCCAGGGCGAGAAGAGCCTGCGACAGCCGGTCCATCAGGGCGACCCGGTTCGCCAGACCGGTGACCGGGTCGTGCAGGACACGGTAAGCCAGGGCGTTCTCCGCCTTGACTTGCGCAGTGACGTCGCGGGAGATGCCGCAGGTACCGATGATCTGCCCGCGGTCATCGCTAAGCGGCATCTTCGTGGTCGAGACCCAGGGACCGGTTGGGTCTTGGGTCTCCTGCTCCAACTTCCCCACCAGCGGCTTGCCGGTGCGGATGATCTGTTGCTCGTCTTCAAAGGCGGCAGCAGCGTGTGCCTCGCTAAAGAAGTCGAAGTCCGTCTTCCCGATTACCTCTTCCACGGTACAGCCAGGGGCTGCCGCGGCGATCCAGCCTGCGCTGACCATGAGAAACCGGCTATGCAGGTCCTTGAAGTAGATGCGCTCCGCGGTACTGTTCAGCAGGCTGTCCATGCAGGTGCACTTGAGTTCGCGCAGCAGTTCGTTCTCCTGCGATGGCTGCGAATGCCGCTCCCTCTTGATCGTCGCCACTCCTGCTCAGAGATCGATGATTACTGTCGACCGACTCGTCGAGAACACCTAGCGCGAGGTTACTGGTTTGCCCGCGTTGGGGCGGGGTTGTCACTCCAAAGTCACCCCGTGGTCACCCCGTGGACCGCAATGGCCACATCGACGCGAAGCGTCCAAGCGGTCAGGTGGCGCCGCTCGTGTTGAAGCGAAACGCCCTCCCCGGGCTCGACCCCGGGGAGGTGGCACGGCAATACGAGACTGCCGACCCAGAACCACGAACGAGCTGTCTGGCGGTCCGGCGAACCAAGCGCCCGGTCCAGCCATGGCCCAGGGACGAGGGCCGGGACGCGAGAAGCCGGCGAGCCACAGACACACCCACCCGCCCAGAGGCCCGGCGGGACGACGGGAGGGGCTCACAGTTGGGGCGGCCGTAGGGGCCGGCCGGTGGTAGTCGTTGGGGATCTCGCTTAACCTCTCTCTATCTTGACGGTTTTCTCCTTTGTCATCATCTGGCGCTCTCTCTCATCCCGGACACGGTGGCCTCCGAACAAGGCGCACCTGCTTCCGACTTCTCGGTGACCGCGTCACGTCGGCTGCCCATCCGAGTGGCGGCGTGGGTCTTCGGAATCCTCGGGCTGCTTTCATACAATTGGTGGGTCTTGGTTCCGCTCAGGCCCGGCTTGATGCGTTCACCCAACGAGCTCTTCAGTGATCTCGAGGTGACCGGGCAACCCTTCGCCGCAGCGATGCAGCATGCCGATTTTCTCTCCGGCCTGCTCCTACTAGGGGCATTCTTGGCGGTAGGAAGCAGGAGCATCCCGGATGGCCGACGCGACTGGTTGGCCATGATGGTCTTCGCTGGCGCCGGATCGTTGGGTGGAGTGTTCCCACAAGTGTGCGCCGATGGAATCAACGCGGTCTGCCGGAACAGGGAGTGGAGTTTCCGCCTTCCCCTTCAGCAATACCTGCACATTGTTGCCGGCATCCTCGAATTCGGTGGCATAACGGTCGCCCTCCTGTTCGCCTTTCGACGAACGCGCAACCAGGAGACTCGCAGCGCCAAGGTCTATCGACACTTGGCCAGAGCCGCATTCGTCGCATATCCGATCCTGGGCCTGGCCTACCTGCTGAACAGGCTGGGGGGTCTCGTGGAACCAGTCTTCTTCGTGGGCTTCACGGTGATGGTTCTGACCCAGCTCGTAGAACGAACTCATGGTCCCGGCTCAAATCCTGTGAAAGGCCGGGACGAGCGTAAGATCAGATTTCGGCCCCGGGCCGTGCCTGGTGCGGCATGAGAACCCTCCGCCCGTCACGCCGCCACGTGGGCGAACGTGGGCGCCGATGCGCCGCAAGTGTACGGCGACACGCCAGAGGCGGTCGCTGACTGGCTTGACAAGGGAGACCAACCGGGTTTCCGCCCACCGTGCCCACCGTCGGCGGTAGGTCGGTCCTGTCTTCAACCAACAGTAAGAGCCTGGTGCGTGAACCATCGATGGGTACGATGGACCCGTGCGACGCGCGCTAGCGATAATCCTGTTCATCGTCGGAGTCGCCGCCATCGTGGCTGGTGTGCTGTACCTCACGCAGCCGGCGCACTCGCTGCCTACGTTCTTCCCCGGGTACGCGGTTCACGTGGTCGCCAAGCACACGAAGCGTGGCTACGCGGGTATCGCGCTCGGCGCCGTGCTCGTCATCGTCGCATTCGTGGTGGCGTTGACCGGTCCGCGACGGGGAGCCCGCTTGGTCGGCGAGGCAGCCCACAGGAGAGGACGGCCAGCTCGGAGAGGGACCCGCAGTTAGGGCGGACCGGCCCTAGGGCCGGCTGTAAACACCGGTCGCCGTCCGAACTGTTCCGAGACGTCGCCCCGACCCCGACCGCCTGGAGGGCCGTCAAGGCCACGGCATCGCTCGAGCTGCGTCAGATCGCAAGAGCCGTGGCGGGCGCACGGGAGCAAGTCTGGGCCGTGGCACCGCCTGGCGACATAACGATCGACTTCGACGCCACGCTCGTCACTGCGTTCTCCGACAAGCAGGACGCTCGCCCGCCTTGAGTCAGACCAGCAATCCCAACCAGAACTGAAGCTATCCACTCAGCCCGTCTCCGTGGTGGATGGAGGGAGCTTCAGTCCACTTCAATACTCCCTGCTGAAAAGGGTGCGGGGGATGCGCGCCTCGCCTTGACCGCTGAATGGTCTTCTGTGCTCGGTGGAGAACGCCGAGGCCTGAGCACATCGCTGTCTAGGCTCGTCGTCGATGGCGTACCGCGAACACGAGCAGCCGCTTGTAGACGGCAACGTCGGCCTCAGTGTCGTGCGCGTCGGCCAGACCGTCCGCCGACCGGCGAGGGCCTGGTCCGCGAGCGTCGACGCCTTGCTCCTTCACCTCGAAGCGGCCGGATACGACCGAGCACCGCGAGCACTAGGTTACGACGACCTCGGGCGGCAAGTACTTTCATATGTCAACGGCTACACCGATGCCAATCCGGCTGACTTGAGCCAGGCAAGGCTCGCCGAACTTGGTCGAATGATCCGTGACTTCCACGACGCCGTCGAGTCGTTCGTCCCACCGCCTGATGCCGTCTGGAACGTTGCGATTGCCCCGGATGCTGAAGACCTGATCTGTCATCACGACCTCGCGCCCTGGAACTTGGTTCGCACCAACGGACGGCTCGTCATCGTCGACTGGGACGGGGCTGGCCCCGGATCTCGGCTGTGGGACCTTGCCTATGCGGCGCACGGTTTCGTGCCACTTGCCCCAGCTGCAGGCCTTGACGAGACCAGCGCCGCGCATCGGCTTGCCGCTCTAGTGGATGGCTACTCCCTCGATGAGCGTGGCCGTCACCAGCTATTGAGCTTGCTCGCCCGTCGGGTCTGGTCGATGCATGACCTACTGGAGACAGGTCACCGCACGGGCACCCGGCCGTGGAGCGGGCTCTGGGAGGCCGGGCATGGTGCGGTTTGGGCAGCAGACGCTCGATACGTGCAGGAGCGCGGCGCCCTCTGGCAGAGCGCCATCGTCTCCTAGCGACATAGCAGCTGATCTGCGCTTGCCGAGCCCGCCCGATCGCCGAGGCGGGCGCCGTGAGCGTCACACGCTTACCAGGTAGAAGACGCTGGAGTCATCGACTTCAAAGAACTCGAGCTCCACATCCAGGTTGGCGACAAGTGTGCGGAACTCCTCCTCGTGCACGGTCCCCGCAGTGAAGCCGTCCTTGCACACGATGACTCCGTCGCGAGTCGCGATCCGATCGATATCTCCGATGAGACCGGCAGCGGACTGACGCTCGAACCAGTCCAGGCGATCTTCCCAGAACCGATCCGAGTACGTGGAAAACAGCGCCATACCGCCGGGTCGCAGCACGCGGACTACTTCTCGAAGAAGCACGCGCCGGTCGAGGTGGAAGGCGGAGATCCCGTTCTGTATACACACGACCCGGTCGAAGCACGCCGCCGCGAACCCGAGTTGCTTCGCGTCGGAGCACAGGAGGCCGCAGTTTGCCGCTGCACCAAGTCGCCGTCGGGCCAGTCGAAGGCTGGCCAGTGAGTTGTCGGTACCGACGGTAAACCGCGATGGCCCAGCGAAGGCCGGCATGGTACGTCCGTAGCCGCATCCGAGGTCCAGCACGACGTCAGCAGGACGCAACCGCGCCACTACGAACTCGACTTCGGCGCGGAGGTACTGCTTCACCCGTGCCGGCGCGAGCTGATAGCACTGCTGCAGCCGCTCGGCGGCAAGGTGCTCCTTGTAATAGGCGGCGTCTTTCATTGACCAATCATCACACCAATCCACCTTTGGCGGGGCAGGGACGATGTCCCGCCCCTTGTTGAAGTTCGGCGGTGGCCA
>Ga0326727_10001919_pt1 | contig 74173 bp, 80 predicted proteins | sample MB2enrmetagenome_FD_207643 | JGI IMG/M metagenome (GOLD analysis project Ga0326727, IMG submission 207643) | Lab enriched peat soil microbial communities from McLean, Ithaca, NY, United States - MB29MY | ecosystem: Environmental > Terrestrial > Soil > Wetlands > Peat | place: USA: New York... | reverse complement strand
GCGGTCGCCACAGGGTTGCACGGCGAATTGCCGATTCTGGTGCACGTGGCGCTCCAGGAGCAGGGTGGCCTGGATGAGGAGGCTCGGATCGGCCTGTATGGCCTCATGGGAGGGCAGTTCCAGAAGCAGCCCTTCAGGCGATATGTCGGGCTTGCCCGCGCGCCCAGGTCCATTCCCGGCGTAAGCGTCTATGGGCGCCCCAGCCGCAAACGTTTCTGGGAGATCACCGGATTTAACGGCGAAGACCGCACCCGGGATGCGTGCCAGGACGTCCCGCAACTCCCCGCCCTCTTCCTCCAGGAGGTCCAGCCCTTCGGCCAGAGCCAGGACGGAATGCTCGGCCATGCCGTAGAGAACGGCCGTGGCCTTGGAATCCAGCAGGATGGAACGCCTGAGGGAATTGGACCAGAAATCGTAGTGGGAGCAGCGACGGAGCGATGCCTCGATGCCACCCAGGACCACCGGCAGCCCAGGAAAGGCCCGGCGGGCCAGGTTGGCGTAGGCTATGACCGCCCGGTTGGGCCGAGCACCGGCTTGGCCGCCAGGGGTGTAGGCGTCGTCGGAGCGCTTTTTGCGGAAGGCCGTGTAGTGGGCCAGCATGGAGTCCAAAGACCCGGCGGTGACACCGGCGAACAGGCGCGGGCGGCCCATGGCCGTGAAGTCGTCCACCACTTCCCAGCGTGGCTGGGCTATGATGCCGGTTTTGTAGCCGTGGCTGACCAGCCAGCGCCCGAGCAGCGGCGCGCCGAAGGAGGGATGGTCCACGTAGGCGTCACCGGTGACGAGCAGGACGTCCAGTTCGCCCCAGTCGAGACGATCCATTTCGGCGCGGGTCATGGGCAGGAAAGCTGGTTGTTCGAGAGGAGTGCGGGACATGGGGAGAGTATGGCCACTCATCCGGCGGAGGTCCAGTGGGGCGTCACGTGTTGGTCACAGATCAGACCCGGATATTTTGACAGAACGGTAAATCCGAAGTTTGCCGGAAACCATGGCCGCGCCGACATTTCCCCCCAAGCCACTCGAGTTGCTGGTCTAGCTCCAGTCGCCTTCTCGTTAATTTTTCATGGCGTTTTCAGAATCCATGTCCCGAGGGGGTTAAAATGCCTTACAATAATGGGAATCGATCGTCGTTGGTCGTGCTCCACAGGCCGGTCTGAAAGGCCGTCCCCCCGGGAAGGCGCTGGAGACGTAACGCATGATGTCCTGTCGCGACGGGTATATCGGCTTCACGCTGGGTTCGGTCGATCTGTTTTCGGGGCAACTGTCTTTGTAGTGTGTAAACCTCAAGTCTCAAGGGAGTAACTTCATGAAACGCAGTTTCTTCGCGGCCCTTCTGTTTCTTCTTTTCGCTGTCACGGCCCAGGCTGCCGGACTTCAGATCATTACCGAAAACTCGCCCCCGCTCAACTACACCGAGGACGGCACTGATACAGGCAAGCTGACCGGACAGGCCGTGGAAATCGTCAAGGAAATCCAGAAACGCATCCAGGACACCACCCCCATCGAGGTTATGCCCTGGGCGCGCGGCTACGATCTGGCCCAGAAGGAACCGGGCGTCATGCTCTTCTCCACCACCCGTACTCCGGCCAGGGAAAACCTGTTCCAGTGGGTGGGGCCGGTGGGCACTAACGAGTGGGTGTTCATCGCCAAGAAAGGCTCCCCCATCACAATTAACGCCCTTGACGACGCCAAGAAGGTTGGCACCATCGGCGCCTACAAGAACGACGCCCGCGAGCAGTTCCTGAAGGATCAGGGCTTCACCAACCTGGACAGCGCCGACAAACCCGAAGACATCCTGAAGAAGGTCCTCTCCGGCCGCAACGACCTTTGGCTCACGGACAAGGACGAGTACAGGGTCACGGCCAAGGCTCAGAATGTGGACCCCTCCGAGCTGACTCCTTTGTTCACTGTGAAGAAGACCGAGCTGTACATGGCGTTTTCCAAGGCAACGCTGGCCGACGTCGTCCAGAAGTGGCAGAAGGCCTACGACGACATGAAGGCTGACGGCACCTACGACAAGATCCTGGCCCAAAACAACAAGTAACCTCTTCCGCTTCCTGATGGGAGTGAACGGCTTTGCCTTTCCCGGGACCGGCCGCCCGTAAAGCGCGGCCGGTCCCGGGAGTCCAGAGTAGGAAACTCAGCGCCTCTCCCGGCTGCAACCCCCAAACCGCACAAAATTAACGCGCACGAGGCATTCAATGAACCCGCGCCATTCTCTTCTCAACAGCTCCATCGGCATGATCCTCATTGTGACGTTGGTGCTGGTGACCACGGCCGTGCTCTTCCTGTTCGGGTATTACAACTATGCCGCCCGCTCCTCACAGGCCTCGCTCGAGCTGGAGCAGCACGCCGCGCACGTGGTTAGCCGACTGGCCTCGAACAGCGTCCAGGCCATCTGGAACATGAACAACTCCCAGACCAAGGAAATCATGGCTTCCGAGATGGAGGCCCCTGAGGTGGAGGCCATCATCATCCGGGAGGCGGACGGGAACAAGGTGTTCGAGGGCATGGGCCGCGACCAGTCCTGGAAGGTGTTCGACGTCAAGGAGCCCCCCAAGGGCGAATCCGCCATCGTTGCCAAGAAACCCGTGGAACGGCAGGGGAAGACGATCGGCTTCGTGGAGGCGTACGTGACCAAAAAATTTCTCCAGGAAGAGCTGCGAAACATGATGTGGTCGTCTGCGCTAGGCGTCCTCCTGGTCGATCTCGCGGTGGTGGCCATCCTCTTCCTGGTGATCAGGTCGGTGATATTACGACCCATCAAGTCCATGCAGCAGTATGCGCGCGCCGTGGGAGAGGGCAACCTAAGCTGCATCATGGCTTCGGGCTCGTATTTCGGGGAGTTGGAGGAGCTGAAGGAACACCTGGAAGGCATGGTGTGCAACCTGGCGGCCAAGATGGACGAGGCCGTGCAGAAGGGCGTCGAGGCAGCCGAAAGCGCCCGTCTTGCCGAGGAGGCCCGCGACGCAGCCGAGGAGGCCCGGCGGCAGGCTGTCCTGGCAAAACAGGAAGGCATGCACCAAGCTGCGATGCAGCTCGTGGAGGTCGTCGAGATCTTGACCTCGGCATCGGAAGAGCTGTCAGCCCAGGTCGACGAATCGACCCGCGGCTTCGACACCCAGTCCCGGCGCATCTCCGAAACCGCCACGGCCGTGACCGAGATGAACGCCACGGTCTTCGAGGTGGCCAGAAACGCATCCCAGGCAGCCCAAACCGCGGACAAGGCCAAATCCCAGGCCCTGGACGGTTCCGGAATCGTCGAACAGGTAGTGCGAGGCATCGACGAGGTGCAGAAGCAGGCCATGTCCCTCAAGGAAGATATGGACGGTCTGGGGAGGCAAGCCCAGGGTATCGGCCAGGTGCTCGAGGTGATTTCGGACATCGCCGACCAGACCAACCTCCTGGCCCTCAATGCCGCCATCGAAGCGGCCCGGGCCGGAGATGCCGGGCGCGGATTCGCAGTAGTCGCCGACGAAGTGCGGAAGCTGGCCGAAAAAACCATGCAGGCCACCAAGGAGGTCGGCGAGGCCATCAACGGGATCCAGGAAGGGGCCAGACGCAACATCGCCCATGTGGACTCCGCGGCCAGGAAAATCGACGAGGCCACGGCCTTGGCCGGGAAATCCGGCGGTTCACTTAAGGAGATCGTCACCCTGGTGGACCTGACCACCAGCGAGGTGAACTCCATCGCCGCCGCCTCCCAGGAACAATCGGCCGCCAGCGAGGAGATCGCCCGGTCGGTTGAGGACGTGAACCGTGTGTCCGTGGAAATGGCTGAGGTTATGCACCAGTCTGCTGCCGCAGTCAGCGACCTGGCGGAACAGGCCCTCAAACTGAGCCGCCTCATCGAACAACTGGAGGCGGAGGGCGGAGACGAGGCGCGGTCCCGGACCGAGCGGGCCGGTAAAACTCCAAAGCGGGCTCTCGCGCAGGTCCCGGCTAAGTCGCGGGTCCTGCCCAAGTCGTCCCCGACGGCCGCCAAGCCGCGAGTCCTGCCGACAACCTGTAGCCCGAACGCCCTGAGCCGGTAATTCCTTCACGGAATCATACAGGGAGCCCGGGTCAGGGCTCCCTTTTTTGCGCGCCCGGCGCCTTAAACGCCCCCAGCGGGCCGATATTGAGCGATCCCCCTTCACCGGCGGCGGTATTCGTGGCATGCCTTCAAACAGATTTCGAAACCGCGGATAGGATGGCATCTTCCATCAGAGACAAGGTCATGAAGAACAGGCTCCGCTTCCTTGCGTTCTTTTTTTTCATCTCGGTGCTGAGCACAGTTACCCTTGTCGCCAAATCCTGGGCACAGAAAGTCAGCATTCTCTACAATGAACGACCTCCCTACACAGTTACCGCTCCCGACGGAACAGTCAATGGGCTTACCGCCGACCCTGTCGATTATGCCTTCGCCAAGGCCGGCATTCCTGTCTGTTGGGAATCAACGCCCACCAAACGGCAAATGGCTGCCATCGAAGCCGGCACCCCGATGACCTGCGCCCTCGGCTGGTTCAAGATTCCCGACAGAGAGAAATTCGCGAAATTCACCGTGGCGATCTATCAGGACAAACCCACGGTGGCTCTCGCTAGCAGCGCCAACCGCAGAATCGAATCCGGGAAGACACTGGAGAGCATCCTCGAGAACAAGGACCTCGTTCTCCTGGTCAAGGAGGGCTTTTCGTACGGCAAGTTCCTCGACGACAAGATCAAGGAATTCGCTCCCCCAAGGGAAACGACTCTTGCTGAAAACGTCGGCATGCTCGAGATGATCCAGAAAATGCACGCCGACTACATGTTCGTCGCTCCCGAAGAAGCCAATGCCCTCATAAGGTCCGCGGGGTTTGAGGAGAGCGATTTCAAGGTCATCACCTTTTCCGACATAACCGGAGGCGCCAAGCGCTACCTAATGTGTAGCCGGCAGCTTCCGGACGAGGTGCTTGAAAAGCTGAACACCGGCATCAAGGAATACAGGGGAAAGAATCCGGGAAAGTAGCCATCATTCCGGAGTTGGCCCCTTGCTGGCCTGGGCATGGCGGTTCCAGACCTGGCGGGCCGGTGAGCTGTCCGGGAACATTTGCCTGTTCGAACCTTCCAAGCAGTATCCTCCCACGCAAAAAGGCGGCCTCGGGGCCGCCTTTTTGCAACTTGGGATTCCAAAGGGGCTTGCCCCTTTGGCTGCCGAAGGCTTCATGCCCTCCGACCGCGAACTCTCTCCTACCAGCTCTTCTTCCTCTGCTCCGCCAGGGCCTTGGCCTGTTCGTTGTAGTCCTTGAAACCAGCGTGGTGCAGGGCGTCGGAAACGGTGGCCTCCCAGTTCCAGGCTGCGTAGATGACCGGCTTGTGGAAGATGCCCCGGTACTTCTCCAGTTCCTGGCGGTAGAAGCCCTCCTTGGGGGTATCCAGATGGTCGCGCAGCTGGGTGGCCAGGCGGGTGATCTCGCCCTCGTACCATTCGGCGAGGTCCTTGGCGCTCTTGTATTTCTTCAGGATATGCTCATATTTATTGGACTTGAGCAGCTCGTGCAACCGGTTCAGGTGTTGCTCGCCAATCCAGGCGGGGAGGCCCGACACCGGGATGTTCAGAGCCTCCACGGCGGCCACGTCAAGCTTGGTCTGATAATAGGTGTCAGGAACCACGGAAGCGCTTACTATGCCGGCGATGGACACCAGGCCGCGCAGGATCAGGCTGTTGGACACGCCCTGGCCGCAAAAGCCCACCTTCTTGCCCATCTTCTGTCCTGTGAAGATGGTGGCCAGGATGGCCCAGACTACGGCCGGGTCCTCCTCGTCGTAGATGTGCTGGAGGCTGGGGTTGTCGCGGTCGGTGGCCAGGACCATCTGGGTCATGTCGTTGGAGCCGATGGAGAAGCCGTCGAACTCCTGGATGAACTCCTTGGCCAGGATGGCGTTGGAGGGAATCTCGCTCATGAGATGGAGCTTCAGGCCGTCCTCGCCGGAGCGCATGCGGTGTACCCGAGCCAAGTAGTCCTTCATGGAGCGCCCTTCCTCAAGAGTGCGCACGAAGGGCAGCATCATCTGGAGGTTCTTGCCGCCGAAGATGCCCCGGGCCAGCTTGAAGGACTCGATCTCCCAGTCGTGGATGTTGCGGGATACGCCCCGGTAGCCCAGCATGGGATTGTCCTCGTGGGTCTCGAAGAGCATGCCGCCCACCAGGTTGCAGTACTCGTTGGATTTGAAGTCGGTGGTGCGGTAGATGATGGGCCGGCCGTAGAAGGCCATGGCGAACAGGGCCAGGTTCTGGGACAAGGTCTGGACGTAGAGTTCCTTGCCGGTGCGGTAGCCGCGCGAACGCAACTGCTTGCCGATACGGCCGGGCAGGGTGCGCACTTCTTCCAGCTCCCGCTGGATGCCCACCTGCCGGGCGATCTCGACGCGCATCTGCTTGATCTTCTCCAAGGTTTCCACAATGAAGGGATCGCCCGCAACGGCCTGGGCGCGCTCGGCCACATGGGCCTTGAGCTCCATGCGCCGCTTCACGGCGTCGGCGTGAGTGGAGGGATCCTGGATCTCGTCCCAGTAGCCCATGATCACGGCCACGTGGTCTTCAAGATTGACGGAGGTTTTGAGCACGTCCAGACGGCGGGTGGCGTTGCCCAGATACTCGTCGAGCTTCTTGTCCAGCTCACGCAGGCGGCGGTGGATGGCCAGGACCTCGTCCGTGCCGCGCGCTCCCTCGCGTTCGGTGAGCTGTTCGAGCTCCGTGGACAGGCCCGTGACCAAGCCCACGTACTGCCTGAGCTTCAGGTCCATGGGGATGTAGCCGGCGGCCATTTGCTCCTTGATGACCTTGGTCAGGCGCTGGTCGTATTCCTCGAGCTTCTTTTCCACCAGCTTGGCCAGGGTGCCCTGGTCGTAGGCTTCCAGGGCCATGGGGTGCACGCCGATGTTGCCCAGCATGAATTCGGCGCGCAGGAGCCCCACCTCGAAGTCCGGGATCAGGCGCAGGCGCGACAGGAACAGGGCTTGGCCCACGTCGGCCAGGATGAGACCGACTTTGGTTTTGGTGGAGGCTAGCTTGGAAAGATCCATCTCGCCGCCCACGGCCACCAGGGGCAAGAGCCCGCGATAGGCCAGGCCGCGCGAGCCGTCCACGGTGACATCCTGGCCGTCGAGCGAGCGCAGCAGCTCGGAACGCTGGATGCCGATGACCGCCGGGATGCCCAGTTCGCGGGAGGTAATGGCCGCGTGCGAGGTGTCGCCGCCCACGTCGGCCAGGATGGCCGAAGCCAGGCGCATGCCCGGGACCATGTCCGGGTCGGTGCGGTCAGCGGCCAGGATGTCGCCCTTGTTGATCTTATTGAGCTCCAGGGCCGAACGCAGGAAGCGCACCGTGCCCTGCCCGGCCCCACGGGAGGCGCCGTTGCCCTCCAGGATGACCTCGGCCCTGGCCAGGGCGTTCTTGTCCACCTCCATGCGGCGCATGAAAATGGTGTTCGGATGCAGCTCGAAATCCTCGTTCCAACGGGTCTCGGGGCGGGCCTGAACGAACCACAGGCGTTCGGACTGGTCGATGCAGAACTCGGTGTCCATGATCATGCCGCCGTAAGCCGTGGAGATGGCTCGCACGCCCTTGGCCACTTCTTCGGCCTGGGCCAGGGACAGGGCCCAGCGATAGGCCTCAAGCTCGTCCACGGGCACGATCTTGGTACCGCCACGCTCGTCGTAGATGATCTTTTTGTCCTTGAAGCCCATGAAGCGGATGACCACCTCGCGGTTGTCGTCGCTCTGGAACACGTAGAGCTTGTCCGGGGTGACCATGCCGCCCACAACGGCCTCGCCCAGGCCGTAGGAGCAGTCGATGGACACCAGGTCCTTGCGGTCCGTGCCCCGGCAGCCGGTGGCGGTGTCGGCGGAGAAGGCCGTGCCGGAGATGACCGGATTGATCATGCGCATGACGCACACCGAGAGTGAGGTGTTCTCGATGGCCCACTCCTGCTTGGCCTGCTCGGCGATAGTGTTGTCGCCGGTGCTCTCGGCCAGCTTCACCGCGTCCAGAATGGCCTCCCGGCGGTAGGTCATGGAACGCAGATTGTAGGCCGAGGAGCAGTCCCACTGGTAGGCTTCCACCACACGGTCGTCGCCCACGATGTTCAGATAGGTGTCCTGCAGGCCAGCGAAGGCCTTCTTGCGGGAATCCTCGCCCGCAGCGGAGGAGCGCACGGCCACGGGCACGTCTTCGAGCCCGGCGTCGTGGCAGATGTCCTGGTAGGCCCGACGCACGGCCTGGGCGACTTCGGGGGGCAACTCCACGCAGAGGATGGCCACCTGCACCAGCACGCTTCTCTTGCGTAGCTGGTCGATGCCCTCGGGGGAGGTGGCAAAACCCTCGACCACGTTGTTCACGAAGGTGCGCAGCTTGATCAGAGTGGCTTTTTCGACCGGGGAGGCCTTCACTTCCTGGGCCACTGTGCGCACGAAGTGCTTGAGGAACTCGGGATCCCGGTTGACCTCTTCGCTGGTCCAGTCGACGCGGTTGTATTCGTGGTCCACAGTGGCCCGGATGAGGGCGGCGTTAACCTTGGTCTCGTCCAAGAGTATGTGGAAAGCCACGGAGGAAACAGCCCTGAATTGCGGCGCGCGGATGCCGGAGACCTGGCTGATTATGGCGGTGTTGTAGTTCTTGCCCCCCACCACAAGCTCGGCTTCCTCGCCGACGGCCGCTATGTCGGCGCCGGTGAAGATGAGCTTCCTGGTCAGTTCTTTTTTCTCCGTTGCGGGAGATTTAGGGGCGGAAGCTTTGGGAGCGGCTTTAGCCATTCGATTCCTCCTTGGAATGTCCAACAGGCGTCCTTCGACGCGAACCCCGTGCCCGGGGCGCTATCAGAAGATATAAGGGTGGGCGGGCAAGGTCGACCCGCTTTTAGTCCACCAATTCCACGCCATACCCGCACCACGGGCAGAAGTGGAAGTCCTCCGCAGCCAGTGGCTCCTTGCAGCCGGGGCAGGTCTTGCCCACGGGGGCCAGCTCCACAAGCAACTCGCCCTCCTTGACCGGAACCATCTTCTTGTCCTCGAAATAGTCGGCGTTCTTAAGCACCCGCTTCACCATCCCCTCCACCTGGGAGAGCACTGACTTCTCCTGCTTCATCACCGAGATGTTGAACACCTCTTGGCCGGGCTTGAGGAAGTCGCCGGGGCTCACGTGCATGACCCACAGGTCGCCGTTGCACGGAGCCGCGATGTGGTAGGGGTTGCTCGGGTCGGCCATGTCCACGGCCTGAGAGGCGCGGCTCCCGGTGGCCTCAGCCACCTTGACCTGGTGGGAGAGGATTTCCGAATCCAGGACGTAGCGCACCACGCTCATGCCCTGGTGGTCCGGGGCGGCGATGTCCAGCAGGGTGGCGGTGTGCGGCTTACCGTTCGTGTCCTCGAAGAAGAGTTCCTGCCCGGGTTCCAGACCCTCGAACCAGACGTCCAGGGGCAGGCGGTTGGGATCGCCGTAAAGGGTACGGAACTCGATGGTCTTGAGCGCGTCTCCGGGGTGATTCAGGTACATCACGAACTCTTCGCCGGTGGGGTCGCGCTGCAGGCGCTTGGCCAGGGCCTCGAACTCGGCGGAGAGATCCACGTCCTTAAGCGTGGCCAGGGGCGACTGCATGGTGCGGCTCTCCACGGCGGTCTTCCAGTCCGGCCCAAAGGCGGACTCGTAGACCCAGTCCGGCGGCCACCCCAGGGGCAGCTTGCCGTACTTGCCGAGCAGCAGTTGGCGAAAGGCATCGTTGGCGTCGGCGTAGAGCATGAGCCGATCGGCCTTGCAAGCCTGGGTGATGCAGTCGTCGGGATGCTGGCTGGTGGCATCGAGCACCTCCAGCATGTCGCGCACCGCTCTTTCACCACCTCGTTTGTAGGCCCCGGTGACGGCCAGGAAGGCGGTGTTCCAGGTGATCTGGGAGCCGGGGGTCACGTCGTGGTAGCGCACGATGCGCCGCGTTCCGGCCAGGAACTTGAGCATGTAGGGCAAAAGGTGGATGTAGCCCTGCTTGAGCGCCCCCTCCTGGGAGGAGCTGGTGGCCCCACCGGGCATGCCGTGCTCCACAACGTCGTAGTCGATACCCTGGAAGTAGGGGGCGGTGTAGCGGTCGTAGTAGGGCATGATCTGCTTGAGTGCGAAGCCGCAGGTGCGGATCATCTCCTTGTTGAGGCTGGTCTTGAGCCCCAGTTCGTCCTCCAGGTAGGCGGCCGTGGAAAGCACCTCTCCCTGGCCGTACCAGCGCACGGCCGCACCGATGGCCGTGTCCACGATGTGGGCTCCGGCCTTGGCTGCCGCGCCCACGGCCGGGACGAACAGGCCGTCGGTGTAGTGGCGGTGGTAGTTGAGCACCAGGTCCGGGTATTTGGCGCGGATTGCCGTGACAAGGGCGGCAATGAAACGTGGCGGGCACACCCCGGCCATGTCCTTGAGGCCCAGGATGATGATCCGGCAGACCTTCTTCTTCGAGAGCCCGGCCACCTTTGCGCAGGTTTCCAGGATGTCCTCCAACACGCCCAGATAGTGGTCGACGTCGAAGCCCTTGGCCCAGGAAAGCGAGATGGCCGGTTGAAACACGTTGCCCTTGGAGTTGAGGGCCACCTCGGCGAAGGGCAGCATGTTCTCGATATGGTTCAGGAAGTCGAAACAGCGGATGATGTCGTAGTGCTCGCAGATCATCTCGCCAGTCAGGCGCATGAGATTCTTCGGCTGGGGCTTGTAGCCCAGCACGTTTGTCGAGCGGATGAGTATCTGCTTGCAGGTCTTGGGGGCGAAGCAGTTCCACTGCTCGCCCTCGGTGAAGGGGTAGGTCATGTTGGCCATCATGGCCACGTGAAAGTGCGCCCCGCCGCCGTTCTCCAGCGACAGGAAGCCGCAGTTGTCCAGGTACGGTCCGATGAGGGCGTCCTCGGCCAGTCGGAAGCGGTTGCCGGAGTTGGACTGGGTGATATCCCGGGTGGTGGTGTCCACGAAGTGGACCAACTCCGAGTCGCGGACCTGATCCAGCAGGGCCTGGCGGTCGCCGCGCGGATAAGGGGCAACCCAGGCCTTGTGGTCCAGCATGGGCATGGCCGGGGTGAAGCGGCCCAGGCGCTTGTCGGCCCGGCCCCGGTACTCGCCCAACTGCACATGGGGATTGTAGCCCTTGGCGGAGATCTCGGCCACCAGGCGGGACAGGCGCAGGTGTTCAGGCTCCACGTCGCGGTATTCCAGGAGCTCGGGGGCGGTAGCGATGAAGTTGGTGTCGTAGTCTCCGGAACGGAAGCGGGTGTTGTTCACCACCTGCAGATGGAAGGGGATGGTGGTCTTCACCCCGCCCACGATGTACTCGCGCAACGCCCGATCCATGATGCCCAGCACCTTTTCCCAGCTGCGGGCGTAGGTCATGAGCAGCGAACCGGCCGAGTCGTACTGTGAAGGGAATTCGTACCCGGCGGAAATACAGGAATCAAGCCTGACGCCCGGGCCGCCCGGGGAGATGTAGCGGGTGATCAGCCCGGCGTTGGGGGTGAAGCCCTTGCGCGGGTCCTCGCAGTTGATGCGCACCTGCAGAGACCAGTTGGTGGGCTTGGTGTTGGCCTTGGTGAAGCGCAGCTTGGATCCGAAAGCCACGGCGATCTGTTCCTCCACCAGGTCGATGCCGTAGCGGCACTCGGTGATGCCGTGCTCCACCTGGAGGCGGGTGTTCACCTCGATGAGATAGGGGGTGCCGTCGGACTCCACCAGGAACTCCACCGTGGCCAGGGAGTGGTAGCCCACGTGCCTGATGAGGTTCTCGGACCACTCCTTGAGCTGGTGGCGGAGTTCCTCGGTCATGCCCTTCCAGGGGGAGGGGGTGATCTCCACCAGCTTCTGGTGGTTACGCTGCACGGTGCAGTCGCGCTCGTCCAGGGCCAGGACGTTGCCGTGCTTGTCGGCGACGACCTGGATCTCGATGTGGCGCACGCTGCGCAAGTACTTCTCCACGTAGAGCCGGGGATTGCCGAAGCTGGCCTGGGCCAGGGCCGAGGCCTTGGAGAAGGCCTCCTCCAGCTGCTTGGGCTCGTGCACCACGTAGATGCCGCGCCCACCGCCGCCGCCCTCGGCCTTGAGCATGATGGGGAAGGTGATCTCGCTTGCGATCTGGCGGGCCTCCGGGACGCTTACCGCGTTCTCGGACCCGGGCACCACCGGGATGCCAAGTGACTTAGCCACATTACGCACAGCCACCTTGTTTCCCAGCAGGTTCATGCTCTCGGAGGAGGGTCCGATGAACACGATGCCCGCCTCCAGACACTTGGCCGGGAAGGCGTGGTCCTCGGAGGCGAAGCCCCAGCCCGGGTGGATGGCTGCCACGCGCTTGGCCTTGGCTTCGCGGATGATGAGGTCCAGGTCCAGGTAGGCCCTGGGGTCCTCGCCGAGCAGGATCAGTTCGCGCGCCCCGGCCACCGACGGGGAGGTCATGTCCACCTTGGTGGCGGTGAGCACAGGTACAGCCTGGAACCGTTCGCGGATGGAGCGCAGCACGCGCCGGGCCGTTATGCCCCGGTTGGCCACGAGAATTTTCTTGCCTTGAATTTCCTCGAGAACGTCCTGAAAACTCTTCAAGCCCATTGAGATATACCTAACCTGCTGGATTCTTGCGCGTGTTTCACGGAGCCCGCCAGATGCTTCCGGAGGTGAGAAGCCTTTCGCCCGCTCCGCCCGCGGGCTTGATCCTCAAGGACCCGTCCTGGGCCAGCCCGAGAATGCGCCCGACCCACGGGACCTCACCGCCCTCCCGGACCACGACTTCCTGGCCCAGCCAGCTCAAGAGCGGCTCGACCAAAGAGGCCACCCTGCCGGGCGGTCCCTGGATAAGAACGTTTTCGTAACAAATTTTTACAAAGTCCACAAGCTCGCACCACAATGCGAGCGGGGTAGCCGAAAGCCCGGCCGAATTGAGGCACCCCGCCGGGACAGCGTGCTCTTGGCGTAGGATCTCCTTGGGAGGGGAGCTGACCAGGTTGAGTCCGATACCGGCCACGCACACCCCCCGGCGTTCTTCCACCAGCATTCCGCCCACCTTCAGGCCGTCCAGTAGGATGTCGTTGGGCCATTTGACACTGACGGATAGATTTTTCGCGCGAAAGAAGCTGGCCAAGCAGTAGCCCAGTATGAGCGGGAGCAAACTGTCGACATCCTTGGGCGTCGGCGGCAGAACCAGCGCTCCGTAGACGTTCCCCGGCGGCGAGTTCCAAGAGCGCCTGAGCTGTCCGCGCCCGGCCCATTGGGACACGGCCAGCACCGAATCCCAGGCCTCTATGGCCATGTTCTCGGCCAGGGGACGGGCCACGTCCAGCGCGGACGAGCACGGCCCGGCCACCACCACCGTGGCCCCGGTATAACCCTTCGAGAGCCACCAGGATTCCTTTTCGCAGGTGGAGCACCAGGTGACCGAAACCTCTTGCCAAGGGGACAGACCGAGCGCATCTTCAGCCCAGACCGGATGATACCGCCCCAGCCGTTCAGGACTCAAAGGGTCTGCCAGTTCCTCGCGTCCCAGCGCCCAGAGGAGCACCCCCGGTCCCGGAACCTGGGGATCTTCAGGCCTCACCACGGATTGGAAACCTCCATGGAAATCTATCTGGTTGGCGGTGCGGTGCGCGACCTCCTGCTCGGCAGGCCCGTCACCGACCGCGACTACCTGATCGACGGCGTCGACCACGAAACTTTCCAGGGGCGGTATCCCAGGGCGCGCCTAGTCGGCAAGTCCTTTCCCGTGTTTATCCTGGACGGCAGTGAATACGCCTGGCCGCGCGGGGAGTCTATTGAGCAGGACCTGGAACTCAGGGACCTGACCGTCAACGCCATGGCCCTCGCCGAGTGCGGCAAGCTTCGCGCCCATCCACAGGCCTTCCAAGACCTGCGGGACAAGATTCTGCGTCCATGTTCCCCAAGCTCCATGGACGATGACCCGGTCCGTGTTTACCGGGCCGCTCGCTTCGCGGCCCAATTCCCGGACTTCTTGGCCAGCCCTGAGCTACTCGAGCGGATGCGTGGTGCAGCTGCCGGGGGCTTGCTCGGGGGCCTGGCCGCAGAGCGGGTCGGACGCGAGGTGGCCAAGGCCCTGGCCGCTCCCAAGCCGTCACGGTTCCTCGAACTTCTTGAGCGCGCCGGGTGTCTCTCGCCCTGGTTAGATGAGGTTCTAGCCTGCGTGGGGGTCCCGGCCGGCCCCCCCGCGCACCACGACAAGGATGTGTTCGGGCACCTGTGCGAGGTCATGGACCGCCTGGCCGGTGACGCCCTCCTGGTATGGATGGCCCTAGCCCACGACCTGGGCAAGGCCCTCACCACACCGGAAAAATGGCCCAGCCACCACGGCCATGAGAAAGCCGGGGAGGTTCCGGCCCGGAAGCTTGGGGAAAGGCTCCGGCTGCCGACGGCTTACATCGAAGCCGGGGTCCTGGCGGCCTGGGAGCACATGCGGGTGCGGGCCTATCCGGAGATGCGCCCCGGCCCCCGGGTGGACCTGCTCCTGCGCCTGGAGGCCAGAAAGCTCACCTCGCGCATGTTCAAACTGGCCGCCGCCGACGGCTCGCCCGGGCTCTACCCGAAGGCCCGGCGGGACCTGCGGGTCATCCTCAAGGTGAAGTTGCCCGAGGACAAGCAGGACATGGGTGAGAAATCCGGGGAGATTTTACGGCAGCTCAGATGCGATGCTTTGGCCGCTCATGATTAGGTCTTTGCCGACTCACCACCCCGCGCGGTCCACTGCGTAGAAATCGCCGTGGCCCGGAAAGACCATGGCCCGTCCGCCCATTTTGTGCAGTTCTTCGTCCATGCGCAGCATCACGGCCCGCAGCATGCCCATCTCCTTGGCGAATACGACAGAATCGGTATTGGTGCTGGTGAGCAGCGATTTGTGCACGGACAGGGCCTCGCGCTCGCGCGGGGACAAGCTGGCCGCGTCCAGAAGGTAGTCTCCGGAAAAGAGCACGCCCAGCTCCGGATTGCAGTAAAACACCTGCCCGGCCGCGTGGCCGCCAAGGCTTTCCAGGACCAGGAACTCCAGGTCGGCAATCCGGATTTTGCCGATCACCGGAAATCCCCCGCATTCGCCGTCGGCCGGTTCGAAGGGTTCGATGCGCTCCGGCGGCACCAGGCCGGAGAGCCTGCCAACCAGCCGGGTGAAGGGCCGGTTGATGCCCTTCAACGGCCCTCGGCCCAGGGTCCGGTCCTCCTCGGCGAAAACCCGCACGCTGTCCGGGTGCATGTACACCCTGGCTCCGAAGCGTGACTGCAGCCGCCCGGCCCATCCTGCATGGTCCGCGTCCGGGTGGGTGGCCAGTACCATGTTGATACGGGCGGGGTCGAAGCCGTGCAGACCAAGCCAGGCCGACACGTCGTCAAAATAAACTCCGAAGTTGGTATCCAGCATGGCCATCGCGTCCGGATGGCAGAGCAAATAGCTGTTGGCCCCCTCCGGACAGGTGAGCATATACAGGCTCACCCGAGGGGTGAGCCGCACCGGGCCGGACAGACGAAGGGTGAAGCGCTCTCCGGTACTGCCCTGGGCCATGGCCGCCAGCCTCAGGATGTTGGCGAAGACTTCCGAGGCGGCCAATATCTCACCAGAGGCTCCGGACGCTCCCCGGAACTCGGCCAGAGCCTGGCGCACCTCTCGCGACGTGCTGAAAAGCTCCTCCAGGGAGTTCATGCGCTCTGGCGGCAGTGATGAACGGAGCTTGAACAGGAAAGCCTCCACACCGGAAAGTCCCAGGGCCTCGTTGATCTCGGAGTCCTCCCCACCGCGCCAGAGAACATGGTAGTGGTAGCCCGCCCGGTTCAGGTCGCCAAGCAGGGCCGAAACCTCTGCCGCGCCGCTGGTGGCCACGGAGGCCTCGACCATCCCCGGGCCGGAGGACATGTCGTAGCACATATGGGTTACGTTGGCCCCGAATTCCTTGAGGTGCCCGGCAAGGGTGGCCAGGACTCCGGGCCTGTTCTCGAGGGCCACCTTGAAACTGAGCACCCCGGCCATATCCGTGATGGCAAGCGGCCCCTCATCCGGCTCGGCCAGGCTGCTTGGGCCGGCCAGCAGGCCGGCCGCGCCCAGTTCGTCCAACACTTCCCCGGACTGTGCGGCGTGGGCGCAGGAAAGCTCAAGTTCGACCCGGTTGGGATGGCGGCCTCGATCGTAGAGCAGGCGTTCGATGTTCGCGCCCCGGACGGCCACCATATTAGCCATGCCGGCCAAGGCCCCGGGCCTGTCCGGCAGGCTTATCGCCAAGGACGCCAGCCAGGACTCGTCCCTCCTCGTCAGGATATACTTTGGCTCACCATTTCCAGGTTCCATCCCCCCTCCTCGCTCACGGCCGGGATTGCGAGCGGCCCCGGCCTCGGCTAACGTCCATTCGTGAAAATCTTTGAACAACTTTTTCGGTACAATCCCTTGATCCACGCGGGAGGATCGTGAGGACGCCATACCAGAGGAGAGTCACGTATGGACGAGCCCGTAAAACTTGGCAAGTCCGTCTCGGCCAGCCGCACCGAGATGGCCGTGCTCATGCTTCCGCAGGACGCTAACCCTTACGGTTCCATCCACGGAGGGGTGATCCTGAAGAACATCGACGCCGCCGCGGCCATGGCCGCCATGCGCCACTGCCGGGGTAACGCGGTCACCGTGGCCATCGACTCCGTGAGCTTCCTGGCCCCGTCGCGGGTGGGAGAACTGGTCACCTTCAAAGCCAGCGTGAACCACGTGGGCCGCACCTCCATGGAGATCGGGGTGCGGGTGGAGTCGGAGAACCTCTTTTCGGGCGAGGTGCGCCACACCGCCTCGGCTTATCTCACCTTCGTGGCCCTTGGCACTGACGGCCGCCCCACCCCGGCCATCCCGCTCGTCCCGGATACCGACGAGGACCGCCTCCGCCAGACCGCCGCCCTCGAGCGCCGCGCGGCCAGGGCAGGGACCTGTTCGGAGAGCCGGGACGGCTGAACACCACCGGGGCAACGACACGGCATATGGCTTGACATCCCGCGCGGGTCGGCTAGACGCCCTTCCATGTTCTTCAAACGCGTCCGCGAGGAAAAATCCACCTTTGCCCAGAAGGTCTGCGTCGGGCAGGCGGGCAAGATCATGCGCCAGCTCGGGATGCTCTCTCCGGGGGCTAAGGTGGGCGTGGCCGCATCAGGAGGAGTGGACAGCTTCGTACTGCTCAACGTGCTGCGCTTGCGCCAGCGCATCGTCCCCTTCCACTTCGACATCCTGGCTCTGCACGTGAACCCGGGCTTCGCACCGGCCTCCCACGCTCCCCTGGCCGATTGGTGCGCGGAAAAGGGCGTGGCCCTGCACGCCGAGGTCACGGACCACGGCCCAAGGGCGCACTCCCCGGAGAACCGCAAGGCTTCGGCCTGCTTCTACTGCGCCATGCTCAGGCGTACACGGATCTTTCAACTCTGCGAGCGCTACGGCCTCACCCACCTGGCTATGGGCCACAACGCCGACGATCTGGTAGTCACCTTCTTCATGAATCTGTTTCAGGGTGGCAGGGTCCAGGGGCTCTGTGCGTCTGAGCCCTTCTTCGGCGGCAGGCTCCGGATGATCCGACCGCTCATCACCGTGGAGAAGGAACACATCAAGCGCGCTGCCAGGCAATGGGGACTGCCCGTCTGGAGCAATCCCTGCCCCTCGGCCGGCAACACCCGGCGCTCCGACTTCGAGGCATGGCTCAAGGAAATGTTCGCCAGGGACAAACGCTTCAAGGCCAACGCCTTCGGCGCGCTGGAGCGCTGGCAATTGTCCAAACCGCAAGACGGCAAGTCCGCCCAAAACCTCGACTGACACGGCAACCATCCGTCCCGCGAGACGCCATGCCCAACTCATCAGGCTTCGAAATCTTCCGCGACGACGGCAATCTCTACAAACGCATAAGGCCCCGCAAACTCCCCATCCTGGCCGCGTGCGCCCTGCTGGTGCTTGTCCTGGCCGCGAATGCCTGGTGGCTTGAGTCCACACTCACCCGACCCTCCATGGAGGAGGAGATCGAGGACATCCTCAAGTCCCAGGCCATGCGCGACCAGTCCCTTAAGCGCCTCTCAACCAGGATCGGGGAGATCGAGAAGGGGGTGGACACGCTTCGTTCGGGAGACGCCAGGCTGAGGAAGATGATCCGCCTGGACAAGGAGGCGAACCGGGCGACCCAGGCGGTGGGCGCCGGTAGCGAGCAGAGCCCCGACTCCCAGGCCCTCATGACCCGCATGGAGATCCAAGAAGCTTTTGTCCGCGCCCTGAACCGCCCGGCGAAACTGGCGGCCGCCGCCCCCGCCGCCTTGACCGGAGCTCTGGCCCAAGGACCGTCCCCCCTGGGTGTAGCGCCAGATGCCTGGCCGGTTCAGGGGATGATCTCCTCGGATTTCGGGCCACGCGTGTCGCCCTTCGCCGGACAGGAGGAGTTCCACAAGGGCGTGGACATCATGGCCCCGGCCGGTTCGCCGGTGCGCGCCCCGGCCCCCGGAGTGGTAACCTTCGCCGGAGAGGACACCGAGGGCTCCCTGGCGGTGGTGCTGGACCACGGGGGGGGCTACGTGACTACCTTCTCGCACCTGCAGCGCCTGGAGGTGACCGCCTCGGAGCGCGTGCAACGCGGCCAGGACATCGGGGCCGTGGGCCAGGGAGGCCGCTCCACCGGACCACACCTGCACTACGAGGTCCATCTGCACGGCGTTCCGGTGAACCCGGCGGTCTATCTGGGCTCGGCGGCGCCCCCCCCGGGGGGCGGCTCCTAGCATCCCGCTCCGAAAGCACTCTCGACGTCCACCCCGGCAGGATGGCCGTGCCTTCTTTAAGCTGGCCTGCCTTTTGCTTACCAGCCCGGCATGGAGCTACTCAATCTCAACATCACGGAGTTCTACAGCTTTTTTTTGACGCTCATGCGCGTGAGCATCCTAGTGTTCCTGATGCCCTTCTTCGGGGCGGGGGCCATTCCGAACTCCCTCAAGGGTGCCTTGTGCCTGGTTCTGTGCCTGGCCATCTGGCCCAAGCTCTCGTTTCCCGGGAACCTGATGCCGCTCACCACCATGGGGCTCATCCTCACGGCCCTGGGCGAACTCGTGCTCGGCCTGGTTTTGTCGATCATCGTCAACTTTCTCTTCTCCGCGATCATGTTCGGCGGGCACATGGTGGGCTTCTCCATGGGCTTCTCCATGATGAACGTGCTCGATCCCATGACCGGCACCTCCGACTCCGTGACCGCCCAGCTCATGTACCAATGCACCACCCTGATGTTCCTTTCCATGGACGGCCACCTGCTCATCCTCTCGGGACTGGCGGAAAGCTTCCACCTGGTGCCGCCGGGCGGGCTGTTCATCACCCCTGCCCTGGCTAATTCGGTACTGGCCTTTTCCGCCCAGCTGTTCGTGCTGGCCGTCAAGATCTGCTCCCCGGTGCTTGCGTCGATATTGCTGGTGGACCTGGCCCTGGCCCTGGTATCCCGGGCCGCGCCGCAGATGAACGTCATCCAGATCGGATTCCCCTTGAAGGTGGGCGTGGGCTTCCTGTTCATGACCCTCGTCCTTGTGGCCCTGTCCCACTACGTGGGTGACTACATCATCGAGATGACACCAATGTTCAAGGCGGTGATGAATCGCCCCATGGTCAGGTAGGCGGACATGGCCGAAAGGGAAGCGGGAAGAACAGAACATGCGACCCCGAAACGGCGCGGCGACGCGCGCAAGAAGGGGTCGGTCCCCAAGAGCGCCGAGCTCTCCAAGCTGGTGGTGCTCATGGCCGGCATGCTGTCCCTCAGGTACACCATCTACATCTACGACCGGGAGCTGCGCGAAATATTCACCTGGTTCCTGACTGAGGGGATGAGGCTCCAGATCACCACCACCACCGTCAACTACCTGATTCAGGACATAAGCTGGCGTCTGGCCAAAATGCTCTTGCCCACGCTGATCATCCTGGCGGTCTCGGCCTATGCCATCCTACGCCTGCAGGTGGGCAAGCTGTGGGTGCTTCCCTGGCACAACTTCACCTGGAGCAAGTTCTTCAACCCCATGGCTGGGTTGAAGAAACTCATGCTGGACCCCAAGACCCTGGTGCGCCTAGCCAAACAGATAGCCCAGGCCGCGGCCATCGGCATCGCGCCGTACCTGGTGCTCAGGAAAGAATTCGGCAACTTCATGCCCCTGTTCTACACCAATGCCCAGGGCCTGACCGCATTCATTCTCTCCAACCTCATGACCATGCTCTGGTTCACCATGGTCCCCATGGTCCTCATCGCCGTAGCGGACACCTGGTACACCCGCTACGACTACGAAGAGAACCTCAAGATGACCAAGAGCGAAGTCAAGGACGAACGGCGCAACGCCGAGGGTGACCCGGCGGTCAAGTCGAAGCAGCGCCAGAACATGATGAAGGTCATGGGCAAGCGCATGTTGAAGAACGTACCCAAGGCCGACGTGGTCATCACCAACCCCACCCACATCGCCGTGGCCCTGCAGTACAACTCCCTGCTGGCACCGGCACCCATCGTGGTGGCCATGGGCGCGGACCACATGGCCCAGAAGATCAAGGAGATCGCCAGGGAGCACGGCGTGCCGGTGCGCGAGAACAAGCCCTTGGCACGGGCATTGTATAAGGATGCGGACGTAGGGCAGATGATCCCGGAGGCCCTGTTCCAGGCCGTGGCCGCGATGCTGGCCCAGTTGGATAAGTTCCGCAACCGTGGACCACGCTAAGGGGAAGGTGTCAAAGATATGGCGAAACAACTGGCCGTGAACTTCGACTACACCCGGTTCTCCAAGCAGGGCGACCTCATGCTCGCCGGCGGCGTGGTGCTCATCCTCTTCGTGATGCTGGTGCCCATGCCCACCATCGTCGTGGATCTCATGCTCACCTTGTCCATTTCGGTGAGCATGGTGGTCCTGGTGACCTCCATGTTCATGCGTTCCCCCCTGGAATTCTCCATCTATCCCTCCCTGCTCCTGGTCACCACCATGCTGCGCCTGGCCATGAACGTGGCCACGGCGCGCCTGGTGCTCATGCACGGCGACGAGGGCACGGGCGCGGCCGGCCAAGTGATCCGGTCCTTCGGCGAGTTCGTGGTCGGGGGCAACTACGTCATCGGCATCGTGGTGTTCGCTATCCTCTTCTCGCTCAACAAGACAGTCATCGTGGCGGGCACCACGCGCATCGCGGAAGTGGCCGCCCGTTTCACCCTGGACGCCATGCCCGGCAAGCAGATGGCCATTGAGGCGGACCTGAACGCGGGGCTGCTCAACGAGCAGGAGGCCACTCGCCGCCGCGAACTGATCCGCAAGGAGGCCGACTTCTACGGCGCCATGGACGGCGCCAGCAAGTTCGTATCCGGAGACGTGTCGGCCACTTCGCTCATCGCCGCCATCAACCTGATCGGCGGTTTCCTGGTGGGCGTCCTGCAGAAGGGCATGGATTGGAAGCAGGCCGCCGCCACCTATACCATCCTGACCATCGGCGACGGTCTGGTGTCCATCATCCCCTCCATCATCATCTCCGTGTCCGCGGGCCTCATCGTGTCCCGGGCGGCGGCAGAGGCCAAGATGGGCGAGGAATTCATCGCCCAGCTCACCGGCCACCCCAAGGCCCTCAAACTGGTCAGCGGCATCCTGTTGCTCTTCGGCCTGGTTCCGGGCATGCCCTTCCTGCCCTTCACCATCCTCGCGGCCCTGATGTTCGGCCTGGGCCAGGTGAGTCAGAAGCAGAAGGACATCATCGCCGAGGGCCAGAACGCCGAAAAGAAAGGCGCGCCCCAGGAACTGGAAACCCCCGAGGAAGTGCAGCAGCTCCTGCCGCTCGACTCCCTGGAACTGGAGGTGGGCTATGGCCTCATCCCCCTGGTGGACGAGGACCAGAACGGCAACCTGCTGGCCCGCATCCGTTCCATCCGCCGCCAGTTCGCCCTGGACATGGGCGTGATCATTCCCTCGCTGCACCTGCGCGACAACCTGCAGCTCAAGCCCGGCCAGTACGTCATGCTCATCAAGGGCAACGAAGTGGCTTCGGCAGATATCCTCATCGACCACTACCTGGCCATGGACCCGGGCGACGTGAAGCACCGCATCCAGGGCGTGGAAACCCGCGAGCCGGCCTTCAACCTGCCCGCGCTGTGGGTCCCCGAGGTCTCCAAGGAAGAGGCCATGCTGGCGGGATACACCGTGGTGGACCCGGCCACGGTGATCTCCACTCACCTGACCGAGGTCTTCAAGCGCAACCTCCACGAGTTCCTGGGACGCCAGGAGGTGCAGGCCCTGCTCGACAACCTGCACAAACGCGCCCCAAAGGCCGTGGAAGAGCTGGTGCCCGGAGTGCTGACCCTGGGCCAGGTGCAGAAGGTGCTCCAGAACATGGTGCGCGAGGGCGTGTCCTGCCGGGACATGCTGACCATCGTCGAGACGTTGGCGGACTACGGCCTGGCCACCAAGGACCCGGACCAGCTCACGGAGTACGTACGCTCACGCATGGGGCGCTCCATCGTGAAGCCCTTCCTCACCAGCGATGCCGTCCTGCCCATCTTCACCCTGGCGCCGACCTTGGAGGGCATGGTGCAGGAATCCATCCGCCACACCGACCACGGCTCCTACCTGGCCCTGGAGCCGGGCAAGGCCCAGTCCATCATCGCGAGCATTAGCCAGAATATGGAGCGGGCCGCAGTCAGCGATGGCCAACCTGTCCTCCTGGTCGCGCCCATCACCAGGCCTCACTTGGCCCAACTCTTGAACAGGTTCCTTCCGACACTGCCGGTCATCTCCCAAGCCGAAATCCCGGCGGAGATCAAGCTGCAATCACTCGCGACCATAGGACTGAACCATGCAGGTTAAAACATTCAGGGGCGCGAACGTCGCGCAGGTGATGGCCCAGATCAAGAAGGAACTCGGCCCCGAGGCTGTGATCCTCTCCAACCAGACCAAGCGCGAGGACGGCAAGACCATCTGCGAAATCATGGCCGCTGTGGAAAAGGAAGACTTCCCGGCCGGGTCGGCCTCGGACAACGACGAGGCCGGCCTGCCCTCCCCGGACGGGCACAAGGCCGCCGCGGGCGGCTGGGAGCGGGAATGGTGTGAGATGAAGGGCCACCTCTCAGCCTTGCTCAAGCCCCACATGAACCTGGACATTCTCCTGCCGCGCCAAAAGATGGCCATGGAATACCTGGAGCGCGAAGGAGTGGAGGAAACCATCCTGATAGCCATCTTCCGCCAGCTCAAGGCCAACCCCAACGCCTCCCTGCTGGCGGAGCTTGGAAAAGTGGCCAGGGTCAAGCCCTACGGACAGTACGCCGAAAAATTCCAGATGTTCTGCGGGCCGTCGGGTGCGGGCAAGACCACCGTCCTGGCTCGCATGGCCCTCGAGGCCAGGCGAGCCGCGCCCGGCAAACGTATCGGCATCCTCAACTGCGACGGACGGGGAGTGGGCGGCAAGGCCCTGCTCAAGCGCTACGCGGAACTCTCCGATATCACCTACGCCGAGGCCCAGGAGCCCGAGGACTTCGTCAAGGTCCTGCTGGCCTGCCGGAACTTTGACGTGATCTTCGTGGACGTGCCCAACCTGTCCCGGGAGCAGACCCTGGCCCAGTGGACCGGAGAGAGAAGCCTGGCCCTGCGCGACGACGTGGCCGTCCACCTGGTGCTACCGCCCTTTTTCGCCTCCGGCCACTACCGGACCACGTGGGAGCGCCATTGCTCTCCCCTGGTCAAAAGCATCATCTGGACGAAACTTGACGAAGCCTGTAGTTTCGGCAACCTGATCAACGTGGCCCAGCTGACCGGGCTGCCCCTGTCGGCCCTGTCCTTCGGACCAGGGGTGGTGGGCTCCATGTCCGGAGCCGAGTCCCAGGCTCTGTGGAGGCTGGTGTTCTCCCACCAGATGCCCTGCACCGTCCAGGCAGGCAGTCAAAATGTGGAAAAAGCGGCGTAAACGGATACCGGAACATGCAAGCCAATCTACCCCTGGTGTTCTCCGTCACCTCCGGCAAGGGAGGCGTGGGCAAAACCAACATCAGCGTGAACCTGGCCGTGTGCCTGACCCAGATGGGCAAGCGCGTGGTGCTGCTCGACGCGGACCTTGGTCTGGCAAACGTTGACATCCTCCTGGGCGTGACCCCGGATCTCAACATCTTCCACCTTTTCCACAAGGGCATGAGCCTGAAGAAAGTGCTCTTCAAGACACCCTACGGTTTTCATATCCTGCCCGCCTCCTCGGGCGTCGCTGAAATGCTCTCACTCTCCACCGGCCAGAAGCTCGACCTCCTCGAAGCCATGGACTATCTGGAAGACAAAGTTGACCACCTCATCGTGGACACTGGCGCCGGGATCGGAGACAACGTGGTCTACTTCAACCTGGCCGCCCGCGAGCGCCTGCTGGTATTGACCACAGAACCCACATCGCTTACCGACGCTTACGCGCTGGTGAAGGTCATGCACCTGAACCACGCAGTGAACCGCTTCCGGGTGGTGGTGAACATGGCTCCCGACGAGAAGGCGGCCAAGCAGACGTTCGGCAAGCTTTACGCGGCTTGCGACCATTTTCTCGATGGAATTTCGCTGGATTTTGTAGACTTTATCCCGCATGATGCCATAGTTCGGCAGGCGGTGATGAAACAGGTGCCGTTCTGCCACTTGGCTCCGGATGCTCCGGCGAGCTTGAAGATCGCGGACATCGCGAGAAAAATCACCAGCTGGGACGTCGACGCGCATCTCGATGGAAACATCAAATTCTTCTGGAAAAAACTCCTCTTCCAAGAGCAGCCCTTGGCTTAGCTTCGAGGCGGGAGCCAAGGTCTGGCAGGATTTCTCCGCTCCGGATCGACAGGAGATCGTCAGGCACTACTCCCCCAAGATCAAGCTTCTGGCCCTGCGCATGAAGATCAAGCTTCCCCCCAGCGTGGAGCTCGGCGAACTTCTGAGCGCCGGAGCCCTTGGTCTCATGGAGGCCTTGGGGCGTTTCAAGCCCGAAATGGGCATCAAATTCGAGACATTCGCCGAGTCGCGCATCAAGGGGGCCATGCTGGACGAGCTGCGCAAGCTCGACTGGTTCAGTCGGGGCCAGCGCCACCGGGTGCGCGTGGTCGACGACGCCATCCGCAGACTGGGAGCCGAATCCTCCCAGCAGCCCAGCGTGGAACAGCTGGCAGAGAACACCGGGCTCACTCACAAGGAAGTCTCCCAGGCCATGGAGGCCATGCAGAGCCAGCTTTGCCTGAGCCTAGATGCCATCACCGAGAACCTCACCTCGTTCAAGCAGCAGCAGATCGACAACGAACCCTACAAATCCACCGCTCTCAAAGAAATCGTTGACAAACTGGCATTGCTTATTGATGAACTGACGCCAAGGGAACAGCTCGTGTTGTCCCTGTATTACGTTGAAGAGCTCAACATGCGCGAGACCAGCGAGGTCATGGGCATCACCGAGGGCCGGGTATCTCAGCTCCATTCCCAGGCTCTGGCCAAGCTGCGCGGCAAATTCCATGCGCAGTACGGCATCGAGGATGCCTGAGGACTCGAAGCATCACCCCTGGCTCTGTCGGACATGGCCAAAGGAGATTGAGTAATGAGTTACAACAAAGACATGCGCGTGCTCGTCGTGGATGATTTCTCCACCATGCGCCGTATCATCAAGAACATCCTGCGCCAGCTGGGCTTCACCAACATCGTCGAGGCCGACGATGGCTCCACGGCCTGGGAGACCCTCAACAAGGACAAGATCGACTTCGTCATCTCCGATTGGAACATGCCCAAGATGCCCGGTATCGAGCTGCTCCGAAAGGTACGCGGCAGCGAGGAATTCGCCGCCATGCCCTTTCTGATGGTCACGGCCGAGGCCCAACAGGAGAACATCATCGAGGCCGTGCAGGCCAAGGTGTCCAACTACATCGTCAAGCCCTTCACCGCGGAAACCCTCGGGCAGAAGATCGACAAGATCTTCGACAAATAACTACGGCGGGGCCTGTGAGCCCCGCCTTTCCCTACCATGGCCCCTCCTCCGCCCACAGACGGTTCCGACTCCTCTGGAGGATCCCGTACGGCCGCCTTATCTCCGGTTGACGACGAGCAGGCCAAAGCCAAGCTCGACGACACCGAACTCAATATCGGCTCCCCCCGCGCCTTGCAGAAGGTGGAGCTGGATCTGGACGACGCCCCCTTCCTCGAAGAGGAGGTCGACGCTGCGCCGGTCGTCGAGGAAATCCCCACCGCTCCAACGCCCCAGGAACTCGAGGAACCCTTTGAACTCCCCATCTGGAAGAACAAGAAGGTCCTTGGCGGTGCGGGTATACTCCTCGTTTTCCTGGGCCTTGCCGTGTGGTGGTTCTTCTTGCGCACTAAGGAAGCCCCTCCGCCTCCGCCTCCCCCGCCCCCGATAGAGGAGGCTCCCAAGCCGGAAGAGCCAGCCGCGCCCCCGGTCCCCCCGGCGGCCTACTTCTCCATGGAACCCTTTGTCGTGGAAAAAACCGACGCCAAGGGTGGGACAAAAATCCTCACCCTCAAGATCAAGCTGGTCTACAAAGAAGACCCTCAGCTGGCTCAGGAGTTACAGTCCAAGAGTCTGGCCTTGCGCGATGGACTGTATTATAATTTAAAGAATAAATCTTTCGGCAATCTGACCGATAAGAAATCCGTGGATCAACTCCGCGAGGAACTGCGGGGCGTCGTCAACAACTACCTCAACACCGGACAGGTGGACCAGGTGCTTTTCGAGGAACTTCTGGTGAAATGATGTCTGACATCAACATAGCCACCGTCGTCTCCCAGTTGCCCAACATCCAAGGTGTGGCCGGGGCGCAACTGGCCCACCCCGAGGCGCAGCAAGTGATGGCCGCCCAATTGGCCCAACAGGCTCTCAAGGAGCAGGTTAACCAGGTCCAGAAGGTCGAGAAGCAGGAAGCCAGCGAGGCTGTAAAGGACGAGGAGAAGCGCAGACGTGGCGGAGGGCAGGATCTGCGACACCGCAAACGTCAGGCCATGCCCCAGTCCGAGAACGAAACCGAGGTTCAGCCGGCGGCCTCGCCCTGGCTCGGGCATCTGTTGAACAGGAAGGTCTAGCCCGTGTCTGTCCAGGAATGGCTGCTCATCATACTCACTGGCAGCGAACTGCTGCTGCTCACCCTAGTTGTGGGTTTCTTCGCCAGGCTACGCCGCTCGGAGGACATGCTCCAGGCCCTGCAGAACAACCAAGCCGAACTCATGCGCAAACTTCAGAAGAGCGCCCAGCTCGAACAGGAACTCCTAGAATCTTTCGATGATCGTCAGCGGGCGCTCATGCGCCTTGAAGAAAAGCTCGTCTCCCGGGAGCAGGACCTCTCCAAGCTCCTCAGGCAGGCCGAAGAGGTCAGCCGTTCTCCAGATTTCCTGCGTCAGGTGGTGCTGGGCGGCCTCAAGAAAGGCCAGTCCGCCACGGCATTGGCCAAGGCCACCGGGATTTCCCTGGACGAAGTGGAGTTGATCATCTCCCAGGCCAAGACGTAGAAACGTCATGCGCATTCGCGGATCAGGTTCATCTTCCACGGGATTCGGTCATCAGAGCCGGGACTCTGACCGCTCCGAGAGATTCCGCAAGGGCCACCGCGCCGGCCAGAAGGTCACGGGCATGGTCCTGGAATGGCAGTCTCCAGGCCTGGCCTGGGTGGAGATCGACGGACACCGCCTGCTGGCCCAGGTGTCCCAGGACGCTGCCTTGGGCCATGAGCGGATGTTTCTCATCGTCCAAATTTCGCCCGACATCGTCCTGCGAGAACTCCCTGGTAAGCCCTCCGGGTTGAACGTGCTGGTCTGAGCCTCTCGCTCTATCGGCGCGCTTCCAGGAAACCAACCCGACCGCCATGGTTCCATATCCGACCGCCCTCGAAACGCCGGACTTGACGGGCGTCTTTGTTCCACCATAGGATTTTCATCTAAGCGTCACCCTCCCGATTTCTTGGTCCCTCAGACTGACGTCAAGACGATGGCGGCAGCCTCCCCGCGGGGAGAAACTTCAAACCCTTGACTGTCACTCAGCCGAGGTCCCTCGTGACCGTGAACAGCCCCACAGACCTGAACTCCAGTCGTACCCAGGCAGGTCCGCGTGGCCTTTTCGGGCGTATGGTGAGCAAGAGCGGCGGTTCTCTTCCGGATCCATGCCCGGGAAACGGGCGAACCCTAGTTTTTTTCCTGATTGAAATTCAGGACTTCCAGGTATTGCACAGGTTTCTCGGAAAAATCTTCGTCAAGGAGGCCGCGGCGGCCCTGGAGAGCAAACTCCTGGAAACCCTGGAGTCCATTTGGGGGGGCAACGAATCCTCCAGTATTGAGGAAATCGACGACGGCCGCTATCTGCTCCACAGCTGTGTCTCGGATTTCAACTCCATGCGCCTGCCGGAACAGGCCCTGGCCATTCGGCTGTCGCTCGTTAACTTCCTGAGGAGCGGGGTTTTCAGAAACAACGGGCAATTCCTCTCCCTGCGCGTCGGATTCTCGTCTTTGAGCCGGACAACCGGCATCGGTCTGGAGAAGGACATCAAGCGCGCCGTGTTCGATGCGCAACGAGCGGCCATAGGCGAGATGGAAGGGCCCAAGCTGGGGCTTCTCCTGAAATTCCGAAAAATCCTCGCTGAAGAGCGGTTGTCCATCTGCTATCAGCCTGTGATAGATTTGGAGAGCGGGGAAATTCTGGGATGGGAGGCCCTGGTCCGAGGGCCGGAGGGCAGCCCGTTTCAAAACCCGGACTGGCTCTTCGCCTTCGCCGAGGATGCAGGAGAATCCCTGGCCTTGGACCAAATGTGCCGCAAAGCCGCCGTGCGTCGCTTCGGGGCCAAAATTCCCGGCCAAAAGATTTTCATCAACGTGCACCAGGCCAGCCTGGCCGACCCGAAATACCTCACCGACGATTTCGTAAATTTCCTGCTCGAATCAGGCTTCTCCCCGGCCGACATCATCCTGGAGTTCTCCTCCTTGGACATCGTCCGGGACTTTCCCCTGGCCCAGCGAGTCATCGAGAACTGCCGTCACAGCGGCTTCAAGGTGGCTCTGGACAACTTCGGGCCAGGCCTGATGGAGCTGCATGCCCTGGCGGAAATCCGGCCGAAATTCGTGAAACTGGCCATGTCTCTGGTGCATGGGGCACAAGTCGACCCGGTTAAGCAAGCGCTGGTGGAAACCTACGCCACCTTCGCCAACCGCATCGGCAGCGAGCTCATCGCCGTGGGCATCGAATCGAAGGCCGAACTGGACATCCTGACCTTCAGGGGAGTGCGCCATGGCCAGGGTTCCCACCTCGCCCAGCCCGCCTACCCCAAGACCGTACCTGACATGGACGTGGTTCTGGGGAGCCTCTTCAGCCGAAAGATGGCCTCGGGCGAGCGCATGTGCTCCATCCCGGTCGGGGCACTGGCCGAGCCCACCTGTTTCGTTTCCCCGGACACCAGCGTGGACGTGGTGCGCCAGGCCATGAACGATTCCCACGAACCGCTCATGGCCGTGGCCGTGGTGGAGGACGACCGCCCCCTGGGGCTGGTCATGAGCCATCACCTGAACCGGCATCTTTCCGAGGAATTTGGCCGTTCGGTGTATTTCAAGCGCCCAGTGACCCTGATCATGGACAGCTGGCCCCTCATCGTGGAAGCCTCCACGCCCGTGGAACTGGCAGCCAGACAGGCCCTGCTGCGCAACAAACAAAACATATTCGATTACGTCATCGTCACCGAATCCGGCCGGTTCAAGGGCGTGGTGTCGGTGCAGAAGATGCTGGACGCCCTGGCCGAGGTACAGGTGGAGATGGCCAAGGGGGCCAGCCCCCTCACCGGCCTGCCGGGAAACCTGCTCATCGAGCAGGAAATAGAGCGCCGTGCGGCTGGGAAAACGTCTTTTGCCATCATCTACGCCGACCTGGACAACTTCAAGGTCTACAACGACATCTACGGCTTCGTGCACGGCGACGACATCATCCTGCTGCTTGGGAGGATCATGGCTTGGGCTATGAAACGCCATGGCGCCAAGGGGGATTTTCTTGGGCACGTAGGCGGCGACGACTTCGTGATCCTGACCTCCCCTTGCCTGGCCGAGCGCATCTGCCAAAGCGTGGCACGGGTATTCGGTCGCTTGGTGACACGCCACTTCACTCCGGCCGATCTGGCCCGGGGATTTGTCCGGGGCAAGGACCGCCGGGGACAGGAGATGAATTTCCCCTTGACCACGGTGTCCCTGGGAATCCTGGAGTGCGCCCCAGGCACCGACCTGTTGGCCATCGCCCAGTCCTCGTCCGCCACCAAGACCTTCGCCAAGACCATCCCCGGCAACTCCTACGTTTACGACCGGCGCAACCCCAAAGCCCACGCCATGGCCGAGGCGTGTCGACTCGAAGAAGGCGGCGGCACAAGGGCACTGACCGGGCCGAACAAGCAAGAAGCCCGCACATAGCGGGCTTCAGTCGAATACGGCTTGAACATTAACCGGACTTTAGCTTAAAACGCGGCAAATCAGTCCTATCCACCGGGGCCGCCGCAGAGCCCTATTTCGTATCAGCCTCGACCAGGAGCTCAAAAATGGCTTTAAGCTGGTCCGCCAGGTCGGCCGGTTCTGCCTCGACCAATGCCGGCAGGCCTATAACCTTTCTCATAAGCTGGAATCCTGCAATGACCGAGAGGAGCATTGCAGCCCGTTCAGCGCTCCGACGGCCGGGCAAGATCTCGATCAACGGCTCCAAATAATGCAATGCGTCCTCCCGCAAAATCTTGGAGGCCTGCTTATTCGCAGCGGAGCGCAAGAGGATAAGGATTCCATCAAGGGGGGTCAGATCCGGTGCCGTTCTGCTCACAAGCGCAACAGCCAAGTCCCTACTGAGGGTCGAAAGATTTATGTTTGGTTTTGTGATTTCGCCCCTGAGGATTCCCGGCCTTGATAGTGTCACCTCAACCACCTCTTCGAAGAGTTTCTCCTTTGAGCCGAAATAGCGGTTAACGAGCATTGCCGTCACGCCGGCGTTTTGCGCAATTTCCCGAACTCCAACGCCGTCATAACCTGAGCGTATGAAAGCAAGACGGGCCGAATCCAGAATGGCTTGCCGCGTAGCCTCCGAATTTCTCCGGAGCACCTTGGGCTGCTCCGATTCTTCTTCCTTCTTGTTCCGATCTTCCATATTGCTCCTTCTGGGCTTACATCCGCAGCAAAGACAAGAGAGTTAGACGCAATATATTTTCTTCACTGATATCATTATGATTGCGATCGGTTCGATCTTGCAGCTCTCGCCCTCGGCAGCCAGTACGACAGTCCCACGGCGTTAGTCGGCCCAACGAGATAATTTTCGAGAACTTCATCAAGTATCTGGTTGGTCAATGCCCTCCGAAAACAGGGCATAAGAGTCAATGCGCCTTCCCCTCCACGGCTCGCAGGCGACGAGCTTCCAGGACATCAAGTCCATCGAATTAGCTGCACCACTTGTAAAACATTGCGTGTACATCTCGATCTGGTGGTAAATCTTGGCCGTGGACACGCCCACCTCGGCCCACTTGAGAATCCTGAAGGTCTGCCCTTCGCTGAAACTGCCTTTCTTCCGACCACGACCTCCTTGGCCGAGCCACACGCTTTCAAGCGGAATATCAATCTTGAAAAATCAATGATTTCAACATGTCTACGCATGTAGACATTAATTTCAGATTAGTCTACATGTGTAGAAATTACTGACTAGCTCCCAGAGACCACAAACCGAGAGCCCGATGAATACAAAATCGCATCGAGAAAAATCGGCAGAGGGGTCGATCGGAAGCCTGTGCAAAGCTAAGGCAAAGTCCCTGAAACAGAAAAACACTGTCATCGTGGTTCATGCAGACAACGATAATGACGTCAGGAACTTTTGTCACCCCAGGAAATCATAGAGGCAATCATATATTTAACCTGTACGTAGAGTAGTATCAAAAGCGGCGCGCTCTGCTTGGAACTGCCGATGTTGATTTATGGAACACGGACTAACGCTTCAATTTCCCCTTCGCGTCAAGGAATCCATCAAGACTGGACTAGCCATGGCCCTAGCCTGTGGAATTGCCATGGGACTGGGTTGGACGAACCCGTATTGGGCATGCATTGCCGTAGCCATGGTAAGCCTGCCCACAGTTGGAGAGTCACTCAACAAAAGCGTACAGCGCTTGGGGGGCACACTGGTCGGTGGAATGTTTGGGCTTTTGATTCTGGGACTGTTTCCTCAGGATCGCTGGATCTTCATCGCTTGCCTTTCCTTGTATATAGGACTGTGTGCATACAGGATGACGGTATCCCGATTCACGTATTTCTGGTTCATCAGCGGCTACATCGCCGTCCTTCTTGCCACAACCGTCGGGACCAGTCCACAACACGAGTTCAACACGGCGGTTTTGCGAATCTTGGAAACCGGTTTGGGGATTATCGTCTACGCGCTTGTTTCGGTGTTCCTCTGGCCGCAACACAGCGCCCATGATCTGAAACTGTTACTCAAAACCCTGCTTGGTGTTCAGACAAAGATTCTGAAACACTACTTCTCGCTGAAGCTGCGCAGTGACGCCGCAAATTACGCCGAGCCTGGGTATAGCCTGGAGGCCCTGCTTGTCGCGCAGTTGAAACGGCGCGTGGATGCAGCTGAATTGGAACAACTCGAAATTTACGAAACACGAGACTGGTGGCGGCGGTTGGTTACCCAATTCCAGGCGCTGATGGAGGCCATGGAGGTCTGGCACGAAAGTTTCCCAGCATTGCACCAGATTAATCTCGAAGAGATGCTACCAACTCTCCCGGCTGTAAACGAGGCTTTGGGACTGCGTTTCGAGCATCTCAGCGATATTGTAGACGGTACTCCTTCGAAACAAGAGTCGACATCAGTGAAATTAGCTGTAGACAATGAGCGTTTGCGCACCTTGTCCCATTTCCAACGCGCCGCTGTGCTGAATACACACGCCGCGCTCGAACAGATTGAAGCTATAAGCCGTTCTATGGTTGAATCGCTGCTGGCGATCATGGATCATCGTCGGAAGATGTTTTTGCCGCCGAGAAACCCAGCCCCGATCATTGCACGGCAATCCGATCCCGACAGCTTCGCCGCCGTGGTGCGCGCCATGACCGCCGTGGTATTGGCAGCTCTGACCTGGATCTATGTCGATCCTCCCGGACATTCCATGTTCCTCGTTTTTGTAGTAGTCCATGTTCTTTTGGGGATCATGACTCCGCAAATTAAGTGGGGCATATTTTTATTCGCTAATATCACCGGGATAATACTTGCAGGAATACTTTATGTTTTTGTCATGCCTAGCATATCTGGATACATTGAACTGTTCTTGTTGTTGTTTGTATTGACAAGCACTATTTGTTATGCATTCTATGACCCAAGACTGACAATGTTGAAGCTTGGTGGACTTGTACCATTTGTACTTTTAACAAACATGCAAAATAACCAGACTTACGATTTTTGCACATTCTCAAACAACGCTGTCTCAATGCTCATGGGTATCCTCTGTGCTACTGCCATTTTCCATATTCCATTCTCACCACGACCCGAAAAGATGTTTTTACGGGTGACCGCGCGCTATTTCCGCCAAGCCTGCCAGTTTATGTCTCTCCTTGACACAAATCCCGAGAGATCAAAGAGGGATGTACGCATGTTGTCTGCATTGTCAGCCATGCAATCCTCTGCCGGAAAAATCGGAGGTTGGGCCAATTCTGTTAATTACCAGGCGTTTCCCGCGAATCCTCCTGAAAAGTCAGCAGCTCTCGTGAAGAGTCTCAATACGATCACCTACCGCTTCATGATGCTCGCAGACGCCGGGAACCGGTCCCAGCCGCTTTGGAAGTATTTCAGCGAGGATATTCGCGCTTGGCGCAGGGCGATTGAAGAATTGCTCCAGAGCTTGGCCCGCGATCCGCTTCACGCAGGCGCCGAATCTGGACGCCAATCAGGCCTGGGAACGAAACTTGTCCACCTGGAAAACAGAATCGAGGAGACATTTCAAACTCTCTCCGGCGCATTGGAGGACGAGGGTTATGTCAATGCCTACCACCTTCTCGGTGGTTTAAGGGGCATATACGAAGCGCTTGCTGAACACGCTGCGCTTTCGACTGATTTTAAGTGGGAACGCTGGCGTGAATCCAGCTTCTAAACGCAGAACGGGAGAAGCACATATGCTGTCCGCACCTTCTGAAGTTAACATCGGGGGGGTTTATTTCCCGCCTCTCTTTCTGGCCGGCGGTCTAGGCTTACTGACCACGTATCTTGTGGTCAAATTATTAACTCGATTTCGCCTGTCACGCTATTTCGCCTCTCCCCCACTTGTCTTTCTTGCGCTGATGGTGATCTTCTCGGGCCTGATCGAAACATTTTTCATTGTAGGGTGAGCAAGATGAAAATTTCCATCAAAATACTTCTTACGATGGTGGTGGTCCTTGCCGCCGCAGGAATGCTCGCGTTCAAATACAGACAGTATATGGTCAATCCTTGGACCCGCGACGGGCAGGTCCGGGCAAACGTGATCCAGATCGCACCCCGGGTCTCCGGTCCCATCGTGGATCTGCCTATCAGGGACAACCAGCACGTAAACAAAGGCGACCTGCTTTTCGGGATCGACCCTCGGACCTTCCAGGCAGCCTACGATCAAGCATGCGCAAACCTTGACCAGACGCGTGACCAAATTAAAAATTTGGAACAACAGATCATAAGCGCTGAGGCCTCTCTTAAACAAAGCCTGTCCAGCGTGAAAAGCGCCGCTTTCGGCGTCACCAGTGCCGAGGCGCATTTTCATGAAGTTGAGAAAGATTTAGGGCGTTACCAAAAGCTTGTGGAGGGTGGGTCTATCGCCAAACGCGAATATGATTTAAGCAAGGAGAACTATATTACGGCCCAAGCGAGCTTGAACCAGGCGCAAGCCCAACTCGACAAGACAAACGCGGCCAGGGATCAGGCTGCAGCTGAATTGCTCCGCACCAAGGCGGCATTAGGCGCTTCGGGAGAGAACAACCCGCTTTTACGCGCAGCGATTGCCGCATGGGAACAGGCCAAGCTCAACCTTGAGTTTACCAAGGTCACGGCCCCGGTGGACGGGTATGTAACCAACTTGAATCTACGGCTGGGAAGTCAGGCCGTAGCCAATCAACCTATACTGGCGTTTGTAGACATAAACAGCTATTGGGTTGCCGGTTTTTTTAGAGAGAGTTCCATTGGAACCATAAAAAATGGCGATAAAGCTGTTGTGACGCTAATGGCTTACCCCAATGAACCGATTGATGGTGTTGTTGAAAGCATCGGCCAGGGAGTTGCACAGCAGGACGGTTCAACAAGCCAAGACCTCTTACCTACTATAAACGCAACGTTTGAGTGGATTAGATTGGCTCAACGCGTCCCAGTTCGCGTCCGTATCATCGAAAAATCAAAAAACGTCATTCTCCGCTCCGGTATAACTGCATCAGTCCTTGTCATGACGGACTGAACCTGGATTACAATGCATGTAAAAGTTATATCTTATGTTTGGTGAAACTTTTTCTACACGACAAGTCGCGGAAACGCCCGGTTTACGGCCATTCAGAAATCTTTCAGGCCGACTCACACTGACGGGACCGCATCCTGTTTGATGACTGCGTCCACAAGAAAAAGCCCAGCACACGCTGGGCATGCTGGGCTTTAATTTACAAATATAAAAATGTTCCAAATCAGAACGGCACGTCGTCCATACCCGAGGCCTCGGAGGGGAAAGCCGGTCCCATGTCCTCCTCTCGGGGCTGCTGCTGGCGGTTGTTTTGCTGTTGGCGCTGCTGCTGGGGTGGGGCGCTCCGGCGCTGGTCGTCGCCGTAGCCGCCCTCCGGAGCGGCGGCCACGCCGCCCCCCTTGGAGTCCATGAACTGCACCGTGTGCCCCGGAGCGGAGACCACCACCTCGGTCATGTACCGCTTCTGGCCCTGCTGGTCCTCCCAGCTGCGGGTGCGGATGCCGCCTTCCACGTACACCAGACGGCCCTTGGCCAGATAGTTCGAGCAGAACTCGGCGGACTTGCCGAACACCTTGATACGGTGCCACTCGGTGCGTTCTTCCTTCTGGCCCTCGCGGTTTTTGAAAGATTCGTCCGTGGCCAGCGTGAATTCCGCGACGGGCTGGCCGGAGGGAAGATAGGTCAGCTTGGGGTCCTGCCCCAGCCTGCCGACGAGAATCACCTTGTTCACGCTACCGGCCATGCGGCGCCTCCTGATGTATGTCGTCCAGAGTTTGCGGGCCAGGTTCCGTGTGCCCCGCCCAACTCCTAACGTTACTTGTAACCCGCCCGATCTTCAAGTTCGTCCAGGGCGTCCTCGATCTTGTCGCTCAACATGCGGGCCTTTTCCACTTCCCAGGCGGCCAAGGCCTCCTCGAAACGTTCGACCAGCCCCTCGGCCTTCCCAAACCACGGCAAGAGCCGCTCGGCGACCGGCTTGGCCACCTCCCCGGCGGTAATCCTGGCCCCAAGCGTCCGGACAAGCTCCAGGACACCGCGGCTGGCCGGGGCGTAGTCGTTCTCCGGCGGATAAGCCAGATGGCAGAGGATGGGCCAGGCGTCCTCGACCTTGCCGGGATCTACGGTGGAGGCGCTCACGCGCACCTGCAGGAGCTTGCCCATGGAAATATCCTAAGCGGGGTTTCGCCCCACACCCCGCGAGGGGCCCTCTCTCCCCTACCCCCGTTCTTCCCAATCGGACTGCACCCGGTTGACCACGTCGCGGATCACGTCCATCTGGTCCTCGGGACAGACGCTGATGAGCGGCTGGCTTGCATCCACGTTCTGGTCGTAGGAGAAGTAGACGTCATACAGGATGCCATCCGGCCCCACGTAGTTCAAGGGCTTCTCGCGCTTCATGCGAGAAACGATGAACAGCTCCATGCCGTCCTTGACCTTGATGCACTGGCAACCGGACACCTTGATCTTCTTGTCGATCTCCGGAGTGAAGAGGTACTTAGCCCTCTCCGGGGCGGGGAAGAGGAACAGCACCTTCTTGAGGATGAGCTGGGTGACCTCATCCTTGGTGAAGAAGTGCCTGAGCACCAGAAGGGGGGTGCCCGCCTCCACGAACGTGCCGCTCAGATGGGCGTGGATCGACTTCACCTCACCCTTTCGGGTGCAGTAGATGGACCTGGAATTGCGTTCGCGGGTGATGGTGGCCAGGAGCGTTCCGGGTTTTTCCTTCCAGGTGCCGCTCGGGGCGTGCACTGTGGCGCCTTCGGTCGCGACCTTGAACTCCACCACGCCGGAATGCGGGGCCAGCACCTGGACCTCCTCAAAGGGGGAGGTCTTGATCTCTTCGAGTATGGCTTTCACGTCCTGCACGGCTGGCCCCTTAGCGGTAATAGAGGTTGCGGCCGCCGATGATCTGGAAGGCCTGCACCAGGTTGTGCCGGATCTCACGACGGTCCCAGATGCCCTGGATGTGGCCGCGAGCCAACGCGTTGTAGGCCAAATGGTAGTCCGGGGGGATGTCCGTGCCGGTGGTCTCCTTGATGACCCCGGGACCGGCAAAGCCGATGTTGGCCGAGCGCACGGAGAACTGGTAGGGCGAGCACCCCAGGAAGCTGGCCACGGGCCCGGCGTAGGAGTTGGTGTCGTAAAGCACCAGGTAAAGCCCGCCAGCCTCGATGTAACGGCGCACGGCCATGGTCACCCGGGGCATCTGGATAACGCCGTTGGTGCCTTCCTGGATGCGGATGCCGGCGGTGCCGTGCACGTAGGCCAGGAAGGGATAGTGCTTCTTGCGGGCGCGCGACAGGGCCCTGATGAATTTCTCACCCTCGGCCGCGCCCACGGTGCCGCCCCGGAAGGGGGCCACCAGCATGCCCACCACCACCTTCATGTTCTCAATGGAGGCTTCATAGGTAACGCAGGCGCTTTTGAGCTTGAGCTTCTTCTTGGCGTCCACCAGCTTCTGGTCGAATCCGACATAGTCGAGAGGATTGCCGGCTTCCAAGTCCTGGCCAAACTCCATCACGGAGTCGCGGTCCAGTACGTTGTGGACGACCCACTGGTATTCCATGGGGAAATGGTGGCCGCAGTACTGGCAGACCCCGGCGAAGTCGCCGAAAAGGTCCGGAGCCCAGAGGTCCAGACAGCCGTGGCTAGGCGCGTTGGGGCAGGAGACGGCCCTGTCCTCGCGGGCCTTGGGGCTCACGTAGCCTCCGGCGCCGTCGCCCTCCAGGCAGACGCCCTCTTCGGCGCAGGAGAGCGCGGTGAGCTTCTGGATGGTCTGGGAGTCCACCTTCTTGACCCCGGTGCTCTTGAAGGGCCGGAGCACCCGCCCTGCCACAACCCTGGCCTCGGCCTCGGCCTCTTCCAGGAAATGCCTGAACTTCTTGCCGTATGTGCCCAGGAACTCGTAACGGAAATAGGAATAGGTGGACCAGGACATCTGCCGCAGGACGTCCGCCACGCGCCCGGCCAGGCGGGTCTTGTCCAGGTAGGCATGCCGGGAGAGGTTGCGGAACTTGCTGTAGCGCTTCCACACCAGCCGATCGGCGGCCCCTTCGTCCAGGTCCCAGCGCACGAAGAAGGACTCCGAGTCCGCCAGGGCGGCCTGCTTACGGCGCTTAATGGCCCTGGCCCGAACGAAGTTCAGGCCCTTGACGGACAGGAAGGCCTCGTCCGTGGCCAGCACCATCTCCTGGCGCAGGCGCTTGAAGAAGTCGTAGTGGTACGGTCTGGCCCCGAGCGGCGGTTCCTGCACCACTCGGTCGACGTAGCCCATGCGCAGATTGTCGCTGGCCGTGATCTTAAGCCGGGCGGCGCAAGACTCGATGAGTTCGATTGGAGCGCGCTGGCCCTGACGGATGCCGGACTCGATGGCCCCCGCGCCCTCGGGCGAAATGACCGAGTAGTAGCCGTGGGAGAGCATGAGGCGGGCGTCTCCCAGGGCGATGGCCTCCGCGCCGCCAGAACCGCCCTCGGAAAAGCATGCGATGACCGGTACGCGCAGTGCGGCCATCTCATAGAGGTTGCGGGCGATCTGCTGGGCCGCTCCGGGATAATCCTCGATGGGAAAGGCTCCGGGGGTGAAGACGTAGGTATGGATGGGGATGTTCTCGGTCTCGGCAACCTTCATATACTGGAGGGCCTTGGCGTTGCCCCAAGGCTTCACCGAGCCTCCGTTGCGGAAGTCCTGGCCGTGGCCTTTTTCCTGGCCGATGACCATCACCGGCTGGTTGTGGACCTTGTCCCCCTGCCGACGGCTGATGTACGCTCGGGCGATGACCATGGACGGGTCGATGGAGTACTCGTCCTGGCCGCCTATCTCGGTGTAGTTGTCGTAGCAGAATTCCAGAATGTCCTTGAGGGTGATCCGCTGTGGGTGACGCACGATACGTACCTTGTCCATGGGAGTCAGCTCGGGGTCGAGCTTCTTCTCCACGAAGACGAAGAGATCCTCCAACTGGGAGAGCATCTTCACCTTGTCGGCCAAGGCCGCCCCGGCCTCGCGCGAGCGGAATTCGGCCAGTTTGGCCGACAGCAGCCCCACATCCTCGGACATACGAGTGCCGAAGATATCCTTGATATACTGGAGCCTGTCGGCAAGCTCCTGGGTGCTTTTTTCGATGTCCATAGATTAGTCTGGCTTCTTGTGCCGGCGTCTTGAGCTTACGCCGCGCCCGCGCGGGACGCGGGCTCCCGCCTCCGGCTGGTGATGGTTGCCGCCCACCCAGGGAGGGGGCGGCTGCCTGGTGAACGCCTGGGTCCGTGCATCAGAACACCAGGATGTCTGCGGTCTTTTCACGCAGGAAGGCGATATTTGATTTCATGGGGTTGCCGTCCTGATCCTGGCCCTCGAGCCTGAGCCTGTCCAGGTAGTCCACCCCCCTGGTCTTGGCCTCGGCCAAATCCTTGCCCCAGATGATAGCCAGGGCCAGGTTGGGATCGAACTCCGTGGGGATGACGTAGGGTTTGTCTGTTGGGACGTGGCTGTGGAGCTCGGCCCAGTCCGCCTTGGGAGGGAGGAAGCGGTCGATGCGACCCACCCAGGGGGTGAAGCGGTTGGCCGGGTCCTCGGCGATGATGCGGTACTCGATGGCCACGCCTTCAAAGGTGACGTCGTTCTGGGTGAAACCCATGGGTTCGCCCAGTCCCATGCGGATCTGTTCCTTGATGATGTCCACCCCGCCCTGGCCTTTGATGCGGGAGATGGCTGCGGAAACCCCGTTCTCCACCTGTATGCGGGTGTTCACTTCCATGAGGAAGGGTTGGCCCGTTGGAGCGACGATCCATTCCCAGGTGCCCACGTTGTCGTAGCCCACCTCCTTGGCGATGGCCAGGGAGTGGCCGGTGATGTCGGAGATCACCTTGGCTGCGTCGAAAGTATAGCGGATATGGTCCGGAGCGAAGCCAGGGGCGATCTCCACTCGTTTTTGGCGACCGGTGGACTGAATGGTGCAGTTGCGGGTGCCGAAGTGGGCGATGGAGCCGTGGCGGTCGGCGGCGATCTGCACTTCCAGATGATTGAAGGTGAGGATGCGCTGCTCGATGAGTACGCCCTCGTCGTGGAACTGGCGCTTGGCGTAGTTGCGAATGCGCCGGTACACCGTCTTGAAGTGGTCGAGGTTGTGAACCTCTTCGATGCCCATCCCCCCGCCGCCGGCCGAGGCCTTCACCAACACGCGGGCGTTGTCGATGCCCTGCTCGGCTTGGAAGCGGAACAGGGAGTCCGCGATCTCCTCGGCCTCCAGTTCATCGTAGACCGGGCGGTCGGATCCGGGGACGGTGGGGACGCTCAAGGAGCGGGCCAGGCGCTTGGTGTTGATCTTGTCGCCGAGGGTGCGGATGACCCGCCAGCTGGGTCCGATCCAAACCATGGGCCGGGTGCGTTCGCTCACCCTGCGGGCGAAGCGGTAGTCCTCGGCGAAGTAGCCGTAGCCCGGATGCACGGCGGTGGCCAAGGCGTGGTCGGCCACGGCCATGATTTCATTGGCGTCGTGGTAGGAGCTGATTCGAAAAGCCTGTCCACCGAGTTGGCGCGCCAGGGCCAGATGCCCTGAGGCCTCATCCTCCTTGGTGTAAACGCAAACAAAATCCAGGCCCAGTTTGCGGCAGGCCTGGATGATGCGCTGGGCGATCTCACCCCGGTTGGCCACTAGTACTTTATGTCTCATGCTCGTCGTCACCGTGGCTCTCGCCGATTTTACTCTTGAATATGAGGTACTTTTGAACCTCAAGTACCAGCTTGTCCAGGCGTTCCTCCTGGCGCTGGGTCGGGTCGAGAAATTTCAGACCCGCCACCCGATTTTGGCACCTGGTCACCACGGCCTTGAGTCCCGCGATGATGGAATGATCCTTGAGAAGGATGTCGATTTCCAGGGCGTCCCCGATTTTCAGGACACCCGCCTCGTCCTCGAGGGCGATGCCGAATGCGCTGATGTCATGGACTTGGAACACCTTTTGAGTCGCGAGGTCCTTCGCCTTGAGCCCCGGCACCCTGGCCCGGTAGGCTTGGCGGGGCATGTCGGAGGACTGTTCGTATATGAACGAAAACGGATTTTTCATCCCTCAACCTGCACTTCCAGAACGAATTCCAGGCGGCGGTTCCGGGCCCGGTTCTCTTCGCTCGTGTTGGGGAGCAGCGGTTCTAAATCAGCTAACCCGGTGGATGTCAACCTGTTCGAGGGGACTCCCAGGGACATGAGAAAGCGCAGGGCTGACACGGCCTGCAACGAGGACACCTCCCAGTTGTTCTTGAAGCGCGACCCCGGAACCGGTGGCTGGTCATCGGTGAAGCCCCGTACGTTCACCCGCTGGTCCGGATGCTTGGCCAGGAAGTCCGCCACGGACTTTATCCGCTCCTTTCCCATATCGGTCAACTGGGTGACGTCTTCCTTTGAGAACATGCCGTCGGTGGGCACGGTGATGGTCAGGCGCGGACCCTCGAGCTTGGTCTGCATTTTTGTTTCGCCGCGCCCCTTGAAATAGGCGGTGAGGTCCTCGTAAATCTGGCGCTCACGCAGAATGAGTTGCTCGCGCATGCTGACCTGCGCCAGCACCTTCTCCTTCACTTCCTGCCTTGATCCCGACCTGCCGAGCGGCGTGGAGCTTTCCACGCGCAGGCGCTGGCGCACACTCTCCAGAGTTTCGGCCACCCCGGCGGGGTTGGTGGTGGACAGGGAGAACATGAAGATGAAGAAGCTCATGAGCAGCATGGACATGTCGGCCAGGGTGATCAGCCACACCGGGATGTTGTGCCCCGGGCCGTTGTCCTCTTCTGAGACGAAGATGTCGTCGTCAGCGGACATAAGTGCGTTCCCTGGGAGGCACGAAGGAGGAGAGCTTGTCGCGCACCAGCAGCGGGTTGTTATTTTGCAAGATGCAGCGCGCGCCCTCGAAAATGATCTCCAGGTTGAGGACCTCCTGCTGGGTGCGGGCCCGAAGTTTGCCCGCCACGGGCAAGAAGAACAGGTTGGCCGAGAGCGCCCCGTAGAAAGTGGCCGTCAGGGCCACGGCCATGGCCGGGCCCAGGGTCTTGGGATTGTCGAGACGGGCCAACATCTCCACCAGGCCGATGAGGGTGCCTATGAGGCCGAAGGCTGGGGAAAACGTCCCCAGGGACCTGAAGACCGTCTCACCGATCTGGTGGCGGCGTTTGAGGGAATGGATTTCAATACGCAGGGTGTCCTGGATGATTCCTGGCCCGGCGTTGTCCGCGATGAGCTTGCAGGCCTTTTTCAGCACCACATTGTCCGTGCGGATGTTCTCCAGGGCCAGAAGCCCCTCGCGCCTGGATATCTCCGCGATGCGCACCATCACGTCCACCACTTCCTGAGTGGCCACCTTGCGAGATGAGAATATCTTGAAGCCGGCATTGAAGGCCTGTATCACTTCCTCGACGGGGTGGCTGACGCATATGGCGGCAGTGGTGCCGCCCAGGACGATCATCGCGCCTGGCCCGTCCAGGAACTGCAGGATGGAGCCGCCCATGAAGATGGCTCCGATCACCAACCCGATGCCGGTGGTCAACCCGATCAATGTTGCGATGTCCATCGGTTACCTCTCCAGTCGCACTCGAAATCCGGAAGGCAAAGGGCATGCTAGACGAATACGCCGCCAAGCGGGCGGTTGAGCTGATCGAACGCGAACTTCCCCCGGGGTTCTCCCCCCGAGTGGCGGTCATCTACGGCACCGGTCTTGGACAGGCGGCCCGGGAAATCGGGGAGACCTGCTCACTGTCCTATTCGGACATCCCCGGCTTCCCCCACACAACCGTAAAGGGGCACGCCGGTCGGTTGGTGGCCGGCAGGCTTCGCGGCGTGGACATTCTGGCCTGGCTGGGCCGTTTCCACCTCTACGAGGGTTACTCGCCGGCAGAAGTCTGCCTTGGAGTACGCGTTTCGGCCCTGCTCGGGGCGAGGACCCTCATCGCCACCAACGCGGCTGGGTCTCTCAATCCACTCCACAACTCCGGGGAATTACTGGCGATCACCGACCATGTCAATCTCACGGGAAAAAGCCCGCTGGTCGGCCCCAATGTCGACGCCTGGGGGCCTCGCTTCCCGGACATGAGCCGGGTGTATTCGGCCAGGCTTCTGGCCCTGGCGGGCGAGGAGGCCATGCGCCTCAGACTCCGGCTGGAAAGAGGAGTGTACGCCGGCGTACACGGCCCGCAGCTGGAAACCCCGGCCGAGACCAGAATGCTTCGGATGATGGGCGCGGACGCCGTGGGCATGTCCACGGTGATGGAGGTCATCGCCGCCAGGCACATGGGCCTCGAAGTGCTTGGGTTGTCCTGCCTGGTGAACCAGAACCTGCCCGACTGCATGGCCGAGGTGACCATCGACGAGGTGATCGCGGCGGCCGAAAAAGCCGGTGAGAAACTTTCCACACTGGTGGCGGCGGTGGTGAAGAGGCTTTAAAGTGTGGACGGCGAGAAACGGAAAGGGTGTCCCAAGGCTACAGACTTTGGCCGCCGGAGGCTTGCCTCACTACAACCTGCCGCGTCCTGTCACTCTTCCCGGACACCGATAACCCCCCTCCTCCCCAGTTCGCGCAGAAACGCGGCCACGGCCAATTCCGCCTCGCGAGCCGGCAGGGCGTAGCGCCCGGCCAGGACCTCGGCGATGGCCTTGGCGCTGCGGTGGCCATCGATCAAGTTCCAGCAGAACGTGCCCAGTTCGTCCAGATCGAGCTTGCGCGCAAGCGGGCTGCCGTCCCAGGCCCCCACGCGCCGGGCCAGGCCCGCGAACCACGGCTTGTAGGATGAAAGGTAGACCAGGCGAATAGTCCCCCCGCCCAGGACTTCCTCGCGAACCAGCCTGTTGCGGGCCGGGCGCATGGCCAGACTGCGCTGCCGGCTCGGCCCCTCGCTGGTGGCAGCCGCCGTGGTCAGGTCGCTTCCTCGACTTGGCTCATCGCTTGACGAGACGGGTGCGGACTTACGGCGCTTGAACCACATAACGACGGCAGACCTCCTCAAAGGCTTCCGGGGACAAATCCCCGGCGTGGCGGGCCACCACGGCGAAAATCCTGGACTGGTCCGGCCGCCACGCCATGGCCCGGATGAACCGGGCCGAGGCGAACATCCGGGCGGCCAAGTCTCGGACTGCCTGGGTCAGACGTCCGGCGTGCAAGCTCCCGGAACGGGCAATCGAATCCCCATCGCCCGCCCGGAAGCTCCGGAATTCGACCGCTGGAAAGCCTCCGAAATAAGCGGCTTCGAAGCGCCGGGTTTTCCCCAGGGTCTGGACAAAGACGCTACCGGCCCAGTCATCCAGGGCCTTGCCCCGCAGGATGACCTCGGAGGGGGCGAAGCGGTAATAATCGAGGACGCCGTTGTGCGACTGGTACTGGAAATGAAAATGCCCGAGTTGGACGGTGAAGGCCGTCAGATTGAATCCGGCCGGAGCCCGACCCAGAACGTCGTAGAGGCTGAAATCTCCGGGCGCAGCTGGGGAGACCGATCCGGCCACCCGGCTCCAGAGCGCGGTCGCCTCGCCTGGATGGGGCTCTGGCGCAACGGCGACGAACTCCCCGGTTGCGCAATCGAACGAAGTCTCCTCGCATGGTCGCAGATGCGGCGCAGCCAGGATGGCCAGATTTTCCCCGGGTATGACGAACAGCACGGCGTCCGTCCCGTGCCCGGAGGCGTCCGAGCAGGGCAATGCCTGCCAGGCTTCGGGAAGGGCGTCGAGCCACGCGGACAGCACACCCCTGAGTTTGCTCTCGGGTTTGCCCGTGGGGCGCAGGAGTTTGCGACTGGCCAGACGCTTAAGCACCCTGGAAGGTTCCTGGGGCCTCTTGAGGCGCTGCCAGCGCAGGGTGAGTCTGGGTCCCGAGGCGTCCTCCAGCATCAGGTAGCCGAGCCCCAGCCTGGCGGGTTCCCACCCGGGGGGAACGGTCAGGCTGAGTCCGTCCCAGGTGACGGTCCGATCACCGGTCATGACACCACGATGTTGGTCACGTCCGGTGGACACAAGATTCGAACGGGCAACCCGGACCACCCCAGCCCGGCTGTGACCGCGATGCGCCGGTCTTCGATCACGTTCAGTCCGGCCAGGATGCGCCGGTCCGCCTGGTTGATCATCGGCCCCATCAAAGGCAGGCATATTTGCCCGCCGTGGGTGTGTCCTGAGAGGGTCAACCAGGGAACCCGGCCGGGAGGAGTCCAAAGACCCAATTGAGGGTTGTGGGCCAAGAGGATGGTCGAGGCTAGGTCCAGGCCCTCCAGGCAGTCGAAGCTCACCCCCGACTCGGTCACATCCCGCATGCCGCAAAGAGTGAAGCGGCCGAAAGGCCCGACCAGGGCAACCGACTCGCCGCGCAGGGGGCGGACGCCACGCAGACGATGGAACGCGGCCACGGCGTCGGGATCAACGTAGCAGTCGTGGTTGCCGAGGACGGCATAGACCGGGGCCAGTTGTTTGAGATCATGGAAGAAACCCTTCACGTCATCCAGGGCGTCCAGCTGCCTTTCGACCAAATCCCCCCCGAAGAGAATGGCGTCTGGTTTGAAGGCCGCGATGCGAACGAGCGCTTCGGCAAGATAGGCTTGGGGTAGGAAGAAGCCGGCGTGCAGGTCCGACACTAAGCTCAGGCGAAGCGCGCGCCCTGGGGCGGCGTCCGGGTGTCTGGGCAGATCGATGCGCCGATCGAGCACAGACACTCCGTCTCCCGTGGCCGCGTCCACACCGGCCATGGACACCAGGGTCCCGGCTGCGGCCAGGACACCTCCGGTCAGGAAACGTCGCCTGGAGGCGGCGTGGGGGCAGGAGTGGCCGGGCGGACCGCACAGGGCCGCACAGGCCAGGGCCAGATTAAGCGCGGCGAAGGCCGCAAGCACGCCCAAGTAGTAGAGCAGCCAATAATTTTTCTGCACGTGCACGAAAAGAAAGACCATCGCGCTGGTCAGGACCATAATCGTAAACGACACCAGATAAGCCCCCCGAATCCCTTTGGACAGCCTACCCCGGTAACGCCTGAGCAGCCAGAACCCGCCCAACACCGCTGCCAGGGCGGTGGGGAAAAAGAGGAGCATCAGGGGGTGGACCCCCCGGAATCCCAATACGGTCATGAACAAACCTCGATTCCAGGACGCGGCCAGCATTGACGGAGTTACTTGTTGCTATCCATGAGCAGGGCACGCCCGAAAGCCGGGAGATCATCGGCTCAACCGGCTGGCGCCAAACCCGAGCCCGCCCTTTCCACCTGCTCGACAGGGACTATATAAGAATGAAGAGTGGTTCGCCAAGGTACTGATGAACGGCGTTTTCGTTTCACACCTCTCATTGATTTCAGGCTGCACCCACGCATCATCCTCAACGCCCTGGCTTCGCCTCTCCGGCTGGCACATACCGCGTGGCCGGCCCCTTCCCCTTGACGTCCAGCAGGCCGCGCTCCACCAGATCGCGCAAGTCGTGTTGCGCGGTTCGTTGCGGGACGTCCCCGGTGATGGCCTGGTAGTTGGCCCGGGACATGGTCCCACGTTCACGCAAGTAGGCGAGGCCCTTGAGCTGGCGTTCGTTTAGGCCTGCGAGCTGTGGCTGGGGCGCCTCGGAAACCTGAGAACCCGGCGGGACTACCGGTCCGGCCGAAACGGACGATCGGCTGTCCGAGGAGTGGATCGCACCGGTTCCTCCCACCAGGGCCGGACGGTCGCCCTTGACGATCGCCATGAGAGATCCATTTGAATCCCTGGGCTCCTCCGGTCCCGACCACCTTGAAGCGGTTGGTTCGCCAGCCATGAACGACGTAGGGCTCCCCGGCTGGTCCGCAAATCCGTCAGACTCGAGGCGGGTCTGTCCGGCCGGACGAACGACGGCCTCCACCAAGTTGTTGATGCTCATGCGCAAAGCCGTGGTGTCCCGATCACGATCCGGCAGTTCGATAGGCTGGGGGACGGCTTGCCACCGGCTGGCCTGAACCGCGGCCGTCAGTTCCCTGATGGGCCGGGCCACGGCACGCGCGAGCATGAGGGCCAGAGCCGTCGACAAGACCATGGTCGAAGCTGTCACGAAAAGAAGGATCTGGTACGGGCCGTCGCCCCAGGCCCGGATACTCCGGGGAGTGTCCATGACGACCACCCCGGCGGCGACCACGGCCTGATCGTCGGACCGGCCCCTGAACATAACCGGGACGAAGCCCAGGAAACGACGGCCGGGTCCGCCGGCGTCAAGGCCGAGCCCGTCTTCCACGACCTCGCTCCCCGATCGTCCGGCCTGGATATCCTGGACCACCCGCCAGAAGTCCTCCCTGGCCCCGGCCGGACGGAATGCCCCCGGGTATCCCGGCCTGTCCGGGCCTCCGGGCAGGTCCGGACCGGAGAGCTTGGAAGGACCGGAAGGGTCGGATATGGACGGCTGTCCGGTCACCTCCTGACCGCTCGACTGGAAGAGCACCCATCCCTGGCTGTCCAGGAAAAAGCTGGAGCGCCCTCCGGAGCCGCGAATCATGTCGGCCAATGGCGTTCGGGGCGAATTATGGACCGCCAGGATATCCCGGACTGCCTGGCCGTCCACGGACAGAACCCAGGTGCCAATCGTGCGCCCTTCCTGGTCCTCTACAGGCATCGCCAGCCGGATCACGCCAAAGGTGAGGGCGCTCGCGAGTTCGGGAAAAATGCCCGCCGGATACAATGTTTCCGTAAATCCCGTCAGGATCACCCCACCGGGCCTCGTTCCCGCATGGCCGGCCGGTATCGGGACCGTCCCCGGGCCAGCGACCTGGCCGGCCCCTTGGGCTGAACCATGGACCGGTCCCTGTGACGAGTCCGGTACCGAATCCGGGGTCAGTGCCAACACCGGAGAGTTGAGCACCTCGCCGGTCTGCTCCCGGGTCACCCGGCCGACGCCGTGCCCGGTGTCCACGAAAAATGCCGATGGCTCAGCATTAGCCGGCACATACGCCACTTCCCGGTAGATTCCGGGCCGTTGGCTCGACTGGACGGCCAGGAAGCGATTGGCAGCTTCGTCCGTGGGGTCTTCCTCGGCCAGAAGGAACAGGTCTAGCCGGGCACGCTCCAAGAGCTCGCCGACCGCGTCGGCCTGGACCACGGCCAGGAACCTGGCGCCGCGCTCCAGGGCCATGGACGCCTGGTGGTCCGAAACCTGTTCCGCGGCCAGAAACGCGGCCGCAAGAACCACGGCCGTCAGCCCCAGAAAAGCGGTCAGAAACTTGCCTCGCAACCCCAGACGGTAAAGGTGCCGCCCTTTGGCCATCAGAACGCCCCCACCACGCGCCGCCAGCAGACTCTAACCATGACTTCTCCTCCGAACGCGGCGGATAGCGGGATGCAAGTCTTTCACGCCATATCGCGCCGCCCGACCTGATATCCGTTGGCACGACCCTATTCCGCATGGACGGTCAGTTCAATTTCAATCCATTGGAGATTCTTCGGATCGGTGCGCGCGCGGGGTCTGGGCGACAGGTGGAGGTCCCGCGTCAGTGACGGTCTCCTCCAGGATGAAGAACGATCCTGAGGCCTTGGCAACCACTCGTCCGTCAGGGCCGCTAACCGCGGCCTCGGCGCTCACGATACGCCGTCCCAGGTTGGCCAGGGTGGCCACGGCCTTCAGGCCCTCCGAAAGAGCCGGTCCCACCGGACTCACCAGACGCACCGGACGAAAATAACGGACGTTCATCTCGATGGTGGCCGCGCCCCGGCTCGGACCCAAATTGGCCAAGACCACGTGGGCCATGGCTTCGTCGGCCAGGGCCGCAATCACTCCCCCGGCCACCACGCCGGCGCCCTGGATGAACTCAGGCCTCAAGGGAAGCTCCAGCACGGCCCGGTCCGGACCGACCTCGACCAGATTGACGCCAAGGAAGGCGAACAGAGGATTGACTGTCTGCCCGGGTTGGCGGACGGCTTCGAGATACCGGGACGTCACGCGTCAGGCCTCCGGAGCCTCGATGCGCCCCTCGGGCTCAAAGGGCAGGATGAAATAGAAGTTGTTGCCAAGCGGCGTCGGTTCGTAGCCGACCTCGCCCCCGTGCAGCTTCACCACCTCGCTGATGAAGTACAGGCCGTGTCCTGTGCCGTACTCGCCCTGGGCGTTCTCGCCCCTGAAGCCCTCCGTGAAGAGCCGAGCCGACTGCTCCGGTCCCATGGGCGGGCCAGAACTGAACACGTTGAGCTTGATTCCATCCTGGGCAGGCCCGAAATAATCCTTCTGGATTTCCCATCCGTAGGACATGAATTTGCGTCTGCGGCCATTCCCCTCGACCACCTCCCGGGTGTACTTGACCACGTTGGAGAAAAGGTTGGCGTAGACCTGGGAAATGAGCCCCACGTCCACCACCACCTCGATCACCTGGTCCGGAACGCCCCCCATGGAGGTGTCGATCTCGATGCCTCGGTCAGCAAGCCGGGAGCGGTAGCGCTCGACCTGCGGATCTATGACCTGGCTCTTGAAGTTGCACTTGCGCCTTTCCAGAACATAGCGCCCTTCCTCGAAGTGGCTGGTGCGCAATAGGGTCTCCAAAAAAAGGCTCGTATTTTGGTAGTGACTGTATATCTCTTTATATTGCTCCTGTATTGCACTATATACATAATCTATATCTTTGCTCATCCTATTCAATTCACCAGAAAGTGTATCATTAATTTTGACAATTTCTTGCGTTAAAGCCCTGAATTTCGCATGAAACTGTGGAATCATGCCAATCCTTGCTTCGAGACGCTTATAAAACAATTTGAAGTACATGTTTGGGACGATAACGTTATGTCCGATATCCTTAACCATGTTGCGAATGAACTGGACGTGTTCCTTGTTCTTGAGGCTGATGAAACGGTTGTGCAGTTGGAATCCGATACGGTTCGCATACCGCCCCCAGAAGAGACGGTCGTGCTCGTTTAAGCTGTCAGCCGGGAAGATCTCCAGCATGCCGATGATGTCGCCCTGCGGGGTGAAGGGCAGCTGAGAGATGAGCTCCCGGTTGCCCTTGATGGGAAGGAGCAGGTGGCCGTCCTTGACCGTGGTCTCCTCGACGAAGTGGGCCATACGGTCGGGGCGGGGGCAGTGTGTGGCCCCGCAGCTCACGATGTCCCTTTGACCGTCGAGAACGTAGAGCGTGCACTCCAGGTTGAATAGCGCCCTGGGAATCATGACGCAGACCGCGTACACGTCCTCGACTGTGGTGAACTCCTGGGCCAGGTCAAAGAAGATGTTCAGGGAAACGCTTTGCAGTTGAGTGAAATTGTAGGCTTTGTAGCTGCCCAGCTTGTCGTGGATGCGCTTGGTGACCAGTTCCAGGCGGGCCTGGTGCTGGTCCTGGTGAGGGGGCTCGATGGCAGGAAGGGGGGCGCTGTCGTTCTGGTCCATGTCCGGCTCCTGACCGCGCTCTGGGGAGCACTCCCCACGAAGTACACGCAAGCCACAGCGATGACAAGGAGAAGTGGCAAATTAACGTTTCAGCTTGATCAGGACATCCCCGGGCACGAAGCCCTTGAGCTCGCCGAGCATGGCCGTTATACCCGCCTGGAGGATTCGCTCCACGAAGGGATTCAGGGGCAGAGGCACGCCGTTCACCGTGATGGACAGTTCGCCGTTCGCGGCGGCGCAGTCGGCGAAGGAGGCTTTCCCGGCCACGATGTCCACGGCCAGTTCGCGGCAGTCCTGACGGCCGCAGCCGCCGCAGTCGAGGCCGGGCAGCAGGAAAGAACGCTCCGCCACGAGCTTGGCCAGTTCTTGGACGTCCCGGACGGCTGGGACATGATCCACGCCTTCCGGCCCGTACACGGCCAGGGCCAGACCGCCTTCCTCCGCTCCCAGCTCGCGGGCCTCGGTCGCATCCCGGGCTATGACGATGCGCGGCATCACAGTCAAGGGCTTGCCGCCCTCCACCACCAGCATGTCCTGCCCTAAGAGGGGCAAGATGTCCGCCAGGGTCTTCTTGCCCCGCCAGAATACCGCAGACTCGGACTCGCCGATGGCCGCGGCCGCCGGGCTGACCTCCAGGAACCTGGCGGTGTCCGTGCCGTGCTTGTCGAGGCCGGCCTGGTGGGTGAACTTGAGGGCCGCCGCCGGCAGGCCAAGCGCGGCCAGTTCACGGATGACCTCCACACACAGGGTGGTCTTGCCCGTGTCCTTGAATCCCACGATGTTCACGGCTCGCATGGGTGGCCCTCCTGGGTCAGCTGCACGATCCCGGTCCTGGGGTCGAGACGGTACATGTCGTCGCTGACCGAGTCCAGCCAATCCCGGTCGTGGCTGACAGCCACCACGGTCAGCCCCCGGCGTTTCCGGGCGGCGTACAGAGCCTGCCGGACCATCTCCGCGCTCTCCGGGTCCAGGCTGGCCGTCGGTTCGTCAAGCAAGAGCACCAGCGGTTTGAGGGCCAGACGCGCGGCCAGGGCAACCCGGTGGCTCTCCCCGCCGGAGAGTTCCCACCACCAACGCCGCAGGTACCGCGCGGGGTCAAGGCCCACCAGATCCAGGGCCTCGGAGGCCGCGCCGTCCACGGACAGGCCGCGCAGCCTCAGGCCGCTCAGCACATTGGCCTCCACCCTGCGCTTGAGCAAGGCCGGGTCCTGCGGAAGGAGCACCGCCTGGCGACGCAGGCGCACGTCTCCGATCCTGCCCGGCTGGCCACAAAAACGGACCACGCCTCTCGTGGGGGCCATCAGGAAGGCCATTATCATGAGCAGGGTGCTCTTGCCCGCACCATTCGGCCCCCGGATGCCCACAATGCGTCCGGGTTTCACTGAAAGCCAGGGGCAACGCAGGGCCAACCGGTCTCCAAAGGAATGCTCCACTCCGTCGAGTTCATAGACGGGTTCACTCACGGCCCCCCCCTCCGCCTGAGAAGCGCCAGGGCCGCATTCAGGATCAAGGCCATGGCCAGGAGCACAATACCCAGGGCGATTCCCTGGGCGAACTCGCCCTTGCCGGTCTCAAGGGCGATGGCCGTGGTGATGGTGCGGGTATGCCATTTGATGTTGCCGCCTACCATCATGGCGATGCCCACCTCGGACACCACCCGCCCGAAGGCGGCCAGCGCTCCGGACAAGACGCCGAACCTGGCCTCCCACAAGACGCCCAGCAGAATCTGCCTGGAGTCCGCCCCCAGGGTAAGAAGGGTCAGGCGCAGGCGCGAATCCATCTGCTCCACGGCCGAGGCAGTCAGGCTGACCACCATGGGCAAGGCCAGAAGGGCCAGACCGATGGACATGCCGGGTATGGTGAAGAGCAGACCCCAGTCGCCCAGCGGCCCCTGCCGCGAGAGCATGGCGTACACAAGAAGCCCGATGACCACTGTCGGGAAGGCCATGAAGGCGTCGGAGACCATCCGAAAAAGCCGCTTACCCGGAAACCGGAAATATCCCAGGCAAAATCCCGTGGGCAACCCGCACGCAAGGGCGGCGAACATGGACAGGGACGTGGCCATGAGCGTCGCGGCCACGGCGGAAAAGGTCGCCGCGTCGCCCGAGGCCAGCAGGCCCACGGCTCTGGACAGGCCGTCGGACAGATAGCTCATCTACTTCCCGGCGTTCGGGAAAAAGAGCTGTTTGCCCTCCAGCTTGTACCCTAAGATCACCCCCTGCCCCTCGGGGGAAGCGATCCAGGCGGCGAAGGCCTCGGCCTCCTTGAGCTTAGCCTTGGGGCACCTCTCCGGGTTCAGGGTGATCACGCTGTACTGGTTGCGCAGGTCCGGGTCGCCCTCCACCACGATGGCCATGTCCTTGGCCTCGGGGGAGGACTCGAACCTGATCCAGGTGCCCCGGTCGGTCAGGACGTAGCCGCCCTTCTCGGCCGCCATGCGCAGGCACAGGAGCATGCCCTGGCCCGCGGACACGTACCAGGACTCTTTATCCGGGACCTGCATGCCGCCCGCCTTCCACAGCCTGATTTCGGCCATGTTCGTGCCGGATTTGTCCCCCCGACTCACGAACACGGCCTTCTTGGCGGCCAGGGTCTTGAGGGCCTCGGACGCGCTCTTACCCTTGACCATGGCCGGGTCGGCCTTGGGGCCGACGAGGACGAAATCGTTGTACATGATCTGGGTCCGGGCCTTGCCCGCGCCCTCGTCCATGAACTTCTTTTCGGCGGCAGGGGCGTGGACCATGAGCACGTCAGTGTCGCAGTTCTTGCCGATTTCCAGGGCCTTGCCGGTGCCCACGGCCACCCAGCGCAGCTCGATGCCGGTCTTCTTCTTGAAGGCCTGGGCCAGTACGGGCAAGAGGCCCGTGTTGTCGGTGCTGGTGGTGGTGGCCATCATCAGGACCTTCTCCTGGGCCAGGGCCGATGAAGTGAAGCTTATCATGACGAGCGCAGCCAGCGCCCACACGTAACCCTTTTTCATGGCGTCCTCCCGATGCGGATTTTCCATTTACTGCCAGCGGCGAGACGGCTATGTCAACGAAGTTAGAGAACCCCGCTTGAGTAGTTTTGTGCGCAATTTCTCAACGCTTGCCAGTTTGCCGATTCCCGGGCAATTCTTGAGAATGAATTCCGAGGAGACCGCCATCGATCTGCCCCGCCTGCCCTGCAGGCAGTTCAAGGACGGCGTCTGGCGTTCCTTTCAGGACGAGGCGGCCCTGGAGGTTCCAGTGACCCTGGCCCTGGCGTTGTCCCGGGACCTGCCCCAGGCCTTGAACCTGTCCCTTGTATCGGACATGGCCCCGGCTTCGGACCCGACCCCGCCCTCGGGCGACGGAGTGCTCGACCATCTCTGGGCCTTCCCGGACGGGCTTTCTGAACTGACCCTGGGGCACGCCCTCCTGGACCACTGCCCGTCGGGCATGGTCCCAACCATTGCGGAACTCGGCCCCCGGTCATACCGGGCCACATTTTCTCCCGGCTCCCCGCCACCGGGTCTGCCCTGGCCCGGGCCGCTCCGCCCGATCGACATCCTATCCGGAGCGACCCGTTTTCTGGCCATGGCCGGGCGCTGGGACGCCACCGGCTGCTTCCACCGCGCCGCCCTCTTCGACCCGACCGCTAAAACCTTCATGCATCACGTGGAGGATATCGGCCGCCACAACTGCCTGGACCGCCTGGCCGGCTGGGCCCTCGCCCGGGGTCTCCCCTTGGGGGGGCGGGTCCTCTACGTCACGGCACGAGCCACAGCCTCGCTCACGGCCAAGGCAGTTCGCTCGGGCTACGCGGTCATGGTCAGCCGATCCGCCGTGACCACCGCCGGTGTGGAGCTAGCCCGCGAGGCCGGCCTCACCCTGGTGGGATTCTCCCGGGAGAACCGCTTCAGCGTCTTCATCGACATCCATGGCCGCATCGAGAACCTATAGTCCCGGCGCGGCCGTGATTCTGGCCGGAGGTAAGAGCCGACGCCTGGGCCGGGACAAGGCCGCTGTGGAAGTGGGCGGCCGGGCCATGCTGGCCCGTATGGTTGACCTGAGCCGCCGCTTCTGCAAGGTGACCGTGGTGGTTGGACGCGACCCAGCCCCCCTGGTCACCGGAGTTCCCTGGTTCCTGGACGACTTGCCGGAGGCTGGCCCTCTCGGCGGCATCGTCACCGTCCTGGAACGCCTGCGCGTCTCCTGCCTGATCCTTTCCTGCGATCTGCCCCTGCTCGACGAGCCCACCTTGGCAAGGCTCCTGGACGCATGGCGCGCCCGCCCCGAGGGGACGGTGATGACCACCTACGAACAGGCCTGGACCGGATACATCGAGGCTCTGGTGGCGGTGTACCAGCCTGAAGCCGCCGCGCTCTTGCGGCGGGCCTATGAACAGGGCTGCCGGAAGCTCTCCCGAGCCATTCCGGCAGCCCTGCGCCACTGCGTGGTCTACGGGGCAGACGAATCACGCCCCTTCTTCAACCTGAACACCCCTGAAGATCTGGCCGACCTGCTTCCCCTAGTTGTTCCTGAATGAGCTGATCAGCGCTTCCAACTCCTTGGAACGCAACACCAGTTCGCTCACCCCCTCGGCCGAGCCGCGCATGCCGTCAGCCGTGGAAGAGGTGATCCGGCTCACCTCTTCCACGATGCGGTTGATTTCCTCGCTGGAGGCCGACTGTTCCTCGGAGGCGGCGGCAATGGACTGCACCTGGCCGGTGGTTTCGTCCACCAGGGAGACGATTTCAATGAGGGCGTCTCCTGACCGGCCGGCCAGGTCCGATGCGTTCTTGGCAGCCTCGGCGGCTGATTTCACCTGGGAGACATTGCGGGTGGTGCCGTCCTGGATGGCCCGGATGGACTCGCCGACTTCCTTGGTGGCGGCCATGGTCTTTTCAGCCAGTTTGCGCACTTCGTCGGCCACGACCGCGAACCCTCTCCCGGCGTCGCCGGCGCGGGCGGCCTCGATGGCAGCGTTCAGGGCCAGCAGGTTGGTCTGATCGGCTATGTCGGAAATTACGCCCAAGATGCCGCTTATGGAGCGGGCCTGCTCACCCAGGGTGGTCATGTCCCGCTGGAGGTCCATGGCCATTTTATCCACCTGACCGATGGCATCCACGGCCAGCCCCACTACGCCCTGGCCCTCTTCGGCCTTGCCCTTGGCCAGGGCCGCCTGCCCGGCGGCGTTGGCGGCGCTCCGGGCCACTTCGAGCACGGTGGCGTTCATCTGTTCCATGGCCGTGGCCGCCTCGGCGGTTCGCTGCTCCTGTGCGGACATGTCTTCGGTGGTCAGGTCGATCTGCCGCGAGAGCTGGGCGCTGACCGCGCTCAGGCCCTGCACCACGCCCTCAAGTTGCACGGCGGCGGCCAGCATGCCCTCGCTACGAGCCGCTTCGGCTTTTTTGAGGGCCTCTTCGGTCTTGCTCTTGGCTTCATCAGCCAGCTTTGCCTGGAGCCCGGCCTCGACGGTCTTCTCCTCGGCTTCGGCGATCTTGGACTTGATGGATTGAACCATTTCCCGCAGGGAATCGGCCAGGTCCCCGATCTCGTCGTTGCGGCTGACGTCAAGTTCCTGATCAAGCTTCCCGGCCGCCACCGACCGGGCGAAGGCGATGGTGCTGAATATGGGCCTGGTCAGCAGTCGGGCCAGGGCCAGCCCCACCCCGAGCATCAAGAGGCCGACCACGGTGGCGGCGCCCACGATGCCCCAAACGATGCCCGACCGGATGTTTTCGATGCTCTTGCGGTCCTTGCCGATGAAGAGCATTCCGCCCAGCTTGCCGTCAGCGGTTGTCAAGGGCCAGTACACAGTGTCATAGACGGTTCCCAGGATGGTGTTCCGGGAATTAAAGACCCCGCCCTTTTCGAGAACCGTTTTCAGCACCTCGGGATTGTCCATCCTGGTGCCCACGATGCGCTTGCCTTCACGCATGAGAGAGGTGCTCATGCGGGTGTCGCCGGTGAAGATGGTGCAATCCACCCCCATATCCTGTTTCACCTGGTCGACGAATGCATGGTCCCCAAAGTCTTCGCCCACGGACACGGCGCCCACTACCTTGCCGTCAAGCAACACGGGCGCGCCGCCGCGCACCGAAAGCTTGACCACCGTACCCTCCTCGATTCCAACGGACTGCTGTCCCTGTAGGCCCTTCTTGATGGCCAACTGTCCCAGGGCCGAGTCGCCCGCCTGGTCGGAGTGGCCCCTGGCCAGCACCACGCCCTTGGAGTCGGTGATGGTCAGGAAGTCGATTCTGGTCTGCCCGAGGACATTTTTGGCGTGCTGCTTGAGAAAGGCTGCGTCGCCCCGTTCGATGGCCTGGGCCAGGGCCAGGTCGGAGGCGATCAGGTAGGTTTCGGCCAGGGTGACCGCCTTGAGGGCCTCGAGCTTGGACTGCACGGCCTTCTGCCGCTCATTCAGCTCGGTGATCGCCTCGCGGTTGATTCCGTCGGAAACGAAGTGGTAGGTCGTGAAGAAGATGCCACCACTCACCACCACGATAGACATGATAAGTAGTGCCGCGATCTTGAAAGAAAAAGAGATACGCATATCCGCCCCTTGTGAAAATTCTCCCACCTTGGTTTGGACCTATGACAATGTCTCCGGAATGTAAACTCCCTCCAGGGGGACTTGCGGGGCGGCGCTCTCCTGGGGCTGCAAAAGAAAGACCCGGCGGCGCTCCAGGCGACGCCGGGCCGGAAAAGTCCGGGATAAAAAAAGCTATTCGGCCGGCTTGGCCTGCTGGAGGAGCTCCATGGCCTGGAGGAGCTTGGCGGCCTGCTCCTTGTCGTCCACCTGGGTAGCCAGGTAGGATGCCTTCTGAGCCATTTCCATGATCATGGTGCCCATGACCATGCGCTTGGACTTGGCTGGGAGATTCTCCAGTTCTGCCATGCGGGCGTCCATGGTCCCGACCTTGGAGGAGAGGCCGGTGACGTCCTGGGAGAGGGAGTTGAGGTTCTGATTGGCTTTGAAAAAGAGTACGCCTGCCAGGAGAACAGCCAACAAAGCCAGGAGCAGAGCCATGCGGCTGATGTCCTGTGAAGTCTTGACGTTGAGGTCGTTCATCGAGGTCACTTCACTCTCCTTGGGCTTGCGGAACCCGTCCATGGAAACAACTTTTTCCTCGGTCTTCATGTATCGCCTCCTTAAATATGACCGAAAACTTCGAACCGGCGTAAGGCCGCCGGTATTTAAATTTTGTCACTTTTCGCACCCGCTGTCCAGAAGCGGCCCGCCTGAAGAGACCATAACAAAGAAGCCCCCCGAGGGGTCATCCTGAACCGGCCACGCCGCCCGCTGATGCGTCCCGCCGGAACAGGAGTCCTGGCCGGACATGTCCCTACCGGATGTTCAGCAGGCCGCCCGGAGCAGGCACGTCGAGAACCCGGCCCACTTCCGCCGCCAGCTCCCCTGCGGCCTCGAGCCTGGCCCCGACATCCTGGATCAAACCATCAGGCACAGCCAGAAGCATTCCCCCGGAAGTCTGGGCGTCGAACAGAAGGTCCAGGCGAGCCGGATCCACTCCCGACCAGGCGTTGGTCATGGATGCGAAATACCGACGGTTAGCGTGGCTGCCGGCCGGGACGAAACCCTGCCTAGCCAGATCCAGGGACAGGGGAAGCATCGGAACGACCTCGGCGCGCACCTCGACGGCCCATCCGGAGGCCTTGGACATTTCCAAGGCGTGCCCGCCCAACCCAAAGCCGGTGACGTCCGTGGCCGCCTTCAGGCAGAACTCCCTGATCACGGCCCCGGCCGCTGCGTTCAGGCGCGAGGCTACCCGCCAGATGACCTCCTCCATGTCCTCACATCCCGGCATGGAAGCCTTCACTGCAGTGGCCAGCACACCCGTGCCCAGCGGCTTGGTGAGCAGCAGGCGGTCACCCGGTCTCAGGCCCTTATTGGTCGCAAAGCGTCCCGGATCGGCCAGGCCGGAGACCGAGAGACCATATTTGACCTCGGCGTCCTCGACACTATGCCCGCCGGCCAGAACCGCTCCGGCCTCGCGGGTTTTGGAAAGCCCGCCGGCCAGGATGTCCCGCAAAATGTCCAGTGGCATACAACGGGAGGGAAAACAAACGATGTTCATGACCGCGAAGGGCTCGCCGCCCATGGCGTACACGTCGGACAGGGCGTTGGCCGCGGCGATCTGGCCGAAGCGAAAGGGATCATTCACCACAGGGGTGAAGAAGTCCACGGTCTGGACCAAAACCTTGCCGGGCGGCAGGGACAAGACTGCGGCGTCCTCATTGTCGCCCGAACCGGTGAGCAGACGAGGGTCCTCTGGGACTTCAAGCTCCCGCAAGACTGCCGCCAGGTCCCCTGGGGCGAGCTTGGCGGCTCAACCGGCCGCGGTGACCGTGTCCACGAGGCGCGGGCGCCTTAGCATGACCCCTTCATCCTTGATTGGTGGTGAGAAACTCGATGAAATACCGCATGGCCGGGTAGACGTGGCGCTTGGCGTGGTGCACCACGTAAAAGCACCGGGGCATGGAGAGGCCAGGCACCGTAACCGGGATGAGGTCGCCCTTATTCAGGCACGGAGCCACGGCCAGCATGGAGGTAACACACAGGCCGAGCCCGTGCAGGGCGCACTGGACCACGGCCTCCTGGCTGCGAGCCTCGATGGCCACGCGCAACCCCCTGATGTCCAACCCCATGACGGCCAGTCCTTGCTCGAAAGCCTTTCTGGTACCCGAGCCCTGTTCACGCAGGACCCAAGGCCACTGGTGGAGATTCTCGGCGGGGATGGCCGGGGAGTCCTGATCCAGAAGGGCCTGCATGCCCCGGAGCTTCCGGGAGGCGACCACGACGAGCTCGTCCTGGAGCAAGGTGGTGAACACCAGGTCAGGGTCGTTGACTTGCGCCCCCACCACGCCCAGGGAAAGCCTGCCTTCCTGGACTGCGGTGATGATCTCCTGGGAATCGCCTACGGTGAGGCGAACGCGCACGTCGGGGTAGCGGTCGGAGAACTCGGCCAAGCGCGCCGGAAGCAGGTAGGTCGCAGGAATTGTGCTGCCCCCGAGGGCCAGCTCACCGGCCACCCGCTTCTGCAGCAGGGTGATCTCAGCGGTGGCGTTCTCCAGGGAGGCAAACACCTGCAGGGAGTGCCGGTAAAGAATCTCTCCCGCCTGGGTTGGCAGGATGGTCCGGCCCAGGCGGTCAAAAAGCTGGGTGCCCAGTTCCTGTTCCAGAGAGAGCACGTGGGCGCTGATGGTAGGCTGGGAAAGGAAGAGGTCCTGGCCGGCCTTAGAGAAGCTGCCGAGTTCGTAGACCTTCCGGAAGGCTTCAAGACGCCTGATATCCATGTCCACTATTCCTACTATCAACCATTTCAATGGTAAAGAACAAAAAAGCGGAGCAGCCGGGCTGCTCCGCTCACGTGTTCATGAACACGACCATGATTCGGGTCCTAATCGCCCACTCAGGCCTCGGTGGCGGCCTTAGCGGCATCCTCGCGGCGGGTCAACTCGATGACGGCCATGGGAGCGCAATCGCCCACGCGGGGAAGACCCAGCTTGTACACGCGGGTGTATCCGCCGCCGCCACCGTTGAACCGGGGAGCTATCTCGTCAAAGAGCTTCTGCACCAGCTGGTGGTTTTCCAGGACCTTATAGGCCAGGCGACGGGCATGCAGGTCATTGCGCAACCCGAGTGTCACCAGTTGATCGGCGACCTTGCGAAGTTCCATGGCCTTGGTCTCGGTGGTTTTGATCTGACCGTAGGTGAGAAGCGACCTGGCCATATTGCGGAACATGGCCTTGCGATGGGAGGAGGTCCTCCCGAGTTTTTTTCCGCCTTTGCTATGCCTCATTGGTCTGCTTCCTCTTCAGCCATTCCTGGTATTTCTGTTCGAAGTTGTCTATGCGCATTCCGAAATCGAGGCCCAGGTCCTCAAGGACACGGCGAATTTCCTCAAGGGATTTCTTGCCGAAGTTCTTGGTCTTGAGCATTTCGTTCTCGGACCGCTGCATGAGTTCGCCAACAAGGGAAATGTTGGCGCTCTTCAGGCAGTTGGTGGCGCGCACGGAAAGCTCCAACTCGTCGATGGACTTGAACAGGTTGGGGTTCAAGTCGTGGTCATCCCCGCCGCGCGAACCTTCAGTCTCGGATTCCTTCTCGTCGAAGTTGATGAACACCGAGAGCTGATCCTTGAGAATCTTGGCGCTGTAGGCGATTGCATCCTCGGGGGTGACGGAACCGTCGGTCCAAACGTCGATGAGCAACTTGTCATAGTTGGTCATCTGGCCTACGCGGGCCTGATCCACGGTGTAGGCTACCTTCTTCACCGGGGTGAAGCTGGAGTCCATGGTGATCATTCCGATCTCCTGGCCCAGTCCGTCATGCATGTCGGCCGGGACGTAGCCCTTGCCCATGCGTACCTCGAACTCCATGGTCAGGTCCCTGGCCTCGGAGAGGGTGCAGATATGCTGGGTGGGATCCAGGACAGTGACGTGCTGGTTCACCCCGATGTCTCCGGCCGTGATCGCGCCCGTCTTGTTGACCGCCAGAGTGAGCCGCTGAGGCGCGTCGGTGGTCATGGCCAGACGGACCAGCTTAAGGTTCAGGATGATGTCGGTGACGTCCTCGATTACCCCGGGGATGGTCGTGAATTCGTGCTGGACGCCTTCGATGTTCACCGACACGATGGCCGCGCCCTGAAGCGAGGACAGGAGCACGCGGCGCAGGGCATTGCCCAGGGTGGTGCCGAAGCCGTGTTCCAGGGGTTCGCAGGTGAACCGGCCGAAGGTGGAACTGGACTTGGGATCGCGCACCAGCTTTTCAGGGCGGACCAGTTCCGACCAGTTGCGGGTGTTGATGAGCCTGTCGCCTGTACGTATGAGCATTTTTTCCTCTTACTTGGAGTACAGTTCGACGATGAGCTGCTCGTTCACAGCCAGCTGGATGTCCTCGCGAGCGGGCATGGCGTTAACCTTGCCCTTGAAGGCGGCACCGTCGACCTCGAGCCAGGTGGGGCAGCCGCGGCGGGCGATGACCTGCTGGGCTTCCTGGATAACGGGGGATTGACGGTTCCTCTCGCGCACCTCAACCACGTCGCCGACCCGCACCTGGATGGAGGGGATGGTGACCCGGCGTCCGTTCAGAATGAACAGGCCGTGACGCACCAGTTGGCGACCCTGGTCGCGGGAGTTGGCGAAGCCCATGCGGAAGACGACGTTGTCCAGTCGGCGCTCCAGGTTGATGAGCAGGTTGGCGCCGGTGACGCCCCTCTGGCGTTCGGCCTCTTCAAAGTAGCTGCGGAACTGCTTCTCGAGGATGCCGTAGACGCGGCGAGCTTTCTGCTTTTCACGCAGCTGCACGGCGTAGTCGGTCATTTTCTTGCGAATGCGTCCGTGCTGACCAGGAGCGTAGGGACGGCGCTCATATGCGCACTTGTCGGTAAAACAACGGTCGCCCTTGAGGAACAGCTTAGCGCCCTCACGGCGGCAGATACGGCACTTGGGTCCGGTGTAGCGAGCCACGATAGTCCTCCTGAGCTAGACCCGGCGCCGTTTGGGGGGCCGGCAGCCGTTGTGGGGGATGGGGGTGACATCGCGGATGAAGCTCACCTTGAAGCCGGCGGCGTTGATGGCGCGCATGGCGGCCTCACGACCGGAACCGGGCCCCTTCACAAAGATGCCTACGGTACGCATGCCGTTGTCCTGCGCCTTGCGGGCAGCTGTTTCGGCGGCTACCTGGGCGGCGAAGGGAGTGGACTTGCGTGAGCCCTTGAAACCGGCGGCGCCGGAGGTGGCCCAGCTCACCACATTGCCCCTGGGATCCGTGAAGGTGATGATGGTATTGTTGAAGGTAGCCTGAATATGGGCGACCCCCACCGGGATGTTCTTCTTTTCTTTCTTGCCTGTACGGCGCGGTCTAGCAGCCATAATGAATCCTCTATTCAATAACGCGCGAGGCGGTTATTTCTTCTTCTTGGCCATCACGGCGCGGCGCGGGCCCTTGCGGGTGCGGGCGTTGGTGTGGGTGCGCTGTCCGTGGACGGGCAATCCCTTGCGGTGCCTGAACCCCCGGTAGCAGCCGATGTCCATCAGCCGCTTGATGTTGGCCGTGACCTCGCGACGCAGATCGCCTTCAACCTTGTGGTTGGCCTCGATCTCCTTGCGGATGGTGTTCACTTCCTCAGAGGAAAGGTCATCGGTCTTCTTGGTCCAGTCCACGCCGGTGGCGTCCAGAATACGAAGGGCAGTGGTCCGCCCGACCCCAAAGATGTAGGTCAGGGCGATGTCCATGCGCTTGTTCCTGGGAAGGTCGACTCCAGCAATACGTGCCACGTTTCAATACCTCGCTTAGGTTCTGGTCTTATCCCTGGCGCTGTTTATGCCGGGGATTTTCACAGACCACCCGCAAAACGCCGTGGCGACGGATGATCTTGCATTTCGGACAAAGTTTTTTCACCGAAGGCCGCACTTTCATGTTCTCTCCCCCATAAATGGGTATGGCCTACGCCGGCAGGCGCTGGCTCAAAATTTTGGGTCCGTCGTTCGTGACCACCACGGTGTGCTCGAAGTGAGCTGCCAGACTGCGGTCCTTGGTGACAGCCGTCCAGTTGTCTGTGAGGATTTCCACCTCGGGGCCGCCCATGGTGACCATCGGCTCGATGGCCAGGGTCATGCCCGGCTTGAGCAACACCGCGCCCGCCCCAGAGGGGACAAAATTCGGCACCTCCGGCTTCTCATGGAGAGACCGACCGATGCCGTGGCCAACAAAGCGTCTTACCACAGAGTACCCCTGGCCTTCAACATATTTTTGCACTGCCAAGGAAATATCGTACAGATTAGCATCCACAGTGGCCTGTTCTATCCCGCGAATCAGGGACTCCTGGGTCACCGTGAGAAGCCTCGTTACCTCGGGCGCGACCTTGCCCACCGGCACAGTCCTGGCGGAGTCGCCGTAGAAACCGTGGTGAACGACTCCCATGTCGAAACTCACGATGTCCCCTTCCTTCAACACGCGATCGGAGGGAAAACCATGCACGACTTCCTCGTTCACCGAGCAGCACAAGGCGAAAGGATACCCGAGGTAACCCTTAAAGGCGGGCTTCACCTCGAATTCCTTGCACAACTGCAAGGCAAGTTCTTCAAAGAGCATGGTCCTGACACCGGGCTGAACCGCTTTTTCCACTTCGTCCAGGATGGCGGCCACGATGGCCCCGGCCTGACGCATGAGATTCACCTCGGCGTCATTCTTGATGAAAATCCCGCGATACTTCTTCAAACTAGGCCCTGCCCTTGATACGACCCTTGGCCAGCAGCCCCTCGTATTGCCTGCTGATCATGTAGGATTCAATCTGGCTCATGAAGTCCATGGCCACACCCACCACGATCAGGATGGACGTGCCGCCGAAGTAGAACGGTACGTTGAACTGGGAGATGAGGATCATGGGCAGCACGCACACCGCGGAAATGTACATGGACCCCCACAGGGTGAGGCGCGCGAGCACACGATCCAAGTACTCCTTGGTCTTCTGCCCCGGGCGGATGCCGGGGACGAAACCGCCCTGCTTGCGGACGTTCTCCGCTATATCCTTGGGGTCAAAGATGATCGCAGTGTAGAAGTAGCAGAAGAACACGATCATGGCGATGAATAGGATGTTATACGGAATGGAGCTGGGACGGAACCATCCAGCCACGACCTTCACCCAGTCGGACTGGGAGAAGTTGGCGATAGTGGCAGGAAAGAGCAGTATCGACGAGGCGAAGATCGGGGGAATCACGCCTGCGGTGTTGATGCGCAGAGGCAGGTGCGTGGTCTGCCCACCGTACATCTTCCTGCCCACCATACGCTTGGCGTACTGGATGGGAATGCGCCGCTGCCCGCGTTCCATGTACACAATGGCCGCGATAACCGCGGCAATGACCACAACCAGGAGCAGGAGGAGCAACGGACTCATTTCGCCCTGGCCCACCAGCCGGAAGGTGTTCCCTATGGCCTGGGGCAGCCTGGAGACAATGCCGGCGAAGATGATGAGCGAGATACCATTGCCGATGCCCTTGTCCGTGATCATCTCACCAAGCCACATGAGGAACACGGTCCCAGCGGTGAGGGTGATCACGGTCATGAACTTAAACCAAAGCCCCGCATGGAGCACCAGGGGCGCGCCGGTCGGGCTGGTCATGCTCTCCAAGCCCACGGCAATGCCCAGGCCCTGAACCAGGGTGATGAGCACGGTGCCGTAACGGGTGTACTGGGTGATCTTCTTGCGGCCCTGGGCCCCCTCCTCTTTCTGCAGGCGGGCCAGCTCGGGGCTGACCACCGTGAGCAGCTGCATGACGATGGAGGCCGAGATGTAGGGCATGATGCCCAGGGTGAAGATGGAGAGCTTTTGCAGCCCTCCGCCGGAGAACATGTCAAAAAGGCCGAACAGGGTGTTCTTCGCGTTCTGGAAAAAGTCCGCCAGGGCCAGGGTGTCCACGCCGGGGACCGGCACGTAGATGCCCACGCGGTAGACGGCCAGGAGCAGGAAGGTCCAAAGGAGCTTCTTCTTCAGCTCCGGCAGACGAGCCAGATTTTCCACGCCTTGCAGTGCCACGTTAGCCTTCCGTTACGATTTCCAAAGCTTTGGCGGTTCCACCGACGTTGGAGATCTTCTCCAGAGCGGCGGCACTGAACTTGTGGGCCTCAACAGTCACGGCCTTGGCCAATTCGCCGTTGCCGAGGATCTTGACCAGGGCACCCCGAGCCACAAGGCCGCGATCGTAGATGGCGTCCAGAGTGATCTCAACGGTTTCCGGAAAGGCTTCGACAAGTCTGTCGAGGTTCACGGGAGCGTAGCTCACCTTGAAAGGGTTCTTAAAACCGCGCTTGGGCAGCCGGCGGGCCAGGGGCATCTGGCCGCCCTCGAACCAAGCCTTGGTGCCGGTTCCTGCGCGCGCGTTCTGGCCCTTGTTGCCCTTGCCTGCAGTACAGCCCTGTCCGGTGGCGCGACCGCGGCCGATGCGTTTGCGGTCCTTGCGGTCCTCGGGAAAGGGATAAAGCTCGTGGAGAAGCATGTCATTTCACCTCAACCAAGTGAGAGACCTTGAAAATCATACCCCTCACAGTGGGGGTGTCCGGCAGGGTCTTCTCCTGACGGATCCGCTTGAGGCCCAAGGCCTCGAGGGTGGCCCGCTGCTTGGGATTGCAGCCGATCTTGCTCTTGACGAGCCGCACGGTCACTTGCCCGTTCATGGTCTTACTTCCTCGGAGTTTCCAGGGTCCTGCCGCGAAGGTCGGAAACCTGGTCCGCGCTACGCAGTGAGGCCAGACCGGCGACGGCGGCCTTCAGCACGTTGTGCGGGTTGTTGGTGCCGATAGCCTTGGTCAGGATGTCATGCACCCCAGCGGCCTCCATCACGGCGCGGACCGGGCCGCCGGCAATGATGCCGGTTCCCTTGGAAGCCGGGATGAGGACCACGCGGCCGGCACCAAAGCGGCCCATTACCTGATACGGCAGGGTGCCGTCCAGGAGTGGCACGTGGATCATGGACTTCTTGGCCTGGTCGGTGGCCTTGCGGATGGCCTCGGGAACCTCGTTGGCCTTGCCCAGTCCGTAGCCCACACTCCCCTTGCCGTCGCCCACCACGACCAGAGCGCTGAAGCTGAACCGGCGGCCGCCCTTGACGACCTTGGCCACGCGGTTGAGCGAGACGATCTTCTCAATATGAGTCAATTCAGACTGTTCCATTATGCGCCCCGTTAGAATTGCAGTCCGCCCTCACGGGCGCCGTCGGCCAATGCCTTGATGCGACCGTGGTAGAGGTAGCCGTTGCGGTCGAAGACCACGTTGTCGATGGCCTTTTCCTTGGCCTTGGCGGCCACATCGCGGCCCACCTTGGCGGCGGTATCCACGTTGGGCTTGAGCACTTCCCCGTCCTTGGAAAGGGACAGGGAAGAGGAAGCAACCAGGGTCTGGCCGTTTTCGTCGTCCACGATCTGCGCGTACACGTGCAGGTTGGAGCGGTACACCACCAGCCTGGGGCGCACCTGCGATCCGTTGATCTTCTTGCGGATGCGCACCTTGCGCTTCATGCGCGCGGCTTGTTTGGTCTGTTTCATGGCCTGCCCCTTACTTCTTGCCGCCAGACTTGCCGGCCTTGCGACGAATCTGCTCGTTTTCGTACTTGATGCCCTTGCCCTTGAAGGGTTCGGGCGGCCGAACGCGACGAATGCACGCCGCAACCTCGCCAACAAGCTGCTTGTCGATGCCAGACACGGTCAGCTTGTTGCCCTCGGACTTGGCGTCGACGCCGGTGGGCAGGGGAAACTCCACCGGATGGGAGAACCCCACGGTCAGGACGATGGCCTTGCCGGCGACCTGAACCTTGTAGCCCACGCCGATGACCTCAAGGGTCTTGGAAAAGCCCTTGGTCACGCCTTCGATACAGTTGGCAAGAAGCGTACGGCGCAGCCCGTGCTGAGCGCGGGCGACCCGGGTCTCGTCCAGGCGGCCGACGCGCAGGATGTTGCCCTCGATCTCCAGGCTGATCTTGGGATGAGTGGGTGTGGAAAGCACGCCCTTGGGCCCCTTGACGTTCACCACGCCAGAGGAAACCTTGACTTCCACCCCGGAGGGGATGGTGATTTCTTTTTTGCCGATGCGAGACATGGCTATTTCCTCTTACCAGACTTCGCAGAGCAGCTCTCCACCCATATTGGCGCTCTGGGCGGCGAAGCCGTCCATAATGCCCCGGGAGGTGGAGAGGATGCAGATGCCAAGTCCGTTCTGAACGCGGGGGATATCATGGGCCCCGACGTAAATGCGGCGGCCGGGCATGCTCACGCGCTTCAGGCCCGCAATGATGGGGCGGCCTTTGGCGTATTTGAGCGAGATAACCAGATCGCGCCCGTCTACGGCAAAATCCTCAATGTAGCCCTGATCCTTCAGAATCCCAGCCATGGACTCCTTCATCTTGGAGTGGGGCATGGCCACCTTCTTGTGCAGCGCGTGATACGCGTTGCGGATGCGGGCCAGCATATCGGCGATTGGATCGGTCACGGACATGTCGGCCTCCTACCAGCTCGATTTCCTGACACCGGGCAATTCGCCGGCCAGGGCCATGTTACGGAAGCAGATACGGCAGATGCCGTACTTGCGTAAATATGCCCGGGAACGACCGCAGATGGGACAGCGGTTGTAGGCCCGAGATGAGAACTTGGCTTTGCGCCGGGCTTTCACCCTAAGAGCAGTGCGTGCCACGGTCGAATCCTCCTACTTTCTGAAGGGCATGCCGAGAAGATCGAGAAGGACCTTGCCTTCCTTGTCGGTCTGGGCATTAGTCACTATGGTGATGTTCATGCCCGTCACGTGCTCGACGCGGTCGATGTTGATCTCGGGAAAAATTGTGTGCTCTTTGATGCCAAGAGTGAAGTTACCCCGGCCGTCGAAGCCCCTGTCGGGCACGCCGCGAAAGTCGCGGACGCGTGGCAGTGAGAAATTCACCAGCTTGTCGAAAAAATCCCACATGCGGTCATGGCGAAGCGTCACCCGGCAACCGACAGGCTGGTTTTCACGCAGCTTGAAGGCGGCGATGGACTTCTTGGCCCGGGTGATGACGGCTTTCTGGCCGGCGATGGCGGTCAGCTCGGCCACTGCGACGTCGATAAGTTTAGAGTTCTGCGAGGCTTCGCCAAGTCCGATGTTCAGAGAGATGAACTTGAACTTGGGAATCTGCATGGGCGACTTGTACCCGAACTCCTTTTGCAAGGCCGGTACGACCTTTTCGGAGTAGGTTTGTTCGAGGCGAGTCATGTTCTGATTCCCTTTAGCTGATGACTTCGTTGCACTTCTTGCAGAAGCGCAGTTTCTTGCCGTCGTCGGTGTACTTGTAGCCCACCCGGGTAGGCTTAGCGCAGGCGTCGCATACGAGGGCCACGTTGGAGATGGCCAAGGTAGCCTCCTTCTCCTCGATGCCGCCGGCCTGGCCGGCATAGGGATTGCCCTTGCGGTGACGCTTCACCATGTTCACCTTTTCCACCAGGATCCGGTCGGTCTTGGGAAGGATCTTCAAGACCTTGCCGATCTTGCCCTTGTCCTTGCCCGCGATGACCATCACCTTGTCGTCCTTGCGGATGCGGTACGTTTTCATAGTGTCCTCAAACCCCTGTCCTTAAAGGACCTCGGGGGCCAGCGAGACGATCTTCATGAAGTTCTTCAAGCGGAGCTCGCGAGCCACGGGGCCGAAGATGCGGGTTCCCACCGGTTCGAGCTGAGCGGAGAGAAGAACTGCCGAATTGTTGTCGAACTTGATGTAAGTACCATCGGGGCGTCCAACTTCTTTCGTTGTGCGCACGATGACGGCCTTCATCACCTGGCCCTTCTTCACCTTGGAATGGGGCATGGCTTCCTTGACCGAGACCACGATGATGTCGCCCACGGAGGCGTAACGGCGGCGGGAGCCGCCAAGCACCTTGATGCAGGCCACTTTCTTGGCACCGGAGTTGTCGGCGACGTCGAGGACTGATTCTACCTGGATCATTTCGCCTTCTCCATGATCTTCACCAGATGCCAGCGCTTACGGGCCGACAGCGGGCGATGCTCGATGATCTGCACCTTGTCGCCCATGCCGCACTCGTTCATCGGGTCATGAGCCATGAACTTCTTGCGGCGGCGGATGTACTTCTTCACCAAGGGATGCTTAACCAGGGTCTCGACACGAACGACAATGGTCTTGTCGCACTTGTCAGAAACCACGATCCCGGTCAGCGTCCGGCGGTTGCTCTTGTGATCTTCCATAGTTCCCTACCTGCCGCTTTTCTTTTGGGTCATCACCGTCTTGATGCGGGCGATGTCCTTTTGCAACACGTTCAGACGGTGAGTCTTTTCCAGTTGAGCCGTGGCATGCTGGAAGCGCAGCTTGAAGAGCTCCTCCTTGGTCTGGGAGAGCTTTTCGGCAAGCTTGGCCTCATCCATGTCGCGCAGTTCCTTGGAGTTCGTCATGGCTAGTTGAGCTCCTTGGTCACGATCTTGGTCTTGATGGGGAGCTTGTGCTGGGCGCGCTTCAGGGCCTCGACCATCACCGCCATATCCACGCCCTTGACCTCATAGAGCACGCGGCCGGGCTTGACCGGAGCGCACCAGCCCACGGGAGAGCCTTTGCCGGATCCCATGCGCACTTCAGCGGGCTTGGACGTGACCGGAAAATCCGGGAACACACGGATCCAAACTTTGCCGCCGCGTTTGATGTGGCGCATGATGGCCACGCGGGCGGCTTCAATCTGCTGACTGGTCAGCTTGCCGTGCTCCAGGGCCTTGATGCCAACCTCGCCGAAGGACACCTCGGCCCCGCCGGTGGCGGGCCCGCGCAGGCGTCCTTTCTGACGCTTCCGGAATTTTGTTCTGTTGGGGGCTAGCATTATTGTTCGACCTCGCTATCCAGAATCTCACCCTTGAAAATCCACACCTTGACGCCGATGGCGCCGTAGGTGGTCTTGGCCGTTGCCAAGCCGTAGTCGATGTCAGCGCGCAGGGTGTGCAAGGGCACGCGGCCGTCGCGGTACCATTCTGAGCGAGCGATCTCGGCTCCGGCCAGTCGGCCGGCGCAGAAGACCTTGATGCCCTCGGCCCCGAACTTGCGAGCCAGGCCCACGGTGCGCTTCATGGCCCGGCGGAAAGCCACCCGGCGTTCCAGCTGCAGGGCGATATTTTCGGCCACCAACTGGGCGTCGGTCTCGGGACGGCGGATCTCGTTGACCTCAACCGCGAACTCGCGGCCGAAGCGCTTCTTGAGGTCGGCGCGCACCTTCTCGATCTCGGTACCCTTGCGGCCGATGACGATACCCGGCCGGGCAGTGTGGATGATCAGCTTGATCTTGCCGCCGGCGCGTTCAATTTCGATCCGGGAAATGCCGGCGTGAAACAGGGAGGACTTCACGAACTTGCGGATCATGTTGTCCTCGAACACGAAGGCGGGATATTCCTTCTTCGCGAACCAACGAGAAATCCAGCTCTTGTTGTAGCCCAGGCGGAAGCCGTACGGGTGAACTTTCTGACCCATGGCCCCTACTCCTTCTCTTCCACGACCACCACGGTGATGTGGCTGGTGCGCTTGAGGATGTGGTTGGCCCGTCCCATGGAACGGGGCATGATGCGCTTCCAGGTGGGGCCCTGGTTCACGATGACGTCCTTTACCTTAAGGATGTCCACATCGGCGGACATCTGCTCGGCGTTGGACAGGGCTGAGTGCAACACCTTGCCGATAAGAAAAGCGGCCTTCTTGGGCGTGAACTTGAGGATGTGCATGGCTTCCTCAACGCCCCGTCCCTTGATGGTGTTGGCCACCAGGCGGGCCTTCTGGGGAGAGACCCGAATGTATTTGGCGATGGCTTTGGCTTCCATGGGTCAGTTCCTTATTTGCCCTTGCCCTTGGCCTTCTTATCGGCGGCATGGCCGTGGAAGGTACGGGTGGGCGAGAACTCGCCCAGCTTATGCCCGACCATGTTTTCAGAAACAAAGACCGGGATGAATTTACGACCGTTGTGCACGGCAAAGGTGAGGCCGACCATCTCGGGAAGAATCGTGGAGCGGCGCGACCAAGTCTTGATCACCCGGCGATCCTGGGTCTCATTGGCCTTCTCCACCTTGGCCACAAGGTGGTCGTCCAGGAAGGGACCTTTTTTGAGTGAACGGGGCATGTTCTACGCTCCTACTTCTCGTTGCGGCGTTTGACGATCAGACGCGACGAGGCCTTCTTGCGATTTCTGGTCTTCTGACCCTTGGACGGCTGGCCCCAGGGGGACACTGGGTGGCGTCCGCCGGAACTCTTGCCTTCGCCGCCGCCCAGAGGATGGTCGACTGGGTTCATGGCCACGCCGCGCACCTTGGGGCGCTTGCCCAGCCAGCGGTTGCGGCCAGCCTTGCCAATGGACACCTTTTCGTGGGTGACGTTGCCCACCTGACCAACGGTGGCGATGCACGCGGCCAGGACGTTGCGCACCTCGCCGGAAGGCAGACGCAGCAGGGCGTACTTGCCTTCCTTGGCAATGAGCTGGGCATAGGTCCCGGCAGCGCGGCACATCTGGCCGCCGCGGCCTGGGGTCATCTCGATGTTGTGCAGCAGGGTGCCCACGGGGACCTTGAGCATGGGCAGAGCATTGCCCGCCTTAATGTCCGCGGACTCGCCGGCCACCAATGTGTCACCGACATTTATGCCCACCGGCGCGAGAATGTAACGCTTCTCACCGTCCGCATAGTGTAAGAGAGCTATACGAGCTGAACGGTTGGGATCGTATTCGATGGAGGCAACCTTGGCCGGAATGTCGAACTTGTCGCGCTTGAAATCAACAAGACGGTACCGGTGCTTGTTCCCGGCTCCGCGGCGACGCGAGGTGATGCGGCCCTGGTTGTTGCGGCCGGACTTTTTGGCAAGGCCTTCCGTCAGGGACTTCTCCGGCTGGGCCTTGGTGATCTCCAAAAAATCGGAGACGGTCTGAAAACGGCGGCCAGCCGATGTGGGTTTGAGCGTACGGACAGCCATGACTTTAAACTCCCTCGAAGAATTCGATCTTGTCACCCTTGGCCAAGGTCACGTAGGCCTTCTTGAAGCCGGAAACGTGGCCAACGGCGCGGCCGTTGCGGGTGCGTTTGAGGGGGCGGCGGCGAACCACGTTCACCTCGGTGACCTTCACCTTGAAGGCCTCCTCGACGGCAGCCTTGATCTCGATCTTGTTGGCCAGGGGAGCCACGAAGAAGATCACTTGATTGGATTCTTCCTTGGCTTTGGTGGCCTTTTCCGAGACCAGAGGCTTAAGCAGCACGTTTGCGTAGCTCATGGCTATTTCAACCTTTCCTGAACGGCCTGGGCCGCGCCTTGCACCATCACCAGTTGAGGGTACTTCAGCAGATCGTAGACGTTCAGCATGTCCTGCCGGACGACCTTGACGCCAGGAAGGTTCCTGGCGGAGAGCTCGACATTGTTATTAGAATCGCCCAGAACAATCAAGGCTTTTTTCAGTCCCAGATTTCCGGCCATGCTGGCGAAGAGCTTGGTCTTGATCTGCGGGAAGACCAACTGGTCCACCAGGATGAGCGACTCCTCGGCCACCTTGGTGGACAGGGCCATCTTGAGAGCCAGGGCCTTGATCTTTTTGTTGACCTTGAATTCGTAGCTGCGCGGCTGCGGACCGTGTACGACGGCTCCGCCCTTCCAGATGGGAGAGCGCTTGGAGCCGGAACGGGCGCGTCCGGTGCCCTTCTGCCGCCAGGGCTTGGAGCCCGAGCCGGCCACGAAGGAACGGGTCTTGACCATGTGGGTGCCGGCACGCTTGGCGGCCAACTGGGAACGGACCACGAGGTGCAGGATCTCGGGGCGCAAGGGCACCTCGAACACCTCTGGGGCCAGATCCATGCTCCCCACTTCCTTGTTCAACTGATCGAAAACTTTCACCGTGGCCATGGCCTACCCCTGCTTCCGGATCATAACCAGGCCGTTGCGGTGGCCCGGAACCTGGCCTTTGACCAGGATGATGTTGTTTTCGGGCCGGATCTCGAAGATTTCCAGATTGATGCTGGTCACGGTGCGTGCACCCATGTGACCGGCCATCTTTTTGCCCTTCATGACCTTGCCCGGCTCGGTGTTGTGACCGATTGAGCCACCGGAACGGTGGGCCTTCTCAGTGCCGTGGGTGGCCTTCAAGCCGGCGAACCCGTGGCGCTTCATGGGGCCCTGGAAACCCTTGCCGATGGAGGTGCCAGTGACCTTGATCTTGTCACCCGCGGCGAACACGCCAACGGTGATCTCCTGACCCAGTTCGTAGCCGTCCACGGACTCCAGGCGGATTTCGCGCAGCTGTCTGAAGAAGCCCTTGCCGACCTTGGCCTGATGGCCCTTTTCCGGCTTGTTCAGCTCTTTTTCCTCGCGCTCGTCGAAGGCCAGTTGCAGGGCGGTGTAACCGTCCTTCTCCTGGGTCCTGATCTGCATCACCGGACAGGGGCCGGCGGCGATGACCGTCACCGGAACCACCGAGCCGTCGTCGCTGAACACGCGGGTCATGCCCAGCTTGCGGCCGATGATGCCAAGGGTTTTCTTGGCCATGATTAACTTCCCCTTCCTTTAAAGCTTAAAGCTTGATTTCAACGTCCACGCCAGCGGGCAGGCTGAGCTTGCCCAGGGCGTCGACGGTCTGCTGAGTCGGCTCGAGAATGTCGAGCAGGCGCTTGTGGACGCGCATTTCAAACTGCTCACGTGACTTCTTGTCCACGTGCACGGACCGGTTGACCGTGGTCTTGTGGATGTTTGTGGGCAGCGGGATGGGCCCGGCTATGCCCGCGCCGGTGTTGCGCGCGGTATCGACTATCTCGGCCACGGCCTTGTCCAGAATGCGATAGTCGTAGGCCTTGAGCTTGATCCGGATGCGATCGCTGTTCATTGTGGCATTACTCCATGATCTCGGTCACGACGCCGGCGCCCACGGTACGGCCGCCTTCGCGAATGGCGAAGCGCAGACCGATTTCCATGGCGATGGGGGCGATGAGTTCGACGTTGAAGGTGGCGTTGTCGCCG
>Ga0326727_10001918_pt1 | contig 74189 bp, 70 predicted proteins | sample MB2enrmetagenome_FD_207643 | JGI IMG/M metagenome (GOLD analysis project Ga0326727, IMG submission 207643) | Lab enriched peat soil microbial communities from McLean, Ithaca, NY, United States - MB29MY | ecosystem: Environmental > Terrestrial > Soil > Wetlands > Peat | place: USA: New York... | reverse complement strand
CTCAGCCCCTGGCAGATCGTCGCGCAACTCCAACCGCGCTGGCCTCTCCAACTTTGCTTGCTCCCACCGGTCTTCTTGGATTATTACTTGGACGATTCTGGGGGATACGATGTCCCTAGGCACCCCTAGCAGCATGCCCCTCCATTTCGTTTGCCATCCTGAACCACTCGACGGACCTGCTTCTTTGCGGCGTGGACCCATAGTAACTGGGGAGTGTTCCGTCGTTCGCCGATGGAACTAATGGACAGCAATGTTAGCCCATCGGCATACTCGGTCGGCGCTCCTCGTTCCCTCGTTATTCCTGGCTCTACTTGCCTCGACTTACGCGCCGACTGCCGACGACACGAACGGCTCCTCGGGCGTGCCTACATATCGCAGCACCGTCTCTGAAGTCCGGGTTACATTCTTCGCCACCGACGAGAACAATCATGCGCTCGCAACCCTGACGAAGTCGGACCTTGCGGTAGTCGACAACGAACGTGTGGTGCGGAATTTCCGGAGTTTCACGCATTCCGATGAAACCTTGCTCGACGTGGTTGCGCTGGTCGACCTGAGCGAATCGGTAGCGCCGCGCGTTCGAGTAGCCATGCGCGCTGTGCTGCAACTGGTGGCGCGGCAGCAGTCGATCCCCGACGACAACATCGCCGTGGTGTCGTTTGGAGGGACGTCTGGTGGCGTAAGTTCCGCCGTGCTCTGCTCGAGCGGTTGCCGTGCTTCCGACTCCGTGGCGAGACTCCTGGCGGTGAAGAGTGGCGGTACGACGCCGCTGTTCGACGCGCTGATATTTGGCGCCGATTTCATCTCGCATCATCGCCGCGCCGGGGCCCGGCCGGTCATTATTCTGTTCTCTGACGGGAACGACACCATCAGCCTGCATTCTGCACGCGAGGCGCTGCGGGCGGTGCTGGACGAGGGCGCTCTGATCTACTCCGTCGATATGGGGACTTCCGAGAACCACACGGCGGGCAGCAGGTTCCTGCGGTGGATTTCGAATGCTACGGGTGGGCGCTATTCCTTCCTGCGCTCCTCCCCGAACGATGGCGCCACCGCAGTGCTGAACGCTGCGCTGGAGGATCTGCGCGCCTCCTACGTGGTGACCTACGATCTGCCCAGCCATCAGGAGGGATTTCATTCTCTTCGCCTTTTGCCAACCCACAACCTCAACCTCACATTCCATAGCCGAAATGGCTACGACTACGAACGCAGCGGTCGCTGATTGGAGACTTATGAAATTCACATTGTTACTGGCGCTCGCATGGATATCGACCGGCGTCTCGATTGTTTTGGCCGCGCCCATCGGTATCTATCAACAGGGAACCGTGGTTCGTATGCGCATGGGCGATTGCATGATCATGCACCGAGGCTTCATGAGCCAGTTCGGCCCGCCGCAAGCCGCAGCGATTGAGGAAAGCTGCCCGGAATACACCCTGGTGACCGATAAGGTCGTGTTTCTCATCGTGGGCAAGTCCTCCAATCAACTGGTGCCGCTCGCGGAAATCATCGATTTCCGTATCCAGAACAAAGTATTGGCGGTCCGCGTGGATGATGCTCGCAAAGAATCCATGTTCGCCATCAAGGAAATGACGCTGCGCTCGCAATGGGACCTCATCCAAAAGCACATCGAGCAAGAACTCAATGACCCGCCGCGTCGCCCCGAGGACACGTCGCTGGCGCTGCGCAACCGGCAATAGTCTGGAAGGGTTCTCTCGGCGAACTCGGCGTCTCGGCAGTGCAATGCTCGCCACCGGAACCAAAGCTGCGATTGACGGGAAACACGCGCGGAGCCAGACTGAAAGGGCATGGCAAAGCTTCGGGTTGGCATCCTCTTTGGCGGACGCAGCGGCGAGCATGAAGTGTCGTTGCTGTCGGCGGCGTCGGTCCTGAACGCAATCGATAAAACAAAATACGAAGTGGTTCCCATCGGCATCACGAAAGACGGCCGCTGGCTCACGGCGGAACACGCGGAACGTTTGCTGAAGGGCAACGCGGACGAGGGCGGTCGCGCCACACAAGCTCACTCCACACAGCTTCGGGCGGGCGATCCCGAGGCGACTCCGGGAGCGGCGGTGCTGGCAACGGGCGAGTCGGTGGTCGTTCCTCCGGAACCGGCGCGGCACGACGCTGCACTCGCGCCGTTTCAGACCGATGCGAACTTGCGGCGCGCGTCGGATCGCGCGATTAACGTGGATGTCATCTTCCCCGTGCTGCACGGAACCTTCGGCGAGGACGGCACGATTCAAGGCCTGCTCGAACTGGCCGACATCGCTTACGTCGGCGCAGGTGTGCTCGGCTCTTCCGCGGGCATGGATAAAGACATCATGAAGTCTTTGTTCCGCGCGGCGGGATTGCCCATCGTGAAACACGTGACCGTGTTGCGCGGCCAATTCGAGCGCGAGCCCAAGAAGATGCGGAAACTGGTCGAGAGCAGGTTGAAGTATCCAGTGTTCGTGAAGCCGGCGAACCTCGGGTCGTCTGTCGGAATCTCAAAGGTGCACGATGGGAAGGAACTCGGTCCGGCCATCGCGGAAGCGGCGAAGTTCGACCGCAAGATCGTGATTGAGGAAGGTGTCGGCGGAAAAAAGAATAGGGCGCGCGAGATCGAGTGCGCGGTGCTTGGCAACGACGATCCCAAAGCGTCGCTTGCGGGAGAAATTATTCCTTGCAAGGAATTCTACGACTACGACGCGAAGTATCTGGTGGAAGGCTCCGAAGGAATCATCCCCGCGAAGATCGCGAAAGCGGAAATGAAAACCGTGCAAAGGCTGGCCATCGCCGCGTTTCAAGCGGTCGATTGCACGGGCCTGGCGCGCGTCGATTTTCTAATGGATCCCAAATCGCGCAAGATTTTCGTCAACGAGATCAACACCATGCCCGGCTTCACCGCGATCAGCATGTATCCCAAGCTGTGGGCCGCGACGGGAGTGTCGTATCCCGAGTTGATCGACCGCCTGATTCAGTTAGGGATCGAGCGGCATGAAGATAAGAAGCGGAATCAGTACAGCCGCTGAAGGGCGATTCACCGCCGAGACGCCGAGTGCGCCGAGAAAAACCAAGAGCTTAACCGCAGGGGCACCGGGGAGCACAGGAGGATCCTTCGCTTCGCTCGGGGCGACGACGTGTTACTAATGAGTACCAAGCTTGGAAGAATTTCTCGGCGTCTCGGCGGTGAGAATTCCGCTTGACAGGGGGATTGGACAACGGTAGTATTTGATCCCAAGTTTGCTCTTTTTTGGGCAAATGGGAATTTCATGCAGAGTGGCTGAGGGACGAGCCCTGGGACGCCACGGCAACCGGATCAGGATCATAAATCCCGACCGTCAGGTGCCAACTCTCGCCCGGCAACGGGGACCATGAGATTCGGGGTGATAGCGAGTTGTTCGCGTATCCCGAGCCTCTTTTCCAATCCGGAAAAGGGGTTTTGTCGTAACTGGGGTAATTTTTACCCGGCTCGTCCCGCAGTCACGGAAAGAAGTTGCAACATGGAGACGAGCACCTACCAGCTCCGCTGCCGCGAATGCGGCAAGACCTGGGGCAACCAGCCGCGCAGTATCTGCGAAGACTGTTTCTCCCCGCTCGAAATTACCTACGACTACGATTCGCTTCGCGCGCGCATTTCGCGCGAACTGTTCGCCTCGCGCGCGCCGAACATGTGGCGCTATCGCGAGCTGCTGCCGCTGCCGGCGGGGTATCAGCCTTCCCTCCCCGTTGGATATACCCCGCTGGTCGGCGCGCCGCGGCTCGGCGAGAAGATCGGATCGCGGCGGCTCCTGGTCAAGAACGATGCGGTGTGCCTGCCGACATTGAGCTTCAAAGACCGCGTGGTTGCGGTCGCGCTGGCCAATGCCCGCGGCTTCGGGTTCGATACGGTGGCTTGCTCGTCGACGGGGAATCTGGCGAACTCGTTGGCGGCGCAAGCGGCTCGCGAAGGGTTGAAGGCGTGGATTTTTATTCCTTCGGATCTGGAGCCGGCGAAGATTCTCGGCACACAGGTCTTTGGCGCGGAGCTGGTGCGCATCAACAGCAGCTACGACCACGTCAATCGCTTGTGCTCGCAGATTGCCGACGAACATCGTTGGGGATTCGTGAACGTCAATCTTCGTCCGTATTACGCCGAAGGCTCGAAGACGGTGGGCTATGAAATCGCCGAGCAACTGGGCTGGCGATTGCCCGATAACATCGTGGCGCCGATGGCGGGCGGATCGCTGATCACGAAAATCAAGAAAGCGTTCGATGAATTGATTCTCCTGGGACTGGTCGATCCGAAACCGGTTAAGTTTTTTGGCGCGCAAGCGACTGGGTGCTCGCCGATTTCCACGGCGATCAAGCAGTACAGCAGCGAGATTGAACCGCAGCGTCCGAAGACGATTGCGCGGTCGCTGGCGATCGGCAATCCGGCCGATGGACATTACGCGTTGAAGGCCATCACCAAGAGCGGTGGGTGGGCAGAAGACATTTCCGATCCCGAAGTTGTCAGTGGCATTCAACTTCTGGCGGAGACCGAGGGCATCTTCACCGAGACTGCGGGCGGCGTAACGGTTGGAAGCGCGCGCAAGCTGATCCAGCAAGACCGCATTCTGCCCGATGAAACGACCGTGCTCTGCATTACAGGCAACGGACTCAAGACCACGGACGTGCTGGCGGACAAGTATTGGGCGGAAACACCGATCGCTCCGAAGCTCAGCGAGTTTGAAGCTTACATTGCGACCAAGGTGGCGAGTTTGCCGGCGGCGTTCGCGGCGACGGCGGCTTCGTCGGCAGCCGGATTTGCTAACGATTGACGACTAACGACCAACGACTAACGCACGTTTTTCATACGGGCCTTTTGCCCGGGAGGTTTTTATGAGCATCACGGTTCAAATTCCTACGGCTTTGCGGCGGCTTACTTCTGGGACGCCTCACGTCGTTTGCTCGGTTGCGAATCTTAATGAGCTGTTCTCGGAGCTTGACTCGCAGTTCCCCGACTTGAAGCCCCATTTGCGGGATGAAGCGGGAGAGACGAGGCGGTTCCTGAATATTTATGTGAATGAGGAAGACATTCGCTTCCTGGGGGGCGCTTCGTATTCGTTCCAGGACGGCGACGAGGTGCTGCTGGTGCCTTCGATCGCGGGCGGGGCGCAGTAGCGGTTTCGGCGGCGGCTTTCAGGGCTGACGGAGCCGCCGCCTTTTGCTTTCGTCGCCTGTTTTCTGTTGTCTTCGTCGTTTCTTCCTTGTTGTTACGGTCTCTTCTTCGAGCTTTTCGACGATATCGGTATGGCCGTGCCAACGGCCTGTCCGAATCGCACGACGTTTGCTGTATCGTCTGCTTATCTTCTTATTCATCTTTGTAAAATATTCCCGGCGCTTATTCGTCTACATAAGTGGATGGACGAGGCGCTGACCAAACGGTGGGCGATGGCGGAGCAGGACCAGCGGATCTCGGAAGCGATCGAGCGGGAGCAATCCCGGCTGCGCAACTTCATCCGACGGCGTGTGGCCGACCGCGAGGACGCGGAAGACGTCCTGCAGGATGTCTTTTACGAGCTCGTCGAAGCCTACCGCATGATGAAGCCGGTGGAGCAGGTCACCGCCTGGTTATATCGTGTGGCGCGCAATCGGATCATCGATCTCTTCCGCAAGAAAAAGCGGGAGGCGCTGAGGAGCGAGCCGGGTGCGATTGCGGAGGATCGGGAAGTGCTCCGGTTGGAAGAGTTGCTGCCGTCGCCGGATGCCGGGCCGGATGCACTTTACGCGCGAAACGTATTGCTGGAAGAACTGGAGGCTGCGCTCGACGAATTGCCGGACGAGCAGCGCGAAGTGTTCATCGCCCACGAACTGATGGGGCACAGCTTCAAGGAGATTGCGGCGGAATCTGGCGTAAGCGTGAATACTCTGCTCTCGCGCAAGCATTATGCGGTCCTTTATTTGCGCGAGCGGTTGCAGGCGATTCACGACGAATTTTTGAAAGCATGAGGTGAAGGTTATGAAAAGCGACTGGGCGGGTAGCGTAGTGAATAGGGTAGTGAAGATGCTGATGTTTGCCGTAGTGTTTTTTCTGGTGTTTGTTCCGCTGTTTGGCTATGTGGTGATGCGGCTATGGAACTGGCTGATGCCGGGTCTGTTTGGCTGGCACGTGATCGGCCTCTGGCAAGCGATCGGAATTTTGGTTCTGTGTAAGATTCTCTTCGGCGGGTTCCATGGCCGGCACGGCCGCCATTGGCACTGGCGCGGCCGCATGATGGAACGGTGGGAACAGATGACTCCCGAGGAGCGCGAGAAATTCCGTCAATCCATGCGTGGGTGCTGCGATTCGCAAGAACCGCAGGCTGCAGCGCCCAATGCTTGACCAGAAGCAATCCTTACGGGGCCGGTCTTTCCCTTAAGAGGCTGCGGAAAAAGTGGATTTCGCTGCCTCGGCCCCTAAAGGGGCGTCTGATTTCAGACGACTTACGGTATCGCTAAAGCGATACCCTGATACGAAGCCGGAGTTTTTCCGCAGCCTGCTAAATCATGCCGCTTTTTTGGGGCTGAGCACACACAAACGCGCCGTGCTAAAATCTAACTAACTGGTTAATTATATGAGGAAGGCTGCGGCTATACGCCGGCCGGTTCGATCGCCCGCCCTAACCGCTCCAAAGAACGGAGCGGTTAGAGGGCACCCGACTCATCGGTTGGGGACTCGGGGGCATCCGGAGGAGAGCCGGGCTGCGATCTTGAAGGCGGCGGTGGCGGAATTTGCCGAGAATGGGATTGCGGGGGCTCGGACGGATGCGATCGCGCGGGCGGCGCACGTCAACAAGGCGCTGCTTTATTACTACTTCAAGGACAAGGACGCGTTGTATGAAGCGGCGCTGGACCATGTGTTCGGCGGGATGCGCGAGCGGGTGATGCCGGTGCTCGAAAGCGAGCTGGCGCCGCGGCAGAAAATGCTGGCATACCTGGGGGCGTATTTCGATTACATCGCGGCCAATCCGCGGTTTCCGCGGGTGGTGCAGGGGGAGTGGATGCGCTCGGGCGCGGGCGCCGCTCGCATGCAGCGGGTTGCCAAGGAATATTTCCGTCCGGTCTTCGGCAAGCTGGCCGAGGTGCTGCGGGAGGGAATTCGGGCGGGGGAATTTCGCGCGGTGAATCCGATGGACTTTCTGCCTTCGATGGCGGCGGTGATTGTGTTTTATTTCACGTCGGCGCCGCTGATGAAGACGCTGACGAAGGTGGATCCGTTGTCGGAGGAGCGGATACGGGAGCGGCGGGCATTTGTTCTGGATTTTATTTCGGCGGCGCTGTTTAAGTGATCACCGCCGAGACGCTGAGGACGCGGAGAGAGGCTCAAGGCTTAACCACAGGGGGCGCGGGGGAACACAGGGGGTCCGAGGCTTGCCGATTTGCGACAAGCTGCAGATCTTTCGAGACGTCGAGGACGCGGAGAAAGGCTCAAGGCTTAACCACAGGGGGCACGGGGGAACACAGGGAGTCCGAGGCTTGCCGATTTCTGACAAACTGCAGATCCCTCGCTTCTCCACCCCAGCCAGCAAGTGCGGCTGGCCGGGGCCCCGGTCGCTCGGGATGACAATTTCTGAAGTTTGATGACAGTGCCTAAAGTTTTTCGACGAGGTCCTGGAGTCTGGATGCTAGGAGACTTGAGATGAGTGCGCGGAATAAATTTTTCATTATGCTGGGGGTCATTCTGGCGATTGCTTCGGGGTACTACTTGTTTTCTACTCCGGCGGGGAAGGACCTGGTGCTGGTGGGGACGGTGGACGCAAACCAGATCGTGGTGAGTCCGCAGATTCAGGGGCGGATTCTTAAGCTGCTGGTGGAAGAAGGAACGCCGGTGAAGCAGGGGGATCTGATCGCGTTGCTGGATCCGTCGGAACTGGAGGCCGAGGAGCGCGCGGCGGCGGCGACGATTGGCAGTTTGCGGTCGCAGATGAGCGCGAACGAGTACACGCGGAAGTCGACGAAAGGGTCGACGTCGAGCGACGTGTCGAATGCGCAGGCCAAGCTGCAATCGGCGCGGGCGCAACTGGCGCAGGCGGAAGCCACTTTGACCCGGGTGGAGAGCGACAGCCGGCGGACGATTGGATTGGCGCAAGCGGGTGTGGCATCGGATCAGGACCGGGTGCAGGCGGAGATGAACCTGAAGGCGCAGCAGGCGAGCGTGCAGTCGCTGAAGGACCAGGTGACGGCGGCGCAGGCGGATTTGGATTCGGCGGTGGCGCGCACGAATCAGGCGACGGCGGCCGAGAGCACGGTGGAATCGACGCGGGCACAGGTGGATAACGCGGTAGCACTGTTGAAGGAAGCGGAAGTACATCTGGGATATACGAAGATTTATGCGCCGGTGACGGGGACGGTGCTGGTGCGGGCGGCGCGCGAAGGCGAAGTGGTGAGCGCGGGGCAGGCGATCGTGACGGTGGTGGATTTCAGCGACACTTGGGCGTTTGCGGCGATTCCGGAGACGGATGCCGATCATATTGGAATTGGAGATACGCTGCGGGTGCGGCTGCCGGGAGGCACGGTGGTTCCGGGAAAAGTTTTCTACAAGGCGGCGGAAGCGGATTTCGCGACGCAGCGGGATGTGGGGCGGCGGAAGCGGGATATACGGACGATTGCGTTGAAGGTGAGGCTGGAGAATCCTAAGGGGGCCTATGTGCCGGGGATGACGGCGGAGGTGTTGGTATCGCCGGAGCAGTTGAAGGGGAAATAGGAGAGGCGGGGTTTCAAGGTTTCATAGATACAACCCATGGCTGAAGAAGTGAACAAGACGAACGGGAACACCGCCAACGGCATGAGTGTTGCGGGGTCGGAACTGAGCCTGCGGGGCGAGGTTGCGGCGGATGCTCCGAATGCTATTGAGGTGGAACATATCGTGAAGCGATATGGCGAGTTCCTGGCGGTGGACGATGTTTCGTTTGCGGTGAAGGAGGGGGAAATATTTGGGCTGCTGGGGCCGAATGGGGCGGGGAAATCGACGTTGATCCGCATGATGACCACGCTGATTCCGATCACGGCGGGGTGGGCGCGAGTGGCGGGGCATGATGTGGCACGGGATCCGAGCGCGGTGCGGCACACGATTGGAGTGATTCCGCAGGCTTTGACCAGCGATCTGGATTTGACGGTGGAAGAGAATCTAAGTATTTACGCGAAGCTGTATGACGTTCCGAAGAAGCGGCGCAAGGAGACGATTGAGGAACTGCTGGAGACGGTGGACCTGACGAAATGGCGGGACGCGCAGACGAAGACTTTATCGGGCGGGATGCGGCGGCGGCTGGAGATTGCGCGGGGACTGGTGCATAGTCCGAAGATTTTTTTTCTCGACGAGCCGACTACGGGTCTCGATCCGGTATCGCGCGTGGCGGTGTGGGAGATGCTGACCAACATCAAGGCGAAGCGCAAGCTGACGATCCTGATCACCACGCACTACATGGACGAAGCCGACCGGCTGTGCAATCGGATTGCGATTGTGGATCACGGGAAGCTGGTGGCGCTGGATACTCCGGAGGCGTTGAAGGCGAGCGTGCCGGGATCGAATGTGATTGAGGCGCAATTCGAGAGGGCTCCAGAGGATTGGGAAGAGCGGCTGCGGCGATTGCCGGAGGTGACGTCGGTGCAGGACGAGAGCGCGGGGATGTTCCGGGTGCTGACGGCGAACGGGTCGCGCACGACGGTGGATCTGGTGGAGATGGCGGTCGCGGCGAGCGTGGCGGTGAAGACGCTCACGGTGCAGAACACAACATTGGACGATGTGTTTGTCCACTACACGGGGCGGCAGTTGCGCGATGAGCTGGTGAAAGCGCACGCGTATGTGATGCCGCCGCGGCCGGGGTTGCAGCCATGAACCGGACGATGGCGATTATCGAGCGCGAGATGCGCAAGTTCTTCCGGTCACCGGCGTTGATGATGGCGTCGATGATAATGCCGCTGGTGCAGTTGATCGTGCTGGGGAATGCGTTTGGCGGGAAGATTCGCGACGCGAAGATGGGCGTAGTGGATGAGGATCATGGGACGCAGGCGATCCGAATCGAAGAAGCGTTTGACGCCGTCCGGGCGAATATGCGCACGTTTATTCCGATCCCGTATGACAACGAAGTGCAGGCACGGGAGGACGTGCGCAACGGGAAGATTCAGGGAGCGGTGATTATTCCGGCGCAGTATTCGAAGATGGTGTACGAGAAGAATCATCCACGGATCGCGCTGATTGTGGATAACAGCGACAACTTCATGAGTTCGACGCTCGAAGACGAAATGTCCGGCTTGACGGATGCGTTGAATCAGCCGGACGTGTCGCCGCGGCTGTTGCAGCAGACGGCGCTGGAGGTCGTGGAGCTCTATCCGTATATCGAGTACATGAAGTTCCTGCTGCCGGGATCGATTACGCTGGCGATGTTCGTCTCAGTGATGATCGGCGGAGGGATGTTATATATCGACGACAAGGCGCGCGGCGTACACGAGGGATACTTAGTAACTCCTATTACTAAGACGGAGCTGGTGCTGGGGCTGGTTGGAGCGGGCGCGATCAAGGCGGTGATGACGGGGGTGGTGATTACGGTGATTGGGTCGCTGCTGGCGGGAGTGGGGACTATCTTCAATCCAGGGACGATGCTGGGGCTGGTGGTAATGATCGCGCTGACCTCGGCGGCGTTCAATACGATGATGTTCTTGCTGATGGTAAGGATCGAGGACCCGCTGGTTCCGCGGGCAATGTTCGGGATTCTGAATACGCTCCTGTGGTTTCCCAGCGGATCGGTTTATCCGGTGCAGGCGTTTCCTCCGTGGCTGCGGGCGATTGCGAGGGTGGATCCGTTTACTTTCGCGGTGCATGGATTCAAGTCGCTGCTGCTGAAGGAAACGGGGCTGGGGGCGATTGTTCCGGACATGATTTATCTGTCGATTTTTGCGGTGGTGACACTGGCGGCGGCGGTGCCTTTGTTTAAGCGGACGCTGTAGACTTTTTCGCCGCCGAGACGCCGAGGACGCGGAGAAAAGCCACGCTTAGCAACAGGGGCACAGAGCGGTTGGACACGAGCGCGTTCGTTTTCCCCCAACCGGGAACTGGGGACTGGCAACCGCTCTTACGCCGTAGCTGGCCGCTCGCCGCTTTTGGCTGGAACCCGGTCCGGCTTGATCACCTGCTGCACGCCATCGTCGGTCTTCGCCGGCAGCGGCTTGATCGGCGGCAGTTCCTGCCCTTCGACCAGCATCTTGATCTCGACGGCATCGAGCACTTCGCGTTCGATCAGCGCCTTCGCGATCCGGATCAGGGTTTCGCGATTCTCCGAGAGTATTCGCTTCGCGGTCGCGTACCCCGTGCTCACCACTTTCCGGACTTCTTCGTCGATCTGGATGGCGGTAGCTTCGCTGTAGTCGCGGTGTTGCGAGATCTCGCGTCCCAGAAAAATCTGTTCTTCTTTCTTGCCGAAGGTCACCGGCCCCAGGTCGCTCATGCCCCACTCGCAAACCATTTTGCGCGCCAGTTCCGTGGCCCGCTCAATGTCGTTGCCCGCGCCGGTGGACATGCAGTTCAGGAAAAGCTCTTCCGCAATACGCCCGCCCATGAGGATGGCGATCTGCGTGTCGAGATAGTTCTTGTAGTAGTTGTGGCGATCGTCGGTCGGCAACTGCATGGTCAAGCCGAGCGCCAAGCCGCGCGGGATAATCGTGACCTTGTGCACCGGATCGGAATGCGGCAGCAAGGCAGCCACCAGGGCGTGCCCGGCCTCGTGGTAGGCGGTGTTCTTCTTCTCTTCATCGGAGAGCAGAAGCGACTTGCGCTCCACGCCCATCAGCACCTTATCCTTGGCCACTTCAAAGTCGTACATGAGCACGGCCTTGCGGTTTTGTCGGGCAGCCGCCAACGCCGCCTCGTTCACCATGTTCGCCAGGTCGGCGCCGGAAAAGCCCGGCGTGCCGCGAGCGAGCACGGACAAATCCACATCGTCGGCCAGCGGAATCTTGCGGGTGTGCACGCGCAGAATTTCTTCCCTTCCGCGAACATCCGGGCGATTCACCACCACGCGCCGGTCGAAACGCCCCGGCCGCAGCAGCGCCGGATCGAGCACATCGGGACGGTTTGTGGCCGCCATCAGGATGACGCCGTCGTTCGATTCGAAGCCGTCCATTTCCACGAGCAGTTGATTCAGAGTCTGCTCGCGCTCATCGTGTCCACCGCCGAGCCCAGCGCCGCGGTGACGTCCGACAGCGTCAATTTCGTCAATGAAGATGATGCAGGGAGCGTTTTTCTTGCCCTGCTCAAACAGGTCGCGCACGCGGCTCGCGCCCACGCCCACGAACATTTCCACAAAGTCGGAGCCGGAGATGGAGAAGAACGGAACATTCGCTTCGCCCGCGACCGCGCGCGCCAGCAAGGTCTTGCCCGTTCCCGGAGGTCCAACCAGCAGCACGCCCTTGGGAATGCGTCCGCCAAGTTTCTGGAATTTCTGCGCCTCGCGCAGGAACTCGATGATCTCGCGAAGTTCTTCCTTCGCCTCATCCACGCCCGCCACGTCTTTGAACGTGATTTTTTTCTGCTGCATGGAGAGCAGCCGCGCCCGGCTCTTGCCGAACGACAGCGCCTTGTTTCCGCCCGTCTGCATCTGGCGGATCATGAAAAACCAGAGCGCGCCCAGCAGCACCAGCGGCGCCAGATTCACAAGCCAAGTCCAGGCGCCGTTGCTGATGTCCTTGAAGCCGTACGGAACATTCTTCTCCGTCAACTTCTTGTACATATCCGGATAGCTCCCCGGCGGCACAGTCGTGCGAAATGGCCCGTCGGGGTTCTTCAGCGTCCCCTTCGCTTCCTGGCCGGTGAACATCACGTCGTGGACGCTGCCCTGGTCCACATACGTCATGAATTCAGAAAAGCCGATTTCTTTTTCCTTCTGGGCATTGCTCCCGGTTTTCACCACCTGCCAGAGCAGGAAGGCCGAGACCACGATGACCGCCCAGAAAAGCACTGTCTTGACTGTCGAATTCACCTAAAACTCCTCTAAGTGCAGCCCTATCCCTAGCAAAGAAAGACGCCGCCTCTTTAGCCTATATTAGATGCCAGAGACGGAAATTCGACTGGGAAAAGCCTGCCGCTTCGATTCTAGACCTTTTTCAAAGAAAACGGGGAGCCGTAAGGAAGTAACAGAAGTCACGGGCCAAAGCGGGGTTTGGAGTCCGGCGAGGGCATAGAACTCGGCGGTCCGTCTCCAGGCGAACGCCGCTTTTGCATCTGGCGGATCATGAAAAACCACAGCGCTCCGAGAAGGATCAGGGGAGCCAGATTGAGGATCCAGTTCGCCCGACTTTGTTCGGTTGTTTCCTTGAACCAGATTTCTACTCCGTGTTGCTGAAGAGCTTCGAGCACCGCGGGCTGGTTTGATGGCACGATGACGCGGAAACTGCCGCCTTTGGCGTCGTACCCGCGAACCACACTACCGGCAATCGTGACTTTGCTGACTTGACCGCTCGCAACTCTTGCTGAAAAATCGGAATAGCTGATTTCAGGGACTGCCTGAGCAGTATTGCCCGTCTTCACCACCTGCCAGAGCAGGAATGAGGACACAACGATTACCAGCCAGAATAAAGCTGTTCTCCCGGCATTCATATCGACACCGCTCTATGTAGTCGCGGCCACATACGGCAGGTTCCGGCCCGTCTGCTCCGGACTGCCCAAGCCATAGCCGCAAAGAAACGCGTCATCCACCAGAAATCCGAAATAGTCCGGCTGCAGCGGCACCCGGCGCGCCGACTGGCGATCCAACAGCGTCGCCAGCTTCACCGAAGCCGCGCCCCGCGCCCGCAGGTCGTTCATCAGGAATTCGCTGGTGACCCCCGAGTGCACCAACCCCTCGACCAGCAGCACATGCTTGCCTGCAATCGCCAGTTCGTGGCTGAAAAGAATCTCCAAGAGCGGGGATTCGCCCTGCTGGCTCTGCTTGTAGCGCGGCTTGATGAAGGCGCAGACGATGGGCACATCGATCGCCCGCACCAGGTCGGCCATGAACAGGAAGCTGTTTTCCAGAATCCCCAGCGCGATCACGGTCTGGCCGCGATAGTCGTCGGAAATCTGCCGTCCGAGTTCGCGGACTCTTTTCTGAATCTGGTCGGCCGAGATCACCTGGCGCAACCCGGCATTCGGCGAAACATTCATAGCGGAAGTGACGCCTCCGGTATTGTATCCAAACTTGCAACCTTGTAGCTGTAACTCTGAAGCAAGCAACTCTGACCAATGGCATGTTACATCATGCCCGCAATTTCCCGAATCCAAATCGCTTTTGAAGCCCCCGGCGGCGCGCGAAAAGCCGCCGGAACCGCAAAGCCGCGCATCCAGACTAGGCCGCAGCTTTCCGCGACCGCAACCGGCCAGAGCTTTTTCTCCGCTCCGGTCGCATGCCGGCCGCTGAGCAACTGCTTCACTTTCTTTGCCGCCGCCGTTTGCGAGGGCCAGAAACGATCTCCCGCGCGCCAGTTGCGGATCAGAATTTCCCTGGGCATGCGCCCCAGATCCAGCAACTGCCCGCGCGCATCCTCCGGAACGCCACCCGCATCCACCACCCGCGCCTCTATGCGGGCGCCCAGTTCAGGAACCTCGACCGCGCCCGGCACCGCTAAAGCGTACTGATAATCCGCCGCTTTCCCCCAATCGGCGATTTCTAGTTCCAGCAAAAGCTCCTTCCGCCCGCGTTGCCGTGTAACCCGGAGATTGTGCCCGGACGTCAGCTCCAGTCTCTTGCCCGCTGCACCGCGTGCCAACTCCAGCACCTCGTCGATGAGCCGGAACGAGATACTCAAGCCGGCTGCATTGGCTTCCAGCCACGCTCGCACCAGCCGTCGTTGCGCCGCCAAAGAAAGCGCCAACAACTCCCTGGCCGGTAGAGACGCGGCTCGCCTCGGCTCAGGCCGCTGAACAGAATCCGTTCTTGACTCTGCTTTGCCGGACTTGGCTTTGCTTGACTTGGCTGTGAAGAAGTGCGCCTTCAACCGCGCCATTGGCGTTGCGGAAGAAACGACGGCTTTAGCCGCTGGGGGTATTTCTGCCGCCAGCTCGGGATGCACTCGCTCCCAATGCTCCTCCTCGGCCCGCGCGATCTCCGCCAGCTCACCCATGTGTTCGATTGCGGCCTCGCCAAATTCTTCCCCGATCATCGGCAGCAGCCGATGCCGCACGCGATTGCGCAGGAAGGCAATATCGCGATTCGATGAATCCTCGCGCCAGCTCTGGCCCCGCTCGCGCAGAAATTCCTGCAACGCGGAGCGCCGAAAGCCCAGCAGCGGCCGCACCAATTCGCCAAAGGCGCGTCCCTGCTCCTCGAACACGATGCGCGGATGAATGCCGGAAAGTCCCCGAATGCCGGTGCCGCGAAAGATGCGCAGCAGCACCGTCTCCGCCTGATCGTCGAGCGTGTGCGCGGTCGCAATTTTCGTAACGCGGCCCTCCCGCGCGAGCTGGCGAAAAAAACCGTAGCGCAGTTCACGCGCGGCCGCCTCGATGCCGGAACCGATTTCGGGACCGATTTCGGAATTACGGCTCCTGGCCACCGGCGCTTCGCTAACATGCAGTTCGAGCCCGCGCTGCCGCGCCAACTCCGCGACAAATCGCTCATCCTCGTCCGACTCTTCTCCGCGCAACTGGTGATTGACATGCGCAACCGAGAGCACGATCCCCAACTCGGCCCGCAACTCCAGCAGCAGGCAAAGCAACGCCACAGAATCCGCGCCACCCGAAACTGCCACCGCCACGCGGTCTCCCGCCCGCATCGAGTCCAGCTTCCGAATTGTCTTCAATAGCCGCTCGGCCAGTTCGTGCACGGAGAAATGGTACAGCAGTTGCCAGTTGCCAGTAGCCAGTTGCCAGCAAACCGCTGCCACTGGCGACTGGGTACTGGCAACTGGCAACTGGTTCCTGCTATGCTGTTCCGCAAATGTGGGGAGTTTCTCGCTGGGTTGCAAGATTTCTGTTGCTGGTCATGCTCGTCCCGGCCTTCGCGCCGATGGCGATGCCTTGTGCTGCCCTGCCGCAAGCCATGCACTGCATGCGCCGACCGGTATCCTTACGTGCGGCGCAGCCTGTCATGCACTGCCACCACGCGATGGCACAGTCGAAGCCGACTCAACCCGAATCGTCGCAAGTTGAATTCTCCGAAACTTCGCTGCAAGCCGCCAATGACGATGACTGCTGCCAGCACCATTGCTGCTGCGGCGCTACCACCTCGGAGTGGGTGCAGCCTGCATCCAATCTGCTTTCATTTTTAAATCTCATTATCGAACCAGCGCACGCGTCATCAAGCGCCGTACCTCAGTCGACCGATCTTTCCGGACTCGATTCCGCCCGCGCCCCTCCTCGCAGCTAGTTCTTCGTAAATGCTGAGAATTAGCAACCTGGGCAAACAGCGTGGGGTTGCGCGTCTCCAGCCCCTAAAGGGGCATCCGATTTCGCAGAATTTGCGGCATCGCTGAAGCGATGCCCTGATACGACACCGGGATTGTCCCGCTTCCCGTGAAGGCATGCGGCAAGCCGACTTTTCTCAACTCGCCCTCTTAAGGGCTGATGAGAATTCGACACTTTAAGGACAAAAGATTATGACTCGTCTCAAGCTGCTCGCATTCGCCGTCTTGCTGTCGATCGCTCCCATCGCGTTCGCCAACGACTACGGCGCGGTTCGGGGCGTTGTGCACGATCCGCAGCATCGCCCCATTCAGGATGCGATGGTGATGCTCAGAGCCAAATCGTCGGAGTGGGCAAAGAGCGTGACCACCGACGCCAACGGTGAATTCCAGTTCAACGCCGTCGCGCTCGGCGATTATTCCGTCAGCGTCGCCAGCCAGGGCTTCGCGCAAACTTCCCAGGACGTCGTCGTCATCTCGGGATCTGTGCCCGTCGTTCACTTTCAATTGCAAGTGGCCTCGGCGAATGAAAAGGTCATCGTATCCGGCTCGCCCGCAGTCGTCCCCACCGACAGCTTCACTCCCACGACTCTCCTCAACCGGCTGGACATCGAGCGCACTCCCGGCGCCGACGGCACCCACAGTATGTCGATGATCACCGACTACGTGCCTGCCGCTTACGTCACTCACGACATGCTCCACATGCGCGGCGGCCACCAAACCACTTGGCTCCTCGATGGTATTCCGATCATCAACACGGCCATCGCGCAGAATCTAGGCCCACAGTTCGATCCCAAGGACTTGGATTACGTCGAGGTCAATCGCGGCAGTTACGGCGCTGAATTCGGCGACCGCACTTACGGCGTCTTCAACGTCGTGCCCCGCACCGGTTTCGAACGCAACAATCAGGCCGAACTCGTCGTGACCGCCGGCAACTTCTACCAGACCGACGACGCCCTCAGCTTCGGCAGCCACACCGACCGCTTCGCGTATTACGCCAGCGTCAATGGCAACCGCAGCAATCTCGGACTGCAGCCGCCTGTTCCCCAAGTTGTGCACGATGCCGTTAACGGCGTCGGCGGATTCGGGTCGTTCATCTTCAATGTGGATCCCACCAACCAGCTTCGCCTGATGACCTCAGTCCGCCGCGACTATTTTCAGATTCCTTACGATCCGAATCCCAACGACATCGAGAACGGCCTGGTCAATGGCCAGCTAACTGGACTGTACCCCAGCCTGGATCTTCGCGATAACGAAACCGAAGCCGATGCTGGAGTCCTCTTCACCTGGCTGCACACTTTCAATTCCCATCTCCTGACCACCGTCTCACCTTTCTACCACTACAACAGCGGAGACTACGGCAGCAATCCCAACGACGATCCCGTCGCCACCACCGAAGACCGCGCCTCCACCTACGTCGGAGGCCAAGCCAGCTTCGCCGCCAATTACAAAAAGAACGATCTTCAGGTTGGATTCCTCAGCTTCTACCAGCGCGACTCGCAGCTCTTTGGAGCGACGTTCAATCCCCCCACACAGTCACAGTGCGTAACCCCAACCAACCCAACCGGGATCTGCACGCCTTTCACCGATTCCGAGCATCCCACCGCCAATCTCGAGACCTTCTACGTCGACGACCGATTCAATCCTTCTTCCTGGCTGACGCTATCCGCCGGTATGCGGCCCACGCATTTCTCCGAAGGCAACTTTCCCGCCGGTGCACCCGAGACGCCCGTCTCCGATTCTGCCATCAGCCCACGCTTCGGCGCCACCGTCACCGTTCCTAAACTTCGTTGGACGTTCCGTGCATTCTACGGACACTACTATCAAGCGCCGCCCATCGAAACCGTTTCCGGTGCGCTGGAGGCCCTGTGCAGCCAGCCCGAGTATGCGTGCCAGTTCCTGACGCTCAAGGGTGAGCGCGACGAAGAGCATCAGTTCGGCGTCACCATTCCATACCGCGGATGGATTCTCGACGCCGACACATTCAAGACCGGTGCCGCCAATTTTCTCGACCACAACAACATCGGAGCTTCCAACATCTTCTTTCCCCTCACCGACACCAGAGCCTTGATTCGAGGATGGGAACTTACGCTGCGCTCTCCCCGCATCGCGCACCGCGCTCAGCTTCACCTCGCCTACTCGAACCAGATTGCCGAGGGCGGCGGCGTCATCACGGGAGGGCTGAATAACACGGACGTCTGCCCGCCAAACCCTAACGGCTCCTTCCCCTACCTTTGCCCGCTCGACCATGACCAGCGCAACACACTCAACGTGGGCGGCGACTACACCCTCCCGTGGCGCTCCTATGCCTCGACCAACGTTTATTACGGCTCCGGCTTCGACAACGGACTGCAAGGCGTTCAGGGCTGGCCTTACCCGGGCCAATATCTCCCCGGCCATACCACGTTCGATCTCTCCCTGGGCAAAGATTTCGGCGAACACTTCACCGCTTCACTGACCGCCCTCAACGTAACCGGCCGTCGCGTGATCTACGACGACAGCGTTACCTACGGCGGATTCCACTGGAGCCAGCCGCGTGAAATCTATGTGCAGGTGCGATATAGGTTCCATTATTAAGGGGTGAGCCGGTCGTGGACAAAGATCGTTCCGGCCTTGACACGCTCACTCCGAATGCGAGAATTACCCCGGGGAAAGAAATTTCGCTGCGGCCGGCGGGCCAAGACGGGCTCGATTGTTCCGGTGGAAGGAGAAGCGATGGACGATTTCCCGGAGTTCATGAAATGTCCCGCAAATAAGATTGCAACCAGCAGCCAGGCGACTCCCGGCGTCGAGGGCTACGTCTTTGACGGGGCGGACGGGAGTCAAATGGCATTCTGGACTTGCGACGAGACCGCGGTTTCCGTGCCGCATGTGCATGAGTATGACGAATACATGATCGTTGTTCAGGGCTGTTATACCCTTGTCATTGGCGACAGACGCATACCGATCAAGGCCGGAGAGGAATATCTTATTCCAAAGGGACTCTCGCACGGCGGCGAGGTTGTCGCGGGTACGAGGACCATCCACGCCTTCGGAGGACGCCGGGCCGAGAGGGGATCGCGTTCCGTCTTGACCCCATCGTGACAGGACAGTTTGACGCTGTTCCGGTACGGTCCGTATAATTCAGAGCGTCCACACCCTGACCACCACGCTTGCGGTTGCGGCGTCTCAGGTCTGATGGCTGATAGGCTCGGGTTGCGATCAGCCTCGTTGAGCCCAGCGAGCTGGCAGCTTCCAGCATTCCTAAAATCCGAAGGAGTTCAAGGATCCAAATGATTAAGACGTTTGCGCGCGTCACCGTGGCCGTAGTATTCGGCCTCTCCCTTTTCGCTCTGGCCCAAACCAACCCGGCTGCCGGCGCTCCCGCGGCTGCCCCTCCGCCTGACTCCGCCTCCGCTGCTGCTGCGTTGGCGGCCAAGAATATGGGCACCAGAGTCGGCACCATCAACATCGAACAGGCGATCTTCGCCTCCAATGAAGGACGGCGCGATTTCGACGAGCTCGCCAAGAAGTTTGAACCCAAGCAGAACGAACTGAAAAGCAAGGCCGACGAAATCGACAGCCTCAAGAAGCAGCTCAGCGCCCAGCAGGACAAGTTGAACGACGAAGCGCGCGACAAGTTGGTGAAGCAGATTGAGGCAAAGCAGAAGAGTTTCGATCGCGCTACGCAGGACGCGCAGGAAGATTTCCAGAACCAGCAGGGCGAGATCGGAAATAAAATCCTGACGAAATTGGCTCCTGTAATTCAGAAATACGTTGTTGACAACGGTTACGGCCTCCTCCTTGACACTTCTCAACCTTGGCCGCGGGGCCCTGTGATTTATCCTGGACCGGCGATGGACATCACGCAACAGATCGTGGATGTCTACAACGCTCAGTCCGGTGTGCCGGCGCCCGCCGCGGGCAGCACGGCCGCCAAACCCGTGAAACCGGCTACGTCACCCGCCAGCAAACCCGCTGCGCCCGCGACCAAGCCGCCGGCGACCACTCCGCCGAAACAGTAGCGACACCGCTCGGATAGTTTCGGTTCCAGGTATTTCTGAAAACGTTATTTTAAGACCGCGTGCCGACGCGGTCTTTTTTTTCGCGTCTTTTTCGTGCCCGTAACTAACTCTTCGTTTTCGCTTCTCCTCGCCACTCAGGATCAAATCGCCGGCCGCAGGTGTCTGTATCGGTAGCAGGCAAGTTCAGGAGGACACCATGACCAGCACCCCAATGTTCAGCACACTCGAAAGCACCTGGGAGCAGTCTGGCCGTCGCGGCTGGACCACACTCGCATCCTTCACCATGCAAGCCTTGGCCCTGAGCCTGCTGTTCGCCATCTCGCTGATTTGGATTGAACGGCCGCCGCAGGTGCGCTGGCTGCAGATTTCGGCGCCCGCCGCCATCGCACCACCGGCGGCAGAGCAGCCTGCGCGCGGGCCCATTCATGCGGCCACCACGATTCGCAGCGTGCGCCCGGAACAAATCGTCGCGCCCCAATCGATCCCACGTCAGATCGCGCCGGGCAACGATCGAGACTCGGTTCCGTCCGCGCCAGACCTGCCAACCATCGCCGTAGGGCCGGGTCGCGGACCAGGCGGCGCTGTGCCCTATAGCGGCGGAGACAACATTTCCATAGCGATCCCGGCGCGCCCGGCCGCCGCCAAGCCGCTGGTGGTCTCGCACTTAGCCGAGGCCGATCTTCTGCATCGCGTGCAGCCGATCTATCCGCCAATCGCGCGATTGGCACGCATTCAGGGCCCGGTCGAGTTGCGGGCGGTCATCAGCAAGGCAGGGACGATCGAGAATCTGGTCGTGGTCAGCGGACCCCCGATGCTGGTCAAGTCTGCGATTGAAGCGGTGCGGCAATGGCGCTACCGCCCGTATCTGCTCAACAACGAGCCCATCGAAGTGGAGACGGAAATCACGGTGAACTTTGTGTTATCGGGCAGTTAACCTCAAGAGTTAACATCGGCAGTTAACAGCGCGGCGGGGTGCGCTCGCTATAATCGCCTACGTGAACGCTCCACGTCCCGATTTGTCGCAACTGCCCGACCGCCGCTCGCTGATTCTCGATGGCCGGACTTGGGCGGAAGTTTCTTTGTCCGCACTGGGAGAAAATTTTCACGCGGTACAGAAGCACGTCGGCAAAGGCGTCGCCATTTGCGCGGTGGTCAAAGCCGATGGTTACGGCCACGGCGCGGTGGAGTGCGCGCGCGCTCTCGAATCCGAAGGCGCCGAGTGGCTGGGAGTGACCGATGCCGCGGAAGGCCTGGCGTTGCGCGGCGCCGGCACCAAGGCCCGCATCCTGCTGCTAACAGGAATTTGGAAGGGCGAAGAGGATGGGATCGTCGCCCAGAATCTCACTCCCACGATCTGGGAACCATGGCACATTGAGTTGCTCGAACGAGCTGCGCGGAAGCGGCAGAGCGTTTTGCCCGTTCATCTGAAGCTCGACACGGGGATGAACCGTCTCGGCGCATCGAAGGAAGCGTTGCCGCATTTGTGCGAGATGTTATCCGCGTGTGACCACCTGAGCCTCGAAGGAGTGAGCACGCATTTCGCGTCGGCGGAAGTGCTCGACAGCGAAGACGCCGTGCGCCAGATGAAGTGCTTTGAAGAGGGACTCGCGGTCTTGCGGAGTTACGGGCTCCGGCCTCCGCTGGTCCACATGGGAAATTCGGCCGCCATGAGCGCGCGGCCGGAGACGTGGAAAACCATGGTGCGTCCGGGAATCGCGCTCTACGGATATTCGCTGGCCTTCACCCGGGGCGGCGAGCCGGCTGCGGTGGCGGAACTGCCGCTGCTCCGTCCCGTGCTTTCGTGGAAGACGCGGGTGCTGACGGTGAAGGAAGTCGCAGCCGGACAAGCAGTCGGCTACATGGGCACTTTCGTCACGAAGGCGAAGAGCCGCATCGCCGTGCTGCCCGTCGGTTACGCGGACGGTTATCCGCGGCTGCTTTCGAATCGCGCGCGCGTGATCGTAGGCGGCGAATACGCGCCGGTGGTGGGACGCGTCTCGATGGACCTGACGATCGTCGACGTCAGCCACATTCGCGGTGTCAAGGTGGGAGATGAAGTCATCTTAATCGGACAAAGCGCCGGCAAGAGTGTGGACGCGGTAGAACTAGCGCGTTGGTGCGAAAGCGTGCCCTACGAAATTCTGTGCGGCTTGTCGCAGCGAGTGCCGCGAGTTTACAGCGGCTCTTAGCTGTCCGCAGTCCTAAATTGGTGGCGTTTTGGGAGTACAATAGCTGAGTCATGAGCGTTGTCGAAGACGTGCGAAAAGTTCTGCAGGACTTTCTGGCACCGGAACTGCGCGCCTTGACTGCCAGAATGGACGCTGCGGATAAGATTGCCGAGGCCCGCTATCAGGAAATCAAGGCGAATGCCGAGGCTCGCCACCAGGAAGTTAAGGCAAGCGCAGAGGCCTTGCGTCAGGAAGTAATGTCCTTCCGCCAGGAAGTCATGGTCCGATTCGATAGTCTGAAAGACTCCCTCGAACTGGACAAGCGGGTCGAAAAACTCGAGGGCCGCCAGCCCCACCATCCTTCCTGACCGGCCTAACCGGCACTCCCTTTCGCGCGGCTACATTCGCGTTCCAGATGGCCTCTGATGCCGTTGGCTGCGGGGTCACAAGTCTTTCGCCAGCGAGTTTGCTATAAACGTTTTGCGCTCATGCCCTCGCGCTACGCTCAATGGATGTACGACTGGGAGACCCGGCTCACGTCGGTGGACAATAACCGCGTGGTGCGTCCGCTGGAGTGGGGGCTGGATTGGACCGAGGGCTGGCCCGGCCGCAACGGCGGTCCGGCGGGATCGGACTCGCGCGATCTGCTGGAATATTTTTCGCGCTTCAACGATCGCATCATTCGGACGAGCGACGACTTCTATTCTTACCAGAAGCCGGCGGATTTCCGCCTGGAGCGCCGCGAGGTTCAAGTGTTCAGCACGCGCGAAGCGCCGGACCCGCGACTGGAAGAAAAAGTTCGTGGCACTCATGCGGAATTTTTGCGTTTCACCTCGCCGGTGGCGACGCCTTTCCCCGAAAATAATCTGGTAAACGCGCGCTGGTTTCCGGCTCGCGGTCGCCGCGCCGTGGTGCTCTTGCCGCACTGGAATTCCGATGCGATTTCCTACACCAGCCTCTGCCGCGTGATGAACTGGATGGGGATTGCGGTGCTGCGGCTGTCCATGCCTTATCACGACATTCGCCGTCCGGCGGAGATCGACCGCGCCGACTATGCCGTTTCCGCCAACATTGGACGCACACTCGATTCGGTGCGCCAGGGCGTGATCGACGCGCGCTGTTGCCTCGACTGGCTGGAAGCGCAGGGTTACAACCGGCTCGGCATCGTCGGGACCAGCCTGGGATCGTGCTATGCGTTTATCGCCACCGCGCACGATCCGCGGATTCGGGTGGCTGCGTTCAATCACGCCTCGACTTACTTTGCCGACGTGGTGTGGCACGGGCAGTCCACGCGCCACATCCGCGAGGGACTGGAAACGGCCATCGACTTGGAGAATCTGCGGCAGGTGTGGCGCGCCGCGAGTCCAATCGTCTACTTCGACAAATTTTCGCGTTGGCCGCGCCGGTCGCTGATTATTTATGCGAAGTACGACATGACGTTCCTGCCGGAATTTTCCGAGCAGGTGGTCGAGGAATTCGAGAACCACCACCTGGATCACAAAGTCGTCGTGCTGCCCTGCGGGCATTACACCATGGGAGAGACTCCGTACAAATACATGGATGGGTGGCAGCTAGTTAGTTTTCTGCGGACGGCGTTCGAATAGATGGCGAGAGCCGCCATCGGACGCCCACTGCGTTACTATAGGCCTAGCGGGGTGAGCATGACGCAGATGACGACGGAAGTTTGCAAGTTGTTAGAGCAGGCGTTGTCGCTCTCGGTTGAGGAACAGGAAGCGTTGGCGGAATCCCTGATTTCCAACCTCGGGGGTAAGGTCGACGAGGGCGTGCAACAGGCTTGGGAAGCGGAGATTGGAAAGCGCGTCGCGGAACTGGACTCGGGCAAAGTGAAGACCGTTTCCTGGGCGGAAGTCCGCAGGCGCGATTTGGCAAAGCTGCCCCATGCCCACTGAATCGGTGGAGTTTCACGAGGAAGCCACTGCCGAATATGACGCGGCAACAATAACAGGGGGAGTTTCCATTTGCCGGCTTACTTCAAGCCCAGGTTGCCATTGTAGCGCCGGATAACCCCGTAGCATTCGCAGGCGGAGTCTTCAAGTTTCTTGCGGTTCACGATCTTCACTGCGCCACGGGTGTACTCAATGAGTTGCTTCCTCTGCAAAACACCCGCTGCCAAGCTCACGCTGGGCCGATCGGTCCCCAGCATGGTTGCGAGAAAATCATGAGTGATGGGCAGCGACCCTGAATCCACTCTATCCTGAGTCATCAGCAACCACCTTGCAAGGCGCTGCTCAATATCGTGCAGGCGATTACACGCGGCTGTTTGCGCAACCTGCATACCCTGAATTACTGCATAGCGGCCCAACATCAATTGAAGGTGGGGAGCAGATTCCAAAGTGCTTTGCAAAGCTCCGACCTCTACCCGAAACCCATCCCCCGTGATTTGCACCACCGCCCGCAGCGGGCCCCTGCTCAGGCCAACCGCCGCCAGTGTGCCTGTAAAGCCCTCCTTGCCAACTATGCCAGCTTCGGCGGTTTTTCCATCTTTCATTACGACTACAAGAGAAATCAAACCTCGATTCGGGAAATACGCAAATTCCAGTTTTCCACCGGGCTCGTGAAGGACGAGATGGTTTGGCAGGCTGACGTATTCGAGATGAGGACGAAGTGAGCTGAAGTCGCTATCGGAAGTCGATAGAAGGACTATGTTGCTGACGGGCTTGCCTGCGGCATTCGTGCGCTCGCCGGACTGCACGACTTGGAGGTCCTTGTTCGCCACAAACCAGAACTGAAGAGCCTTCCGGACGCGGGGATGAACTCACCCGTCATCGTGTGCGAAACAGGAACTCCGCTTATCCGCACTATTCGCGGAATTATACAGGTGCAAACACAACGCTTCTGTCGGGCACCCTACATAGGCTTCGCCGCCGCTACGCGCGAGCGTCGTGACGCACGAAACGCGACCAGCGCTTAAAGCGATTCCGCTCATTTCAAACGAGGCCCCAAAATCGGACGGTTGCACGAACAAAACACTTCCTGTGGATGTAGGATGCCCTACAGACCATCCAAACTGGCGCGTGTAAACTTGGCCCATCTTTTTATTCATGCATCTTCCGCCGCGCCCAGAGGTTTCTGTGGCAATCGGACAGCACGGCGCTGCGGAAGAAGACGTTATGGCGAACCAAGACGTCGCGTTCCTTGAAGGCAAGCGGTTGCCAGGATGGGGCCGGACGGCGATGTGGCGCAGCGACAAAGGCGGCCATGAGTCGGAAACTGGTGTGGATTGAACAGCAGGGTTTTCGGGGTTTTGGTTGCTCCGCATGTGGCTGGCGGTTCAGACCTTCTGGTGCGCCCACCGGCGAATCTTTCGATGATATGATGAGCAGCTTCGAGTTGCAGCGCGACAAAGAATTTGCAGCCCATGTTTGCGCCGATCACTCCAAGGGGGCCAAGTAGCACCAGCCCCGAGCACTTATTGCGCCGGCATCACGGATTAGCCGGAAACTTACCCACTTCAAAAATGGTTCGCCGCCCTTAGAACTTGTCCTCTCTCAGAGTAAAATAACCGGGAGTCCTTATGAAAAATTCTTCGATGTCCCGCCCGCTCTATGAAGTTGATCCTGAGATTGCCGCCGCTATCGACAACGAAGTGCGCCGCCAGCACGAAGGGCTGGAGTTGATCGCTTCGGAAAACTTTGTCAGCGAGGCGGTGCTTGAGGCTGCCGGGTCCGTGTTCACCAACAAATATGCGGAAGGGTATCCCCGCAAGAGGTATTACGGCGGATGCGAGTTTACCGACGTGGTGGAAGAACTGGCGCGGGAGCGGGCCAAGAAACTTTTTGGCGCGGAACATGCCAACGTGCAGCCGCACTCGGGATCGCAGGCGAATCAAGCGGCTTACGCGGCGGTGCTGCAACCCAGCGACACGATTCTTGGTTTGAATCTTGCTCATGGCGGGCACCTCACGCATGGGCATCCTCTGAATTTCTCGGGCAAGACCTACAAGATAGTTCCGTACGGCGTGACCAGGGAAACGGAGACGATCGATTACGACGACCTGGAGAGGATCGCCACGGCGGAGCGTCCGAAGCTGATTATTGGCGGCGGCAGCGCTTATCCGCGGATCATCGATTTCGTCCGCATGCGCCAGATTGCGGATAAAGTTGGCGCAATCTATCTGGTGGATATGGCGCACTTCGCGGGACTGGTGGCGGGGGGAGCGCATCCTTCGCCGGTGCCGCACGCGCAAATTGTAACTTCGACCACGCACAAGACGCTGCGGGGGCCGCGCTCGGGGATGATTCTGAGCAAGCAGGAATTTGCGGCGCCGATCGATAAGACGGTCTTCCCCGGAATGCAGGGAGGGCCGCTGGTGCACATCATTGCTGCCAAGGCGGTGTGCTTCCTCGAGGCATCGCAACCGAGCTTCCGCGACTACGCGCGGCAGGTTGTGGCCAATGCGAAGGTGATGGCCGAGACGCTGGCGGCCGATGGCTATCGCATCGTCTCCGGTGGAACGGACACGCACCTCATGCTGGTGGATGTGTTCGCCAAGGGCATGCTGGGGAGCGAGGCGGAGAAGGCGCTCGGCGAGGCCGGCATTACGGTCAACAAGAACGCGATTCCGTTCGATACGAATCCTCCGATGAAGCCGAGCGGCATTCGCATTGGTTCGCCGGCCGTGACCACGCGCGGCATGAAAGAAGCGGAGATGCGGCAGATCGCGCACTGGATCGCGGAGGCGCTCGATCATCGGACTGATGCCGCGGTGCTCGCGAAAATCCGCAAGGAAGTACTGGGGATGGCGGAGGAGTTTCCGCTGTATGCAGAGCGGCGGGCGCGAGCGGAAGTCAGAGCGTAGCGTTTTGTAAGTTGTCATCCTTCGCTTCGCTCAGGATGACAAGAATTTGGCGAAATACTTGTGCTTCGCTCTCTCCTCTGTGATTAAATCCAAGCAGTGAAAGTAGCCATCGACATCCGTCGCATGACGGAATTCGGGGTTGGCACTTACATCCGGAACGTCGTGCGCACGCTGGCGCGCCTGGACCGCGAGAGCAAGTACTTCCTCATCGGATCGCTGGAGAGGGTGGCGGAATGTGGCGAGCTGCCGCCGAACTTCCACGCGGTGTCGCTGGACGGCGGCGATGATACGCTGAAAGGGAATCTCGCTTTCCGGGCGATCGTGCGGCGCCTGGGTTGCGACGTGGTTCACATTCCCCACCTGTTCTGGATTCCGCGGGGGTTGAGTTGTCCTTATGTTCTGACCGTGCACGACCTGTTGGAGCACATGTATGGATCGCGCGACGTTTCCAGTTTGCGGCGCAGCCTGCACTTTTATTTGACGCGGCGTGTGTTGCGCAAGGCGGCGCGCGTGATTGCGGTGTCGCAATTCACCAAGAACGAAATCGAGAAGCTGCTGGCCGTTCCGGATGCGCGCATCGAGGTGGTGTACAACGCGATTGACGAGCGTTTTCTGCACGGCCATGCCTCGGATGCGGATTGCGAGCTGATCGCCCAGCGCTATCAGGTGACCCATCCATTTATTCTGTATGCGGGCGCGATTCGGCCACACAAGAATGTGGTGCGCATCATTGAAGCGTTTTCGGCGCTGAAGAGCGAACTTCAGAAGGAGCAGGAGTTCCCGGATCTGAAGCTCATCATCATTGGGGACGATCTTTCGAGCCATCCGCGGCTGCGACGGACGGTCGTGCGCAGCGGCGTGCAGAACGACGTGCGTTTCCTGGGATTCGTGCCCATCGAAGTGCTGCGCATCTTTTACGATGTCGCCAAGATTTTTGTGTTTCCATCGCTCTACGAGGGATTTGGATTGCCGCCACTCGAAGCCATGGCCCACGGAACTCCGGTGGTCACCTCGAACACTTCGAGCCTGCCGGAAGTTGTGGGGAACGCGGCGTTGCTGGTGAATCCGGAAAATGTGTTTGAGATCCGGCGAGCTTTGCAGCGAGCGCTGCTTGATCCGGCGCTGCGCGCGCGGATGAAAGAACGCGGCTATGAGCAGGCGCAACGCTTTTCCTGGATAAGCTCGGTGTCGAGGATCCTTGAGATTTACCGCGAAGTGGCGGACGGCCGCGTCCCCCGCGGGGCCGCCGCGGACTGAGGGCGTCCTTACTCCCGTATAATGAAAAATCCCGCGATGAATTCTGGCGCCGCGTCCAATCTCGAGCCGCCGACAATTGAGAGCACGACCCATCCGACAACGATCCCCCCGGCAACGATTCCCCCGGCAACGACCCGTTCGAACCGGCTGCTTTCGGACTGGCGGATTTCCGTGCTGGTGTTGATTGGGTTGTGGGCGGTCATCTACATGGCCGGACTCTCGCGACCCGCCTTGCTCGACGATGCCGACACGGTACATGCCGAGGCGGCGCGGGAAATGCTGCTGCGGCACGACTGGGTGACGCTCTACACCAACGGCATCCGCTATCTGGAAAAAGCTCCGCTGATGTATTGGAGCGTGGCTACGAGTTACAGCATCTTTGGGATCAGCGATTGGAGCACGCGTTTGCCGCTGATGCTCGGCGTGCTGGGAGTGCTTTTCGCGACCTATAAGTTGGGCCGGTATGTCTTCGGTGAATCGGGCGGCCTATATGCCGGGGTGGTGCTGGCTACATCGGTCGGTCCGTATATTTTCACGCGCGTCCTGATTCCTGACGTACTCATTGGGCTGTGGCTTACGATCGGGTACTACCTCTTTTTACGCTCGCTCGAAGAAGAGCGGCCCTCGCGTCTCGTCTGTTGGGGATTTGCCGCGACGTGCGCCTTGAATGTGCTCACGAAAGGCCTGATTGGCCTGGTTTTTCCCGCGGGAGCGATCGGGCTTTATCTGCTGCTCACGGGCAATCTGCGCCACCTGCTGAAACTGCGGATTCTGTCGAGCACAGTGATCTTCCTGGCAATCGCGGCGCCGTGGCACGTCCTGGCAGCGGTGCGCAATCCAAGCCAGGGCGCGGTGCGCGGGTTCCTGTGGTTCTACTTCATCAATGAACACCTGATGCGCTTCCTGAACAAGCGCGTGCCTCCTGGGTACGACACCGTACCGCTCGTGATCTTCTGGGGACTCCTGCTGGCGTGGCTTTTGCCGTGGAGCGCATTTCTGCCGCAAGCTCTGCGCGATGTTCCGGTGCGGTGGCGGGAACTTCGGAGCAAGCCAGGGACTAAGCTGGACCGGCGGCAGCGCGCCAGTCTGCTCTTCTTGCTATGGGCGCTCGTGATTGTGGGCTTCTTCAGCTTTTCCACGCGGCAGGAGTACTACACGATCCCGGCCTTACCGGGAATGGCGCTTCTGGTGGGCGGTTGGCTGGCGCGTGAATCCGGACCGGCAGCGAGCGGGCCGGATCGGCGGGCGGGAAGAATTTCCTCGACAGTGCTGCTTGTTTTCGGTGTGGTCGCGTTCGCGGCCGGGATGTACCTTTTGTCCGTTTCCCGTCGGCCCGCTCCCGGAGCCGATCTGGCGGATCTGCTCAAGAAGAATCCGCAGGATTATGATTTCTCGATGGGGCACGTGCTGGATCTGACGCCGCGGGCGCTGGGCGCGTTTCGCGGGCCACTCCTGGGGGCATCCCTCGGACTGCTTCTCGGCACCGGATTCAGTTGGATTCTTCGACGGCGCGGACGCCTGTTTGAAGGCAATGTTGCGCTCGCAGTCATGATGGTTGTGTTGCTCGCCTGCGTACATTCCTCGTTCAGCACGTTTTCGCCGATTCTTTCTTCTTACAACCCGGCGGAGGCGATTCGAAAGCAGTTTCGGCCGGGCGATGTGATTGTGATCGACGGCGAGTACCACCAGGCCTCCACGCTGAATTTTTACACCGGGGTCCAGGTACACGTTCTGCACGAACCGAGCGGGAACCTTTGGTACGGCGCGAAATTTCCCGATGCGCCGCATATCTTCGAGACACCAGAATCGTTGGCGGTATTGTGGAGCGGTCCGGCGGAAGTGTTCCTGTGGACGGACCAGGAGGATCCGGAAGAATTGCGTGGATTGACGTCCTTCTTATTGGCGCGCAGCGGGGGGAAATCCATCTACAGCAACCGGCCGCCTCGTGACTAACGCGATCGCCATCCTCCTACTGACCTTGCTCGCCGGGACCGTGGTCTATTCTCTGCTCGCGATAATTGCTTCCTATCGGTATCTCTCGACCACCAGCCCGGTGGCCGCGAGTTCCGAGCCCATCAGCATCCTCAAGCCGCTGGCCGGCACAGACCTCGACCTCGAATCCAACCTGCGAACATTCTTCGAGCAGGATTACCCTGCATTTGAGCTGTTATTCGCAGTGCGCGATGCAAGCGATCCCGCAGTCCACGTGGTCGAGAAGCTGCGCCGCGAGTACACCCACATCCCCGCACAGCTGCTTGTGACCGGCGAGCCGCCATATCCAAATGCCAAAGCGTTCAGCCTGGATCGCATGCTGCAGGCGGCTGCGAACGATCTGGTGGTCATGAGTGACAGCGACACCCGCGTGACTCCGGGCCTGTTGCGTGCCCTCTCCGCGGAATTCATGCAACGGCAACTGGCGGTGGCGACGTGCCCGTATCGCGCCGTGCCCGGTCCGAGTCTGTGGTCACGCCTCGAGGCCACCGGCATAAATACGGACTTCATAGCCGGGATTCTCGTGGCTCGGATGCTCGAGGGCATGAAGTTTGCAATCGGGCCCACCACCGCCGCGCGCCGCTCGGTGTTGCAATCCATCGGCGGCTTCGGGCGCCTGAAAGACTATCTGGCGGAAGATTTTGTGCTCGGCAAGTTGGCGGTGGAAGCCGGCCACGAGGTCCTCCTGTCGTCTTATGTTATCGAGCATCACATCGGGAACTCAACTTTGGCCGAGAACATCGCGCACCGGCTGCGTTGGGCGCGCAGCACCCGCCGATCGCGGCCCTGGGGCTACGTGGGACAGCTTTTCACCATGCCCGTTCCTCTCGCGCTGCTGGCGTACGCGGCAGCTCCGCGCTTTTGGCCGGTCCTGCTGCTGACGCTCGCGGTGCGCGCCACTGCCGCTTATATTGTTTCAGCGCGGGTGTTACGGGCGCGGATCAATTGGCTGCTCGTGCCTTTGGAGGATCTGCTGGGCTTCATTTTCTGGATCGCCGGATTCTTTGGCGACACGGTGGTTTGGCGGGGGCGCAAGTATCGTCTTCGCGCCGACGGCCGATGTGAGTTGCTGTCGCGTTAAGGCCTGGGGGGCGGCGAGCCCCGCCGATCTCAACTTAGCGCCCTCGTCCGGATCAGCTTCCCATCCTTCAGCACAAACGAATCGCCTCGCCAGTGGATGCGATTGCCCATAAAGCTTGCCGCCCAGACGAGCGGGGCGATCAGGTCTCGCAAGGGCAGCAGGAAAATGTAGCGGAATATCCGACGGTCGCGGAGTACGACATCTGCCGTAACGAACCCGACGGCCAGCCGCGCAGCGAACGTCAGCGCGAGTAGTGCCCACGCCCAGGCAGCACCGCGGGCCGCCAGCAGCGTCACCAATGCCCAGGGAAGGCCGAAGGTGAAAAGCAGTCCGGTGTATCCCCAGCGGCGGGAGTCCCGAATGGTTCGCGACCAGCGCAGTTGATGGCGGAAAAATTGCCGCAGCGTGTAGGCAGGCAGAAATGTGGTGACGGTTGCGGCGCTGAGTTCGACTCGCTTTCCGGTGGCGGCGATGCGCCGGCCGAGTTCATAGTCGTCGGCCAGATAGTCGAGCAATGCTTCGAAGCCTCCGATGGCTTCGAGGTCGGGGCGGCGAAACGCCAGCGTCGAACCTAACCCGAAGTGCAATCCTTTTTCGAGAAACCTTGCGCTCAGAACGCCGGGCACGAAGTCGGTGCTGATGCCCAAGGCTTCGAGACGCGAGCCGAGGGTGGGGCCGGCGACAGCGCGGTAGAGGCAGGTCACGAGTCCCACGGAAGCGTCGGCGAGCGGCGTGATCACCTCGCGCAAATAATCTGAAGGAACGCGGATGTCGCTATCATTCACCAGGAGGAGTTCGTGGCGCGCCGCGGGCAGCATTTGCGCCAGGGTGCTGACTTTGATATTCGCTCCTAGAACGCGATCGCACACGATCAGCTCGATCGGACGGTTGGGATATTTTGTCTGGAGCTTGCGCACGACCTCGATGGCGGGATCGGCGGGATCGCTGACCCCGAAGATCAATTGAATTTGAAATTGGGGATAGTCTTGCTCGCAGTGACTGCAAAAGCTCTCCCAGATTTCGGGATCGACACCTTTCAATGGCTTGAGGATGGAAACGGGAGGGAGCTGGATTTCCGGCAGCGGGGGCTGACTGAGTTGCTTGCGCATGGCACCGAGGAAACTGGCGATCGAGAGCGCGGACAGGGAATAGAAAAACAGGCAGCAGACCGTTCCAATCGCGGCCACAGCTTCGAGTAAGACTCGCGCTGTTAATGACAGCGGCATTAGTAGCATCTTACTCGTAGCGCAGCGACTCGATGGGATCGAGGTTGGCGGCCTTCCACGCGGGATAGATGCCGAAGACCAGTCCGACGGCTGCCGAGGCGACGAAGGCGAAGATCGACCAGTCCACCGACATGGTGGCCGGAAGCGATGGAAACGCAACCGGGACGATCGCCGTAATCAGGGCGCCCAGCAAGAGCCCGATTACTCCGCCCACGGCCGTGAGCATGACGGCTTCGAGGGTGAATTGCAAGAGGATGTCGCGCTTGCGGGCGCCAATGGCTTTGCGCACTCCGATTTCGCGGGTGCGCTCGGTGACCGAAACCAGCATGATGTTCATCACGCCCACGCCGCCCACAATCAAACCGACACTCGAAACCGCAAACATGAAGATGAAGATCATACCCGTGATCTGATTCCACACGTCGGAAATCGAGTCTTGGGTGAAGATGGCGAAGTTATCCGGCTTATCGGTCGGGACCCTGCGGCGGCGGCGCAGCAACTCGCGCATTTCGTCCATGGCTTTGGGCATGTCCGCGTGCGAGGTGGCCTTGACGCTGATCCAGTATTGCTTCAGTTCGGGGTGCAGCTTGTGGAAGGTGCTCAGCGGGAATGAGACTTTGTTGTCATCGGGATTTTTCCCTCCGCCGAACACACTCTTCCGGATCTTCATCACACCGATCACGGTATATAACTGGCCTTCGATGTCCAGCTCTTTGCCCAACGGCTGCTCACTCGGGAAGAGTTCTTCCGCGGTATCGTGGCCGAGGACAATGACCGGGGCGCGGCGCTCTTCATCGATATCGCTGAACCAGCGGCCCGAGTCCAGTGTGACGTCGATGACATCTTTGTAGGAAGCGGTGTCGCCTTCCAGAATGGTCTGCTTGGCCTTGCGGTCTTTGTACTTGACGGCATAAGTGCCGGTGCCGAGCTCCGGACGGACGTATTGCACGGCGGCGGAGACCGCTTTCACGTGGGGCAGATCCTGCATCGCCATGGCGTCGTCGAGGGTCAGTTCCTTGCGGGTGCGCATCTCTTCCGTCGGACGCCCGAAGGTGAAGGGCTCCATGTGGAACGCGAAAATGATATTGGAACCCAGGCTGCTGATGACCTGGCTTACGTTGTCGTTCAGGCCGCGCACGATCGACGAAATGCCGATGACGACGGCAACTCCAATTACGATGCCGAGCACGGTCAGCGACGAGCGCATCTTGTTGCTGCGGATCGTGTCCACCGCCATCTTCAGGCCTTCGCCGAGTTCGCCTTTCATCAGCATTGCTTCACAACCTTTTCACCGCCGAGACGCAGAGCGCGCCGAGAAAACCACAGATCCGCTTCCCGACCCCAGCCAGCAAGCGCGGCTGGCTGGGGGCCCCGGTCGCTCGGGATGACAAATCAAGAAAATCTTTACGTCTCAAACCGCAGCGCCGCGATTGGGTCAAGCGTGGCCGCGCGGCGCGCGGGATAGACACCGAAAAAAATTCCAACGCTTGCTGCCACAAATAGTCCCGCCCCAACTGCCCAGAGCTTGATCGCTGAGGGCATGCCGATGGCGAGCGTAACCACCTTCGCAAACGAAATGCCGAAGAGCACGCCAATCGCGCCGCCGAGCAGGGCCAAGGCGACGGACTCGATCAGAAACTGCAGCAGGATGTCGCCGCGGCGCGCGCCCAGGGCCTTGCGGATGCCGATCTCGCGCGTCCGCTCGGTCACCGAAACCAGCATGATGTTCATGATCACGATGCCGCCGACGACCAGCGAAATGGCAGCGATTCCGATCATGGCGTAAAAAAACGTGCCGCTGAAGTTCGACCAGATACTCAGCAGGCTGTCGTTGGTCTCGATGTCGAAATTGTCTTCGTCGCCGGGGTGGACGTGGCGGCGGGCGCGCAGGGTGGCGCGGGTTTCGTCCATCGCTTCGTCGAATCCGGCGCCGCTGGCCGCGGCCTTGCCCGAGATGCGGACACTTTCATGGGAGCCATTCTGTTTCTGAAACGCGGTGATCGGCATGAGCGCATAGTTATCCATGCTCTGGCCGAGCGTCTTGCCTTTGCGCTTGCCGACGCCGACCACGCGATAGACCCAGCCGTCGATGCGGAGCTCCTTGTCGATGGGATCTGTGCCGGGCATCAGGTTATCCACGATGTCGGGTCCGACGACGACAACGGCGGAGTTGTTCCTCACATCGATATCGTTGATCATGCGCCCGGCGGTGAGATCGATATCGAGAATCGGCACCATGGAGGGGGTCAGGCCGCGGACGGTGGTATCGCTGATAGACTGCTCGCCGTACTTAACGTGTCCGCTGTCGTTGCGCAGCGAGGCTCCCACCCATTCGCAATGCTTGCAGGCTTCGAGGACAGCTTCGTAGTCCTCCATGGTGAGGTCCTTGCGCTTTTCGCCCTCGAGAAACTTGTCGATGTTGGTGACGGCGGGTGAAACTTTGAAGACAATGAACACGTCGGCGCCGAGATTGAAAATCTTCGTTGCCACGTAGCCGTTGATGCCGTTGACGAACGTGACCACAGCGATCACGGCGGCGACGCCGATGACCACGCCGAGCAAGGTGAGCGCGGAGCGCAGTTTGTTCGCCCACAACGACAGGAACGCGATCTTGATGGCCTCGGCAATGTTCATGGTTCAGGTCGCAGGCGTTAGGTCTCAGGTCTCAGGGCAAAACGCCTCGCTCCGGGCTTTTTGCTCGGCTATCAGTTTAACAGCCTGGCGCTGGACTTCTGCGAGCTGGCAGGTGAGAACTCGCGCTGAAAAACATCTACTGGGCGAGAGTGTTATGTAGGGATTGGTTGGACTGAACAGCCTACGTCACGCCCTGCCGGAAGCAAGGCGCATCGAGAGTTTCACCGACACAAAGGCCACCAGCAGCGCCAGCACGGTCCAAATCGCCGCAGACTCTATACCCCTATTGAGCGTGGGCAGGAGCGTGGACGGCCAGGACATGGAAAACTGCGGGGTCGTTGATGCTCCCAACGATGCTCTCCCCAACTGCACGAGGACCACAATGCCCGCAACCAGCACCAGTGCCAGAGCGAGGCCGCCAACCACCAGGCCGGGCAGGGCGCGCTTCCAGGGGAATGGAATCGGCGGCGGGGTTGCAGCCTCGCGCCGAACCGCATCCATGACGGAGACGGCGAAGCCCGACGACGGCAGAATTTCATCCTCACGCGAAAAAATGCGGTCAATCTCGTCCTCGTCGTGTTCAGTCAAGCGCTTCATCAGGCCTCCTTCAGGCGCGGCACAGCCAACAGTTGCGGAAGTTTACTGCGCAGAATTTCTCGCCCGCGGAACAATCTCGCCTTGACCGTGCCCTCGGGCAGGCCGAGGCTCCGCGCCGCAGTGGTTACGTCCAGGTCGTGAAAGTAAAAAAGAATCAAGGCTTCGCGGTACTTTGCCGGCAGAGCACCGACGGCGCGCCGCACCGCCAAATCCCGGTCGTGGTCTTCGAGACCTCCTTCAGAAGCGCGCGCGTCAGCAGGCTCGGCTATGTCTTCGAAGGACACAGTTTGCGCCGGGATGCGCCGCAACTCCGAGCGATAGAGGTTGGTCGCCAGCGCGAAGAGCCAAGTGGAAAAGACCGCATCCTTGCGCCATTGGCGGAGCGCGCGGTAAGCGCGAAGAAAGGCTTCTTGCGCCATGTCTTCAGCCCGACCCCGATCGCGACAAAAACGATAAGCCAAGTTAATCAGTGGCCCCTGCCAGCGGCGGACGATCCCTTCAAAGGCGGAAACGTCGCCAGCCAGGACTCTTTCGACATCGGCCTGATCGTCGCTCGCGCTCACTCGGGACTCCGCCTCATAAGGTACGACGCGACACCGTTGCTGGCGGTTGCATTATTTCAAAAATGGCATCGGAACGAAGAAAGTGCAACCGGAACTGCGCAGGGCCGGTCCTACCGAACGAAAGCAGAAGAGTTCTAAGGAGCCGACAATGATATTCGATATAGACAGCAACGCGGTCGGGGTCGTAGCAATCGCAATACCCGTCGTAGGAAGCATTGCGCTGTTCTCCTTCTTGGGCGTCGCCTCATGGTCCGAGGCACGCCGCAAAGAGAGAGAAGCTTACTACACGAGCGAAACCCTGAAGAAAATCGCGGAGAGCTCGGGAGAGGGCGCCAAGAGCGCGCTGGAATTGCTGCGCGAGAAAGAGAAGAACTATGTAAAACGCCGCCTCGAGGGCTCGAAGCTGGGCGGCTTGATCACGGCCGCCGTCGGCATCGGTATTATGGTGCTTCTGCGTGGGATTGTGCACGACGAACCGGTTTATCTCGCCGGACTGATCCCATTGTTGATCGGCGTGGCCATGCTGACGTATGCCTTTGTCCTCGCGCCCAAGGAGAAGGAGTGAGAGAACATGCCTTCCGCGTGCACTGCGATGCCGTGCACTATAATGAACTGGTTGGCAGCCGGACCGGACGGTCGCTGTCCGAAGACAGAGGAAAGTCCGAACTCCGCAGAGCAGTGTGCCGGATAACGTCCGGGAGAGCCCCCGCGCTTTTACGGGCGGGATCGTTCGACGGAAAGTGCCACAGAAAATATACCGCCCGGGCCGCAAGGCTCGGGTAAGGGTGAAAAGGTGCGGTAAGAGCGCACCGCCGCCGCAGCAATGCGGCGGGCAGGGCAAACCCCACACGGAGCAAGACCAAATAGGGAGGGATTTCCTTGGTGAGCCTTCGGGTTTTGCCGGGGACGCGTGCCGGCTCGGCGCGCCACAACCTCCGGGTAGGTCGCTTGAGCCTCGCAGTAATGCGTGGCCCAGAGGAATGACCGTCCCGCAGCATTCATGTTGCGGACAGAATTCGGCTTACAGGTCCGGCTGCCACAATTCAATCGCTTGCTTTTCGGTCGGCTTTCTTTTGGCCGCTCTTGTCTTGGCTACCTTTGCCCGGCAGACCCACCGGATTTTCGTGCGTGCGCTCGCGGAACCCGCCTTTCATCCCCCTCGCGAGGCCGATCGTCGCTTCCCCAAACTTATCGCGCAGATGATCCGCGGCCGCCAGGGCCTTCTGCCAACGCTCGTGCTGCGAAGGTTCCAGCAGATCAAGCTGGGCCTGACCCGATTCGAAATTCGACGCTTGCACCCCCAGCAATCGCACCGGCGCGCCCGGCTTCCAGTTGGCGAAAAATAGACGCCGCGCCTGCTCGAAAATCTGGTTGTCCATCTGCGTCGGCTGCTCGAGCGATTGCGCTCGCGTGATGGTCGTGAAATCTTTGTAGCGCAATTTCAACTGGAGCGTGCGCGCAAAGTATCCGCCCTCGCGCAGCCGCCGCCCGACCATCTCGCTGAGCCGCATCAGCGTGGATTGCAAGCGCTCGGCATCGCCCGTGTCCTCGTCGAACGTGTGCTCGTGGCTGATCGATTTGGGATCGACATTTTCGCCGACTTCATTGTCGAACCATCCACCCGCATCCTCGCCGCGCGACTTCCCTGCCAGCGCCAGCCCCCATTTTCCGAAGCGATGTTCCAGATCGCGGTCTTCGAGGCGCGCCAGGTCGCCCACTTTCTGAATGCCGAGCGCGTGCAGCTTCTGCTCCATCACCTTGCCCACGCCGGGAATGTCGCCGACTGCGAGCGGCGCCAGAAATTTCGCCTCTTCGCCGGGCAGCACCCAGAGCACTCCGTTCGGTTTGGCTTTGGCGGAGGAAACCTTCGCGATCAGCCGCGAGGTGCCGATCCCGATCGAGCAATTCAATTCGGTCGCCGACTTCATCGCGTCATGCAGCCGGTGCGCCGAACGCAGCGGCCGGCCGTGCAGGCGCTCGGTTCCGGTCATGTCGAGATAAGCCTCATCCACCGAAGCCATCTCGACCAGCGGAGAAAAGTGGCCGAGCACTTCATGCACCTTCTGCGAATACTCGCGATAGCGCTCCGGATGCCCATTCAAAAAAATCGCCTGCGGACAGAGTTTCGCCGCCGTGCGCAGCGGCATGGCCGAGTGCACGCCAAACTTCCGCGCCGCATACGATGCGGCCGAAACCACGCCCCGCTCGTCGCGCTGCCCGCCCACCACCACCGGCTTGCCCTTCAGCGAAGGGTCAAACAATTCCTCGACGGAGACGAAGAAGGCGTCCATATCGACGTGGAAGATGGTGCGGGAAATCGGGCCATCGGCTGATCGGGTCATCGGGTGATCGGAATGCCTTGCAGAAGTGTACCGCGAGAATAGCGGGCCGAGAATCTTCGCGGTTCTGGCACTGGCGGGGGTGCGGCAAACTTCCGACTATCGCAGGCTCAGGTTCATCTCGCTGTGTTTATTGAAGCTGATCCGCAGCACGTTTTCCTGCCCGCTGGCAAACTCGCCCTCCACCGTGGCGGACCGGTCATAGGCGGCTCCGTCGGAGGTCACCTGCACCCGGAGACGATGTTTCCCTGGCGACACCTGCATGGCATGGAATTCATGGCCCTGGACATGGTGGAACACGACCAGACGTTTCTTGTCTGTTCCTTCCAACACGTGCGTATAAGTCAGGCGATCATCCACCCAGATCGACAGATGAGCCTCCGCGAATTTGTGCTCCACCTCGATTTCCAACGTTGCGGGAGAAGGGGCTGGAGGAGCGGCCGGCGAAACTGCTAGAGAAACTGTTGGTGAGCTTGCGCGGGCCACCTTCGTAAGCGGCGGATAGGTTCGGCCCGGTGAACTCGGCTTCGAGAGCTTTTCCACGATTGGCGTTGGCGCTGTGGCAACCGAAGGGGCCGTCGCGGCTGGCGCTGTTGGCGTTGGCGCTGTGGCAACCAAAGCGGCCGTCGCGGCTGGCGCTACCGGCGTTGGCGCTGCGGCAACCGAAGCGACCGTCGCGGCTGGCGCTGTCGGCGTTGGTGCCGTTTCGACCGGGGCAACCTCCGCGGCGAGTGGCCGTGGCCCGGCGGCTCTCGATCGCACTCCTTGGGGGCCAAACGAAATGACCCAGAGCCCAAAGATGAAAAGTCCGGCCACAACCAAGACACCGGCAAAAGACTTCTTCCGGATCTGCTCCAGCAGCTTCGCCGCTGCACCGTGCCCCTGGGGCAGAGCGCGCGGACTCGACCGGGGTTTAGCTGCAACCCCCAGTTGGCCCGCGGATGATTTGGCTCTTTCATTCGCCATTTGGCCCGCGCTTCCGCCCGTCGGCGAAGCTGGCTGCTTTGCCTTGCTCCACGGCTCTCGTCCTTGCCGCATTTCCTGGATGTCCAGCACCATCTCCATGCCGCGTTGATAGCGTTCGGCGGGATCTTTCGCCATAGCTCGTGCAATGATGTAATCGACTCCCTGCGGCAACTCAGTATCGAGAACGGTCGCCGGTACCGGGTCGCGGTTGACCACCTTGAACGAGACCGTTACCGCGCTGTTGCCTTGAAACGGCCTATAACCTGTCAGGACCGTGTATAGGATCACACCCAGGGAAAATAAGTCCGACCGTCCATCCACCGCTTCGCCATTCAATTGTTCGGGCGACATGTAAGCGGGCGTACCTAACGCGCGTCCCGCCAGCGTGTGGTTGGCGAGGTTCAGTTTAGCCACTCCGAAGTCGGCAATCTTGGCATGGCCGTCCTCGGTCAACAGGATATTCGCGGGCTTCAGATCGCGGTGAACCACGCCTTGACCGTGGGCGCAATCCAGCGCTTCCGCCAGTTCGAGCGTTAGCTGTAGCGCTGTCTCCAGCGGCAACTTATGGTCGTGCCGCGACAGCAGCTTGTCGAGCGACTGGCCCGCAACAAACTCCATCACGATGTAAGGAGCGCGCGTCTCTGGTTCCTCGCCCACATCGAAGATGGTTACGATTCCAGGATGCGACAGGCGACCCGCAGCTTCCGCTTCCCGAAAGAAACGCTCGCGATACTCGCTCTCCTCTTCCGGCGGTTGGCCGGCCAACGAAATAGTCTTTACCGCGACGACGCGGTTGATCTTGGGATCGCGCGCTTTGTAGACAACACCCATGGCCCCGCGTCCCAGCTCGGCCAGGATCTCGTATCGCCCAAAACGTTCGCGCCCGCGATCATCCATAGGTGTCATCTGCGGTTTCAGGGTTTCGGCATAACCTCGTCAGCCCGCCGCCGCTTCCGTCTTGTCGTTCGTCTTATCGTTCGTCTCATAGTCCGACGCGGTAGTAACAAACACTCCGATTACGTTCTCGTTCAGCACATCCAGGATTTTTTTAGCTCGCTCGATGGGGATTCCATTCAGCAGTTCGAAGCCAACCTGAACGCCCCTAAGTGTGGAAATAGTGTCGTGGTGGGGGCGAACGTCTACTACAATCGACCCACCCTGCCGGCCAATGCCAAAACCAACGCCTGCTCTTTCGATCTTAGTTGTCGCCATGAGTTACACCTGATGTGAGGACATAGCCTTCCTGCACCGCCTCTCTCGCGGTCGCGAGAGTAAGGGGGGCGGCGGTGTCTGCCGATATTGTCCACTAGCAGGCCGAATCGCTCCAAGTTACCAACGTGTTCGCCGGTGGGGGCCCGTCTGGGGGCCGGGAGATGCGGAGTTCCACCTGTCGAGACGTGGCTTGCCGCGTCTGGCTCGTGCGGGGCCGGGCGATCTCGCGAGCCTGCCGTGTCTTGCCGAAGCCGTGTCAAGGGTCGGATTCCGCGGCCGCGGCCCGCTTGGGATTCTTTTCCTGTCTGCCGCTCACCCCACACCGCACGCCGACAACTGCACGATTGCATTCCCCATCAGCTTCAGCCCCACTCCCCAATTCTGACGCGCACTGGCCGCGTCGTTTCCGTAACCGCTCACATACAACGTGCAGTAAAAACCTTCCTGGACGCCGCCCTCTTCCCCGAAGTAACACCGTCGCACACACACTTCCGCCGCCGACGGAATCTCCGGCGCCCGCCGCAGCAACTCAGCCAGCTTCCTGGCAAACTGTTCGTGAGCGGACAAAGATAGACGCGCATCAATCTTAGAAAACACGACGTCCACATAACTCGCGAACTTATGCGACGCATCGTAAACATCTTCTTCCGGGCTCAGCTCCGTCGTCGCCCAGGCGTCGCACTTCGCCGTCTCCACCATGCTCCGCGCCGAGTTCAGCACCCTAAGAAAGTCCCTCAGTTCGGGAAACTCTTCCGCCTCCTCGATCCGCGCCGTCAACTCCGGACGCCGCTTCAAGTCAACATAAGCAAGCTTGCCCGCCGGATCCTTCCAGGGAAAATCCAGCACCGGATCTTCCGGCCCCAGTTCGATCGAGAAGTCGGCATCCATCGGAACCTCATCCCTTAGAACGTACCCATTTAGAAGCGGCGCAGGAAGTTCACGATCTGATGCTCCGCCCAATAACCGTCGTCATAACGACCATCGCTCGCATTCCCCACCCCGGCGGGCGATCTCACAGGTGACCCGATAAACGCGCAGTGTCCGCCGTCGCTCGTCTCAACGAAGGTGATGTTGGGGTTCGACGAAATCTTCCGCCGCGTCTCCGCCGTGATGCGCACGAACGGATCGTTCGCCGCGTGCAAGATCAGCGCCGGCGCCGCGATTCGCTCGACCACATGCGCCGCCGAAGCGCGATCATAGTAATCGTCCACGCCGGTGAAGCCGCAATAGTAAGCCGTTACCTTGTCATCAAACTCGCGCAGGCTCCGGATGCCGCGCAGGCGGCTCACGTCGAAGTGGTTGGGAAAGAGCCGCGCCTTCTGAAGCATTCGCCGGCGCAGCGCCCACAAAAAATATGTTTCGTAGATTCGATTTGGCGGTTCGTGCAGCGCGTCCGCTGACGCCGCCAGATCAATCGCCGGACAACATACAGCGACGGCGCGAAACTGAGGCGGAGCTTCGGATCCCCACTCGCCCGCCAACTTCAGCACGATGTTGCCGCCCATGGAGAAGCCAACCAACGCCAGGCGCGAAACGCCATCGCGCGCGATGACCTCGCGCGCCACCGCCGCCACGTCGTTCGACAGTCCCGAGTGGTAGAGCACGGGCGCGAGCGCGTCCGTGCCGCCGCAGTTGCGCTGGTTGTAGCGGATCACATTCATCCCCGCGTCCAGCGCCTTCTCGGTGACGCCGAGCATGTACTGCGAGTCGCTCGACCCTTCGAGCCCGTGAACAGTAATGATGGTCAACGCGTGCGCTCGATCCGCTTGCCAGTGGCAGTGACAAAGCACCTGGACGCCCGGCTCGACCTCGATCAGCCGCTCCTCGGGCACAGGGGGCGCCGGCAGATGAAAACGTCTTGGGATCAAAAAGCTGGCAACCGTCTGCACGTGCCCGCCGCGCAACCAGCGGCGTGGTGTGAAGGGACGCGTCTCCTCGTGTGTTTGCGAAGTACCCACACTTTGATTTTAAATAGAAGCAGGAATTTTCTTCGCGGAGTTTTCTTCATGCCCATCTTCGAGTACGTCTGCAAGGAATGCCGGCACGAGTTCGAGGCCCTGGTTTTCGGCAAACAAAAAGCAGAGTGCCCGAAATGTCAGAGCAAGAAACTGGAGCCGCAGCTCTCGGTGTTCGCCGTGGCGGCGAAGAGCGGAGCGCAGCCGTCTTTCTCGGAGGGGCTGGCGGGACCCTGTGGATCGTGCGGCCGCGCTCCCGGGGCGGGGGGCTGCCCGATGAAAGACTTCGACTAAGTATTTTGTTTTCGATCAAAAGTGTTTCACGTGAAACATTAGTGCGTTTTGTAGTAGCTATACGCTATAGACTGACAATAAGTATTTACTCCACCCTTTTCTTGTTTATGCAACGTAACTTCGGGAACTGCTTGCGTGTAACCGATGTGACGTTTCGCTTTGAGGCGTTCGTGGTTATGATCCCCTTGAATCGTTGGAACGAGATTCGGAGCGGAAATGGATCGGCGAAAAGAGCGCAGAGTGAACCTGGAGTTTCCGGTACGCATCTGGGGAGTGGACAGGATGGCGCAGCCTTTCGCGGAGATGGTTCGCGTGCGAAACGTCAGCAACCATGGGGCAGTTTTGATCGGCGTGCATTCGAAGGTGCAGACCGGAGAAGTGCTGGACGTGCAACTGGGCGCGTCGCGGACGCAGTTTCGCATTGTGTGGATGAATCTTTCGGGAGAGGCCGGCATACAGGCTCTGGCATTTGAGCCTCCCATCTTGGGCATCGGCCTCCCCGAAGTTTGTGAAATGGTGGGGACCGGATAGGCCAAAGCCGAACGGCACTGATCGGCCAACTAACGTGGATTCACGTGGCCGGTTCCCACTTTTTCTTCGACAAGGAATCTGGCGAAGACTTCATTGGATAAGAGGCGGCCGCGAGCGGTGAGGCGCAGGGTCGTGCCTTGCTGTTCGAGCAGGCCGTCGTGCAAGCATTGCCGGATCGCCGATTCCCAGACGCCAGCCGTCTCATGACTAAACTTTTGTTGCCGGCCGCAGCTGGCCTCAGCGGCCAAAGCCGTCGTTCTTTTTGCGGCGTCTGTGGCACGACTGAAGTCGTGCTCTTCCCGAAACCGGCGTGAATCGGGAGTTTGCGCCGTTTTCCGACAAACAGCAGATCCTTCGCTTCGCTCAGGATGACAATTCATAGAGCTTCGCGACGGCCTCGCAAGCCCTAACTCTGAGTCGAATTTTGCGCAAAGATCTTTTAGATCGATGCCGCGATTCAGGCGCAGACCGAGGAAGAAACTTTCTTCGATTGCCGCCTGCGCGGAAACAGGCGTTACCGTGTGCGGCGCGCGATTCATGTAGGCGTCGAGCGAGTCGGGGGTGGCGAAGCGGACAGCCTGATGACGGCCGGCCTCGATGCTGTCAACGGCCATCGCTAATCGGGAGTTGCGGAAACCACGGGCAGCTGCCGAGCTGCGCTCGGCTTGGACGGGCGAGGGCGCCCGTCCCCACACGAGCGGTAGCATCGAGTGCGCATCCACGCCGAAGCCGAGATAGGGCTGGCGCGTCCAATATTTCAGGTTATGGCGCGACTCATGGCTATGTAACTCGTTGTCTTGCGATTGCGTTGCGACGCGGGCAAAGTTCGAAATTTCGTACTGGGCGATACCGGCGGAGGCTAGCATCTCACATGCCTGCCGGTAGAAATCCGCGGTCGCATCGTCGTCGGGTACAAAGTGGGCGTGGTAGCGGGCGCCTCCGGCGATCAGCTCCCTGCCGAGGCGAGAATCATCGTCCACTTCGAGCATGTAAACGCTCACGTGCGGAACACCCGTCGCAATCGTTTCCGATAACGAGAAGGCCCAGCTTTCCGCCGTCTGGTGCGGCAACCCGGCAATCAGATCGATATTAATGTTGACGAGGCCGGCCACCCGCAGGCGAGCGATGTCTTCGAGAACGGTGGTGCGTTTGTGCAGCCTTCCCACGGACTGCGTTTCCCGATCGACGAACGACTGCACGCCCAGGCTCACGCGGTTCACTCCGCATTGCAGCAGGGTTTCGATGAGGGTGGGAGTGAGCGTGCCCGGAGCGCATTCGACCGTGATTTCGGCATCGGGCGTAACCGCAAATTGACCGCGCAGGGCGGCGAAGATGCGCAGCAACTGCGGGGCATCGAGGATCGACGGAGTTCCTCCGCCGAGGTAGATGGAGTCGGCGGTTTCATCGAGCGCACATCCGGGCGAAGATCCGAGCGCGCATCCCAGTTCCGACGCAAGCTGGCGCGAGTTGGCGATATCTTCCAGCAGGCGGGTAACGTAGTTTTCATAAGCAGACTTTGAGAACACATCGGAGGCGAAGTTGCAGTAGCTGCACTTGGTCCGGCAGAACGGGACGGAGATGTAGAGGCCGAGGGACACGCTGCTCTCTATTCTATGGGACGCGCGCGACCTGACCGTGGCTTAGAATAATTAAGGATAGGAGTCCGCTACCGAAGGGCCCGACAGTTCATGCGTGGCGCTGTGACGAGAACAAATATGAGCGATGAAAAGGTTGATCTTTTATGCGCGGGCTGTGGGCAGACGTTTTCCGCCTTCCTGCACGAAATGGCCGATCACAATGCCAAGGTTGTATGCCCAAGTTGCGGCAGGCGCCATGACGGCGAGCCTCCGAAGGCTGCCGAGCCGGTTGCGGGGGCGCAGTCCGTCAAAGGGACTCATTAGTTCAACCAACCTGGATTGGCGAATCTTTTCCATCCAGTGCGCCGGTTCGGCCATCTATTTGGAGTAGCGTTTTTCGGGTAATCTTGAGTTGCGGAGATCTTTATTCCCATGATCTCCTGCGCCACCGATGGCCTCCAATCAGGAAGAAGAAGTATTAGGGAAAGCGTACGACGGCCGGCTGATGCGGCGGCTGCTTACGTATCTGCGTCCGTACAAATGGCACGTGGTGGTGGCGCTCGCGGCGATCATCCTGAAGTCGGGACTGGACGTGCTGGGGCCGTTCCTCACCAAGATCGCCATCGACAAATATCTGGCGAAGTCACCGAACTCGCATTCCTGGATTGGCGACCGGTTGAGCGCCGCTCCGCTGACCGGCATTGCGCAGATTGGCGGGCTTTACGTCGGGATTCTCATTTTCACGTTCGCGCTTGAGTTCGTCCAGACCTACCTGATGCAGTGGACGGGGCAGAAGGTGATGTTCGATCTGCGGCGGCAGATTTTCCGCCACTTGCAGCACATTCACGTCGGGTTTTTCGACAAGAACCCGGTGGGCCGGCTGGTGACGCGCGTGACCACAGACGTCGACGCGCTGAATGAAATGTTTACGGCGGGCGTGGTCTCCATTTTTGAGGACGTGTTCGTGCTGGCCGGCATTATCGCGATCATGATGACGATGAACTGGAAGCTGGCGCTGATTACTTTCGCCGTGCTTCCGCTGATCGGGTACGCGACCAAGATTTTTCGCGACAAGGTGCGCGATTCCTACCGGCGCATCCGCACGGCGATAGCCCGGATCAACGCTTACTTGCAGGAAGCGGTCTCGGGGATGCTGGTGCTGCAGCTTTTCAATCGTGAGAAGCGCGCCTTCAATAAATTTTCCGACATCAACGCCTCGCACATGGAGGCGTTTAAAGACGCCATCATGGCATACGCGGTGTATTACCCGGTGGTCGAAATACTGTCGGCGATTGCCATCGCCAGCATCATCTGGTTCGGCGGGAATGATGTGATCCGGGGCATCGCGTCGATTGGCGTGCTGGTCGCGTTCATGCAGTACGCGCAGCGGTTCTTCCGTCCGATTCTGGACTTGAGCGAGAAGTACAACATTTTGCAGTCGGCGATGGCGGCGGGGGAGCGCGTGTTCAAGCTGCTGGATACGAAAATCGAAGTGACCTCGCCGGCGATCGCGAAAGAACCGAGGGGGCCGGGGCGGATTGAATTTGATCATGTGTGGTTTGCGTACAACGCCGGCGAGCCCGACTGGGTTTTGCGCGACGTTAGCTTTGTGCTTGAACCGGGCGAGACGATCGCCGTCGTCGGCCACACCGGAGCGGGCAAAACTACTTTGATCTCGCTGCTGATGCGCTTCTACGACGTGCAGCGGGGAGCGGTTCGCATCGACGGCGTGGATATCAAGGAGATGAATCTCGACGATCTGCGCGGCCGCTTCGGGGTCGTCTTGCAGGATCCGTTTCTATTCAGCGGCACGGTCGAGGGCAACATACGGCTGGGGACGGCGCGCATTCAGGACCAAGACGTGGAGCAGGCGGCGGAGGACGTCAACCTCGCCGACTTCATCCGAACCTTGCCGGGAGGATTTAAGGAGGAAGTGCGCGAACGCGGCTCGACGCTTTCGACCGGGCAGAAGCAGCTGATTTCGTTCGCGCGAGCGCTGGCGCATAGTCCGAAGATTTTGATTCTCGATGAGGCGACTTCGAGCGTGGATACGGAGACCGAGTTCCGTGTGCGCGACGCGCTCAACCGCATGGTGGAAGGGCGGACGGCGCTGATCATCGCGCACCGGCTGTCGACCATCCAGCGCGCCGACAAGATCATCGTCATGCACAAAGGCCAGGTCCGCGAGATGGGATCGCACCAGCAACTGCTGGCCCGGCGCGGGATTTATTACAAGCTGTATCAACTGCAATATAAAGACCAGGAGATGGCGGCGGGTGTGCCCTCGGTTACGGCGAACGCGGACGACTGAGCACTGCTCTATTTGCCCCGTTACAATGCAGCTGTGCGAATCCTGATCTCGGCCGGTGAAGCTTCGGGCGAAATGTATGGGGCGCAGTTGATTGAGGCGCTGCGTAGTCGGACTACGATTCCCGCTCGTGTGGGGACGGGGCTCGGCCCCGTCCCGGCGGGGCAAAGCCCCGCCACCACACGAGTTCAGCAGATTGAATTCTTCGGCGCGGGCGGGGAGCGCATGGCTGCTGCGGGGTGCGAAATCGTTGTCGATGCTCGAGACTTGGCGGTCGTCGGCATCACTGAGGTTGTTAGCCATCTGCCTAAGATTCTTGGGCTTTATCGGAAATTGATTCGGGCGGCCGATGAGAGGCGGCCGGTGGTCGCCGTCGTTATCGATGCGCCGGCATTCAACTGGCGCGTGGCGCGGCAGATGCGACGGCGCGGCGTTCCGGTGGTTTACTACGTCTGCCCGCAGTTTTGGGCATGGCGGCAGGGACGCGTCAAGTTGCTGCGCAAGTACATCAGCAAGGCGCTGGTGATTTTCCCCTTCGAAGCGAAGTTCTATCGCGATCGCGGAGTGAACGCTACGTTTGTTGGGCATCCGCTGGCCGATCTGCCCGCGCCTGAGATTACTCGCGACGCTTATGCGGCCGAGCACCAGCTCGACGCCGCGAAGCCCTGGATCACGCTGATGCCGGGCAGCCGCCGGAAAGAAGTGGGCATGAACCTGCCGACGATTCTTGAGGCGGCGGATCGGCTGCAGAAAGATCGCCTGGAAAAAGATCGGCCAGGCGGCGGTTATGAATTCCTGCTGCCGGTGGCGGGCACGCTGGATGCATCGTTTCTCCGCGAACTGATCACGGCTCGGCCGAGGGAGACGCGGCAAGCCGCGTCTCTACAGGAAATTCATCTGGTTCCTGAGGCGCTGCCCGCGCTCTACCACTCCCGCGCCGGGATCGTGGCCAGCGGCACGGCTACGGTGGAAGCGGCAATTATGGGCACTCCGTTTGTCATGGTGTACCGCGTATCTCGGCTGACCTACGCGCTGGGCAGGCCGCGGGTGAAGGTTCCTTACTTTGCCATGGTCAACCTGATTGCGGAGGAGGAGGTCGTCCCAGAACTGGTGCAGCAGAAGTTCACGGCGCAAAACATCGTCACGGAGATGAACAAGATCATCCCGGATGGCGAACCGCGGACACGCATGATCGAGCGCTTGGCGACGGTAAAAGCTCGACTCAGGCAAGGGTGCGGCGGTGTGCATCCTTCGGAACGGGCGGCGGAGATCATAATGAAAATGGTCGAGTGAGTTCGAGGGCGATTTCCGATGCCGAGTCCCTGGAGGGGCGTCTGATTTCGAAACGCTTGCGGGATCGTTAAAGCGATACCCCGATGCGAATCTATTGCGATCCACACTCGGCCACGGGGCATCCTGACGGAGCTTGGGTCCGGATGCTGGCAACCGCGTTCTTGATGTGGATCGGCGCCATTGCCGCGGGATACGCCCACCAGAATTTTCTGACGATCCTGTCGCCGGGAAGCCAGGCGTGGCGCTTCTTGAGTTCGTAAGCCACCAGCAACTCGGCCGCGTAGATCGCAGCGCCCTTGGCGATCAGGTGCTGGTTCGGAGGGACGCTAGTGACCCAGGGAGCGCCGGCGGCGTACTCGTGGTCGAGCACCAGCTTGTGCGTGGTGAAGCGCAGACTCTCAGCAATACCAAGCGCTCCCATGACGGCGATGAACTTTTTGTCGATGACTCTTTGCGGGGCGGGCGTGGCCGGAAGCGGGACCGGCGGGGCAGCGGTGGCCGTGTAGACGGTCGTCGAGTTGCTTCCATCGCGCACTTTGGCGAGTAGTTCGTTGGGCAGCGGATTTTGGGCCAGGGCAGGGGCGATCGCCAGAAAGACCACCAAAGGCGTGAGAACGAGCAAGAGGGCGGTTTGCAAGAACAATCTCCTTTGCGCTTGTCGTCGCGAAGCCGGGCTGCCGGGAAGGAGGGCGGCGAAGCGCCGGTTGGCTGGGCGATTCAAGATGTACTAAGTAGTACGGTGCAACCTCTGCGCCACCTGTTCGGCAATTGCGGGAGACTTGGTTTTCAACGGGGTAGGAGTTGTTTTCCCGAAGTGGGGCCCATTGCAGCTCTGGCATATGCAGGAACTTTGACCAGTTGAACTCTTATTTTTCCGTCGTGGGCAGCACTTGGCGCCGTTCGCCACACGTGAACGGGTTGCGGAAAAACTCGGCATCGGACGCCCAGCCCCTGAAGGGGCGTCTGAATTCGAAGAACTTACGGCACCGCTGAAGCTGAAGCGATGCCCTGACACGAATCGCACTTGCACCACACGCTATGAAACAGGGCCGCGATGCACAGCGGATGGCCGGGTTCTGCCGCCGGGTGCAACGAGTCTGTGACAAAGTTTTGACCAAACAAATTTTGCCCGGCCTTGTCCTCACAGCATCTTTTGCGGGAAAATTAACATCTTAGAAATTGTGGTCCTGCCAGGAGACTCTACTTGAAACTCTGCCACTCTCGATCGGCGCGCCGGGCGCTCTGTCTATGTGTCGTCTTTTTTCTGTGCCTGGCCGCGAACCGGCCGGCCCAGGCGGCCGAGAAGACGCGGCTGCGCGCGGACGATTATCAGATCGACGTCGAACTTCTGCCGCAGACTCACAAGCTTACGGCGCACGCCACGGTAAAGGTCACGGCGCTCGAAGACCTCAACGTGGCCACGTTTCAGTTGAACAACGCGCTGCGCATTACGAAGCTCACGGACGCGAACAACAAGCCGCTCACTCCGGAGCGCAACACGCAGGATTCGACCGTGCGCTTCGCGCTCAACAGCGACCTCGCAAAAAATGCGAGCACCACCTTTACCTTCGAATACGAAGGCACGCTGGAAAGCGCCGACGACAGCCCGATTCAGGGGTTGAAGCTCGTTTATGTCGGCCCGGATACCAGTTACCTGCTTTACTCCGGGCTGTGGTTTCCGGTCGCGGGATACGGCGTCAACCGGTTTACTTCGACGATCAACGTTACCGTTCCGGCGCACATGGTGGCGATCGGCAGCGGGAAGGAACCGTCCGCGGCGGCAACTGCGGCGGCAGCGAAGAAGACCGCAACGGCGCTGGCCAACTCCAAGACCTTCACCTTCACGTGGGACAAGCCGAGTTTTCCGGGCACGATCATTGCCGGCACCTTCCAGGAATTCAAGAGCGATGAAGCGGGCATCGACCTGCACGTGTTCTTCAAACCAAGTAAACAGGATCTGGGGGCGGAGTACGCATCGACGGCGGTCAAGGCGTTCACCTACTTTGTCACGCAGTATGGGAACGCGCCCTCGACGCGGTTAAAGGTCGTTGAAATCCCGGATGACACGGTGCCCTCGGCGTGGGCGCCTGAAATCGCCGCGCTTTCGAGCCGCGCCATCACGGAGAAGACCAACTACCGGTTGCTGGCCAACACGATTGCGCATCAATGGTGGGGCGTCTCGGTGAGTCCGGCATCGAAGGACGACTGGTGGATCAGCGACGGCTTCGCGCGCTACTCCGAGGCGCGGTACGTGGAAAGCGCGGCGGGCGCGGCGGGGCTCGATGAAATGGTGAAGGATATGTCGGTGGGGGCGCTGGCCTATGACAGCGTGCCGCTTTCGAGCGCCGACAAGCTGGATTATTTCTCTCCCGAATTTCAGTCGCTGGTGACCGACAAGGGAGCGATGATCCTGCACATGCTGCGCTGGGTTGTCGGCGAGAAGAAGTATCTGGAGCTCATGCGCGAGTTCGCCAGCAAGTATGCGGGCAAGTCCGCCAGCACCGACGATTTCCGCGAGCTCAGCGAGAAAGTGTACGGCGAGAAACTGACCTGGTTCTACTCGCAGTGGATGGATTCGACCAGCGCCCCCGAGTTCAAGGCCAAGTACACGTGCTACCGGATGGGCAACAACAAGGGCTTCCGCATTGTCGGCGCAATCACGCAGGATCTGGATCTTTTCCGCATGCCGGTGGAGTTGAGAATCGATACCGACGGAAGAACGGAAGAAAAACGCATAGAGGTGGTGGGCACCGATTCTCCGTTCTCGGTGGAAACCTTTGGGCGCCCGCGACGGATCTCGGTCGATCCCGAAAACCGAGTGCTGACCAATTCCAAGGACATCAAGCTGCGTTCCTCCATCGTGCGCGGACAGGGCATGATCCAGCAGGGCGATCTGGCGGGAGCGTTGAGCGAGTTCAACAAAGCGCTCGAAGTCAGCAAGAACAGTTCGCTGGCGCACTACCGGGTCGCCGAGGTGTTTTTCATGCAGAAGAATTATCAGGCGTCAGCCAACGCCTACCGGGCATCGCTGAATGGCGACGGGGAGCCGCGCTGGACCGAGGTTTGGAGCCACTTGCAGCTGGGCAAGATTTTCGATGTAACCGGACAGCGCGAACGCGCCGTCAATGAATACCGCCAAGCCATCCAGACCAACGACAATACGCAGGGCGCGCTCGAGGAATGCCGCCGCTACATGCAAAAACCTTACGAGCGGGAAAAAGGAAGCTAACACTCCCCTGTAGAGACGCGGCTTGCCGCGTCTCCCGTGCGCAAATCCGGATCCAACTCAATCGGAGTTTATTTAAGCGGGGAAAAGAGGGCCCGTACCACCAGGCGACTAGCGGTACGGGCCAGGAGGGAACGATTCAAAGCATAGAGCAGTTTTCAGTGAATGTCAAGTAAGTCGATGGACTTTATTTTAAGAGTTCCCGCAAAAATAAGCTGCCGCCACAAAAAGCCGGCATCCTTTTGAAAATAGGACGGTTGTTGACGCTTGCACCGCCGGCCATCAGGATTTGGCGCCGCTGCAAGGCATGGTAAGCGCAGTGGGATCGGCAAGCGCTGCGGCGTCCGGCCGGCACCGATAAGAGGGCGCATTGGGCCTGGGCGCCTTGACCCGTACCCGAGCAGCGCGTAGAGTTTTTGATCAGGGGTGGGGTTCTTTATGTCGAGCGAAGCCAGCAAGTATCTGAAATTCGGTTCGGTGATCGTGTTGATTCTCGTCTCGCTCGGCTATCTTGCCTATACGGGAGTGCAGGACAGTAAAAGCTACTACGTTACCATCAAAGAATTGAACGGCATGGGGAACGAGGCTTACTCGAAGCGTCTGCGAGTAGCTGGCAACGTGGTGCCGGGGTCGATCAAGCGCTCCGGAACCCGCGTGGACTTCATCCTGAAGGAAAACGATCTGACGCTGCCCGTTTCCTATACGGGGACGGAAGCTCCGCCCGACACTTTTAAGGACGACTCGCAGGCTTTGGCCGACGGCAGTTTCGGACGCGACGGCGTCTTCCACGCCAAGGAATTGCAGGCCAAGTGCGCGTCGAAGTATGCGCCGCAACCGGGAGTTGCTCCGGCGACTGAGGGCGGCAAGAGCATGTCGCAGAACCAGAATTCCGGATCGAGCGGGATGGCGAATTAACTCTCGCTCCTTATTCGTTCGACTGACTTGAGGGCTCCAGATTACTGGTAATTGTAATGGCGAGAAGGCATGAAGAGTGGCTGAGGGATGTGTATGACCGACAGCGAAACACCGTCTTTCCAGATACCGCGTCCAACGAGGCTCGATTTTGGCGCAATCTGTTCAATGGAACACGAACTCTAAGTAGTGTCCAGATCGCTGGTGTCCTAGTTTTAGCGGTTTGGGTGCTAGCTCTTGTCGTTGGGATCACCATTGAAAAAAATGGCGGCTCTCTTTGGGAAAACGTTCTAATAGGACTCGTCAGATGGGCCCTTGCGATTGCCATCTTGGGGGGATTTTTGATAGTTTTCGGTCTTGCTCGTGCATTGGAGCAACGGCGTGCGTTGAAGCTGAGAACGAGACCGGGACACGACTCCAGGAATACCGGCAACCACGCTGGCTGACTCTAGTCTCTGAATAAATCGACCATCCGCAAAATGACAATAAGCGCTGAAGCCGCGCCCGTCGTCACCGTCTCGAACCTGATCAAGCAGTTTGGCCGGTTTGCCGCTCTGCGCGGCGTCACCGCGGAATTTTCCGGCGGGAAGATCTATGCCATTCTGGGCGATAACGGCGCCGGGAAAACCACGCTGCTGCGTACTCTGGCAGGACTCAACCAGCCGTCTAGCGGCGAGGTCACGATTCTTGGGGCGAGCAAGTTTCACGACATCTGCCAGCAGGTGGGCTACATGGCGCATCCTTCTCTTCTTTATGACGAAATGAGCGGGATGGAGAACCTCGCGTACTTTGCCCGGCTCTACGGAATCACCGACGGCACGCGCTGCGCCGAGGTCATCCGTGCGGTCGGTCTCGATCCCGATCTTGTCCGCCCCGTCGGCCAGTATTCGCAAGGCATGAGGCAGCGCATGTCTTTGGCGCGGGCTTTATTAAACGACCCCAAAATCCTTTTGCTCGACGAGCCCTTCTCGAATGTGGATCTTCATTCCGCGACCGATATGGTCCGCCTGCTGGCCCGTGCTCGCGATCGGGGCACAACGATATTCGTCGTCACCCACCAAGCCTCGCTGCTCGAGGGCGTGGCCGACGAATTCGTCTGGATGGAATTCGGCAAAATTGTTGGGCGCACGCGCGAGTTGAAACGGCCGGAGACTGCACCATGAGCGCGCCCACCGGCATCACCCGCGCCACGCTGCTCAAAGACCTGCGCCTGGAGTGGAGGTCGAAGGACGCCATCAATTCCATGCTGTTTTTTTCTTTGCTGGTGGTGGTCGTGTTCAGTTTCTCGTTCGATCCGACCGCCGAAGAATCGCGCCAGATCGCGGGCGGCCTGATCTGGGTGGCGTTCCTGTTCGCGGCGGTGGTGGCGCTGAACCAGACCTGGGCGCGCGAGATTCGCAACCAGGTGCTCGACGCCTACCGGGTATCGCCCGCTCCTGCGAACTCGCTGTTCATAGCCAAGGCGCTGGGCAATTTTATTTTCGTGAGCGTGCTGGAAGCGCTCATGACTCCGCTATTCATCGTGTTTTACCGGCTGCGGGCGCTGGGCCCGGTATGGCAACTGGCGCTGGTGGCGGTGCTTGGGACCTGGGCGCTGGTCGTGAACGGAACTTTCTTCGCCGCCATGTCCCTGCGGACGCGCAGCCGCGAGATCATGCTGCCGCTGCTGCTGTTCCCGATCTCGATCCCGGCGATCCTCGCCATGGTGCAATCCACCACCGCCATTCTGAACGGCGAAGGCGCGCGTTTCTGGATCGTGTTGCTTGTGACCTACGATCTGGTGTTTACTACGGTGTGTCTGCTGTTGTTTGAGACGGTGTTGAATGCGGAATGAGGGTATTGCAGAGGTCGGAGGTCAGATTGCAGAGGTGAAACCCTTTCTGGCTTTCGCTGAGGTGCTGAAGTGCTTCAGCTTTTACCTCCGCAATCTGACCTCTGACCTCTGCAATGTCTCGATGATTGAATGACTCAATGAAACGCGCCTTTCCAATCCTCGGTGTCGTGACCGCGATCCTGCTGAGCTACGCGCTGTACATGGCGCTGGTGTGGGCTCCTACCGAGAGGACCATGGGCAACGTGCAGCGGATTTTTTACTACCACGTGCCTTCGGCCTGGACGGCGTTCATCCTCTTCTTCGTGAATTTCGCAGCTTCGGTTGTCTATTTGATCCAGCGCAAGCCTGCCGCCGATATTGTCGCGCTGGTCAGTGCTGAAGTGGGCGTTGTTTTCTGCACTGTCGTACTGATTACGGGGCCGATCTGGGCGCGTCCGGTCTGGGGCATCTGGTGGACGTGGGATATGCGGCTGACTTCGACCCTGGTGCTGTGGCTCATCTATGTGAGCTACCTTTTTCTGCGCCGCTTCTCCTCCGGCGGACAGACGCCCTTGCTGGCGGCTGCCCTGGCGGTTCTGGGCGCGCTGTGCGTGCCGTTCGTTTACTTCTCGATCTGGTTCTTCCGCACCCAGCATCCGCAGCCGGTGATGGGCGGAGGCGGATCGATCGATCCGCGGATGCTGCACGTGCTGCTCATCAACTGGCTGGCCTTTTCCTGCTTCGCTTTTCTGGTTTGCTGGTCGCGCTATCGCCTGGAAAAGCTGCAGCGCGACGTCGACCAGGCCCACGCCTTGCAATCGCTGCTCGATCCCCGCGGGGGTGTGCGATGAAGATGAGCGGGAACCCGTACCTTTTTGCAGCGTACGCCGTCACCTGGATCATCCACATCGCTTACCTGGGAACGATTGTCTCGCGCTATTCGCGCCTGAAGCGGGAAATTGAGGCACTGAAAAAGAAGTAGGTCTCAGGCGTCAGGTTCCGATTTCTCACTTTCTGTCACTCCCGGCAACTTGGGCTCGCAGCAGGGAACGCCGTCCTTGCCCTGAGAAACGGCGCAGCCGATCTGCATGATCTCTTGCAGCTTGCGACGGGCGCGGTGCAGCCGGATCTTGATCGTGCCCACGCTCTCGCCCAGCAGTTCTGCAATCTCCGGAGCGGTGAGGGAATGCGCCTCGTGCAGCAGGATGACGGCGCGGTAGCTGTCGGAGAGAAAATCCAGGCAGCGCTGCACGCACGCGCCCGTCTGGTCGCGCTCGGCAATCTCGAGCGCCGAGGGCGATCCCGAAGGCACGGTATCCACCGCACGCGATCCCTCTTCACCGTCGAGGGAAACAGGCTCTCCCCTCTGGCGCAGGCGATCAAGGCAGGCATGGGTTGCGATGCGGTACAGCCAACCGCGAAGCGCATTGGGATCGCGCAGCGAGTCGCGGCGGGCATAGGCGCGCAGGAACGTATCCTGAGTAAGGTCCTCGGCTTCGGATGGGTCGTGGACCAGACTCATAACGTAGCGATAAATGCGATCATGGTATGTGTCGAAGAGTGCGCCCGCTTCGCCCGTGGGTACCATCGGAAGCGCCTCGGTTTCCATCGTAGTCCCCTCGGGAGCCACGCTCCGGCAGGCGTGGTTCCTTCTGGCATCCGGCCGCGCGGCAGCATCAACCACGCCGGGCGCGGCTTCGGCCGGGTTTGGCCGCTTCACTTTGCGGCGCGGGTCCGCGCCTGTTCCAGCGCTTCTTTCGCGGCGGCCAGCGGCTTCTGCAGGCGGGCGGCGACTTCGGGCCCGAATTGCTCTTTGAAACAGTCGAGCTTCTCCATCGCGGCAACCGTCCGCAGAGCGCGGTCGATGTCTTCGAATGAGCTGCCTTGTTGCAGTGCCCAGGCGACCGCTTCAGCCGAGCACTTTTCGCACCCCAATACCGTGAGGACGCCAATTGGGATCAGGTTCTCCACGCGTCCAACCGGCATGGTTTCGTTGGTGCCCGGAATCGTCCGCACCTCGGTGGCCGGATTCTCGGCGTTGGCGGGGGCGACGGCGGCTGCCCCGGCATGGGCTGCGCATTTTTGACACGCGCCGGTTTGAGGCACAGTTTTCGGCTCTGCCACTGTCCCGGCGGTTTGAGCAAAGGCAACCGGGAGCAACCCGGCAAATAGAGCGAGTATGCAAAGAGTCTTCATCGTGGTCCTCCTCGACCATAGAAAGCTGGCGTTCATATCCAAGACGGAAAATGAGGGCAAAAGGATACGGCAGGTGTCAGGTCTCAGGTGTCAGGATTCAAGCAGGGGTTTCATCGCAGACGTTTTTCCTGAGACCTGAGACCTTGGACCTGAGACCTTTTTCTTTGCAACCATTTGCCCCTCTTTCGGCTTCTCACTATGCGGCCCTGGCTGTCTGTCCGGCTTGACAGCGTATCTGTTGAATGTAAAAGTATTTGTTTGGTTCAATCCCAGTTCTGGTGACCGGTACGCATCCGCTTCCCAGGGGCGTCAAGCCGCAGTGGTGTTTGTGTGCCAGTCTTGTTCTCACCCCAGGAAATTGGGAAATCGGAGGAACTTCGTGAATCGGAATTACCGTGTGTCGGTAGGAGGTTCGGTGAGACGTTCGGTGTCAGCGAAAAGGACAGGCAAGACAGGAAACGGGATGAAGGCGGCGTTTCTGGCGGCGGCCGTGCTCGCCACCGCCAGCGTCGTGTTTTATTTTGGGACCGCGGCAAATGCCGCCAAAGCCAGCGGGCTCAAGCCTGGTGCCCATAAGGCGCTTCCGGCGACGGCGATCTCGCTGCCGCTGTTCTTCGAGCCGAACCGGGGTCAGACCGCTCCTCAGGTCAAGTTCCTGGCGCACGGCGCCGGCTACGGCCTGTTTCTGACCGCCGACGAAGCGGTGCTGGAACTGCAGCGAGCCGTCGGCATTCCGCATTCGGCGCGCAGCTCTCAGCGCGCCGCTCGTTCGGTGATTCGGATGCGGCTGGAGGGAGCGAACCCGGCGGCCCTTGTTTCCGGCGCTTCGCCTCTGCCGGGGAAGAGCAGCTACTTTATTGGCAACGATCCTTCCAAATGGCATCGTGACATTCCGCAGTTTGCGCGCGTGGAGTATCAGGCGGTCTATCCCGGCGTCGACATGGTTTACCACGGCGACCAGGGGCAGCTTGAATACGACTTCCGCGTGGCACCGGGGGCCGAGCCGAACCAGATTGCGCTGAGCTTCACGGGCGCATCCGCGCGCATTGTTTCAGGGGATTCCGGCGATGCCGGCGGTCTCATCCTCTCCACCGCCAACGGAGACGTGCGCTTCCACGCGCCTCACGTTTATCAGCCCGCCACGCCCGAGTCCGGGAATTCGTCCGGCAATGCCGAGAAAGCGGTCGCGGGAGGTTTCCGCCAGCTCGCCGACAACAAAATCGGCTTCACTATCGGAGACTACGACCACAGCCGCGAACTGGTCATCGACCCGACCCTGACCTATTCGACCTACCTCGGCGGCGCCAATGGCAACGAGGGATGTCTGCAAGGTGGTTGTGTGCAAGTGGCGGTCGACAGCGGCTTGAATATTTATCTCGCGGGCGTGACCAACTCAACGGACTTTCCGGTTACGAATACTTCGGTTTTAACGGGCACGCAAAACATATTTATTTCCAAGATCAATCCGACTCCGGTGGCGGGCTCGTCTGTAGCGCTGGTTTATTCCATCTACATGGGCAGTACGGGAACTGACGCCCCGGCAGGAATCGCGGTCGACGAAAATTACAGTATCTACGTTGCCGGTACGACCACTTCCACGTGTACGACCACCTCGACCAGCTCCTGTTTCCCAACGACCCCCAATGCCTTCCAGACCGCGCCCACGGTGGCCGGCACCCACGGATTCCTCAGTAAGATAGGTGCGACCCAGACGGGGACCCCCCCCACCATCGTTTACAATCTTACTTACTCCACGTATCTCGCCGGCACAAATGCAGCGGGCAATGCAGCGGATAATGTCACCGGCCTCGCCATCGACGGTACGAATCAGAACGCCTACGTCACCGGCGATACCACTTCCAGCAATGCTTACAACGTCGGCCCCGGCTTTCCGGCGAACGCCAACGGCTATCAGTTGACGTCGAACTCTCCCGGGAACCCCCAGTTCTTCGCCAGCGAGATCAACACCAGCTACAGCGGTTCCACAAGCATGATCTACTCCACTTACTTCGGCGGCGGAAATCCCGCTGTCGCAACCGCGATTGGGGGCGGTATTGCCGTGGACCCTACCACGTCCAATGTCAACATGTACATCACCGGCCAGACCAACATGCTGTCCGCGGGCGTGAACGGCGGGGCAGGGTTCCCGCTCTTCAATGCGCAACAGGCATGCCTCGACCAGCCCCCTGGGACCACTTCTTGTAACTTGAATAACACGGAAACGGACGCATTCGTCGCCAAGATCAACCCTAACCAGTACGGCTCCAATCCGGTTTACTCCACCTATCTTGGCGGTAGTGGTACCGATGCCGGCCTGGCCATTGCCGTGGACACCTCCGGCAACGCCTACGTTGCCGGTACGACCAACTCGACCGATTGGGTCAGCCCCGGCAATGGCCTTCAGCCCACCCCTGGCGGGGGCTACGACGGGTTCGTCGCCAAGATCGGCGCTCTGAGCGGGTCGGTGTATCCGCTGAACTACTTCACTTATTTGGGCGGCTCCGGCTCGGACAGTGCCAACGCCATTCAGGTGGATTCGAACCAGGCCGCCCATGTGACGGGATCGACCTCAGGAAACCTTGCAACCGTCAACACCCTCCAGCCGGGCTCGGCAAGCTCATACAACGGAAGCAATTACGGCGGTGGGGGAGACGCCTTCGTCGCGCTGATTTCAACCAGCTTGTCGGGACAGGGCGCTGGGGATTACCTGACCTACCTAGGTGGCAGCCAGTTGGATGTGGGCAGTGGAATCGCACTCGACATCTACAACGCCACTTACGTCGCCGGCTCAACCCAATCGCCGGACTTCCCCACTACGGCTGCAGCCTACGATCCGACGTTGCCCGGGTCGCAGGGGTCGCAGGCTGCCTTCGTGAGCAAGATCGGCGCCGTCAGCCAACTCGTGCCGACGCAGCCTAACAGCAGTCCATCGCCCAGCCCGGTCGCGGCCGGAACTGCAGTTGTGTTTACCTTCGACATCACCAACAAAGGACCCGACAGCGCGTCCGACGTGACCTTTTACGCCGTATTTCCCACCAACGAGCTGCCCCTGCTGTCGACAAACCCCACGGCCCAAGTCACCAGCGGTTCGGGAACCTGCCCACCGATCAGCGGAAATACCATCCAGTGCTATATTCCGACATTGGCTGTGAATGCCATGGGAACGGTTGAAGTCACCGTGACCCCGTCCGATACGTCTACGCAGGTCCTCACGGCAGTCAGTGTCTCGGGCTTCGCCAGCGCCAACGGCGGTCCACCGCAAGGATCCATCGAACAGACAGCGAACGTGGTCGACTTCACGGTCCAGGCCTTGCCGGGGTACCAGACCGTTACCGCCGGCGGCCCTGCCTCCACCTTCACGGTCAGCTTTTGTCCCACTGCCGCGAGTCTTCCGTTTGGCGGCTATAGCGGCACCATCACGCCAAGCCAAAGCACTTCGCCTTCGATGGTTACGTCACCCAGTCCCACCTTTACCCCCACCCCCGTCACCCTCTCGGGGGGGAGCGCTTGCGGAACCACGGCGCTGAGCATCCAAACCGTGGCCCGCCCCGTGAATACCGGCAGCCTGTTCCGCCGCGGGTCGTTCTACGCCACCTGGCTTCCCATCGGAGGACTGAGCCTGGTGGGACTTGGCATCGGCGCCGCCCGCAAGCGTCGCCGCTGGTTGATCGGAGCTGTCCTTTGCCTGATCGCGGGCGTGGTCCTGGTGCAGCCGGGCTGCGGAGGGGCCAGCACCAGCGTCACCACGCAAACCGGCACGGCGGCTGGAGTCTACACCATCACGATCACTGGCTCTGCCGGAACGGGAGCGTCGCACACCAAGCAGGTGACATTGCGGGTAAACTAAACCAACGCGTTCGTTCGAGCCTCCGCTGCGGCGGAGGCTTTTTCTTTGGGCACTTTGGGGGATCGTGCGAAGTCCTTTCGTAAGCCGTTGCAAACAGGCCAAATTCAGCGCTTGACAATATTTCGTATTGCGATACCATTATCGCGATCTGGCATATATGACGCTAGGCGAAAAAATTCGCTACCTCCGCGAGGTCGAAGGATCTCTCCGCGGCATGAATCGCCCCCTCACCCAACAGGAGTTGATGAAGGGCATTCAAGCCGAGACCGGCAAAACCATCAGCCAGTCGTATCTCTCGCAGATCGAGCGCGGCAAGCGTCCGCACATGACGCAATCGTCGCGCACTTTGCTGGCGCGCTTCTTCAAGGTGCACCCCGGTTTTCTGGTCGACGACCCCGAGGGCTATCACACCGAACTGGTCTCCGACCTGCGCACCACCGAAGGTCAGCTCGATGTCTGGCTGCTGCAAGGCTCGGAGCGTTTCGCGAGCGACCCGGAAGTGAGCGACGTCCTGATCAAGGTCGCGCGCGACAAGGACACCCGGCGTTGCCTGTTGCTGCTCGGCGAAATCCTGAACACGCCCGGACTCGCCGACCGCCTGTTTGAAGCTCTGCGTCCGGAACCCGCGCACGCCACCGGCGCCGCGCCCAGGAGGCGAAACCTATGACCGGGAATATGGCTGGGACTTGGACTATGACTTGGGCTGATTTCTACCTGATCTGTTTCGCCGTCGGTTTTCTGCTGAGCGCGGTTTCGTTTATCGCGGGCGGACTGCGCTGGCATGTGCATCTCCCGCACCTTCCGCATGGCGGCGGGCATGTTGCCGCCGGACACGCGCCGGTGTTGCATGGGAACACGGGCGGCGCGGCTGCGCGTACGGCTCGCCAGGCGACGGTGTCGCCGTTCAACTTCATCACCTTGACGGCGTTTCTGGCGTGGTTCGGCGGGACAGGATTCTTGATCACTCGCTTCTCCAGCATATGGTTCGCGCTCGGCTTGCTGATTGCCATGGGAGCGGGACTCTTCGGCGCCGCCATCGTTTTTCTGTTCTTCACGCGGGTGCTGATTTCGCACGAGGAGAACATGGACTCCGCCGACTACGAAATGGTCGGCGTGCTGGGACGAATCTCGATGCCCATCCGTGAAAACGGCACGGGCGAAATCATTTACTCGCAGGCGGGAACCAGGCGCACCTGCGGCGCGCGCAGCGAAAACGGCAGCGCTCTGGAAAAAGGCGCCGAGGTTATGGTCGCTCGCTACGAGAAAGGCATCGCCTACGTCAAGCGCTGGGAGGAAATCAGTGGTGAGTAGCAGGCAGCGTGTGTTGGGTTGCTCGAAGTCAGGAGCCAATAGCTAGGGGCCGTCTATGCATCGTCGAATCTTCCAACTCGCAACTGTGTTCCTCTGGCTCGCGCTGCCGCTGGTCGCGCTCCAGTACCGGCAAGTCTGGGACCAGCTCCCGGTCCATGTGGCCACACATTTCAACGCCGCTGGCCAAGCCAACGGCTGGATGTCGCGCGACCAGGCGATCAAGTTCGGCGTGGGGTTCATCGCATTTCTGCTGGCAATCTTCACTCCCCTGTTGCTTTACATGACTCCCAGCAGGGTGGATGCGTTTTCCTGGGCGATGCTCGCTTTCTGCGCCCTCGTTCTCGGAATCATGGTCGGGGTGAATCGGGGCATCGTGAATTACAACCTGCATGGGACGTCAATGCTGCCGGGAACTATGCTGCTCGCGCTCCCGATCGCACTGGTCTTGCTGATCGCGATCTACATCGCATCCCGGCGCGAACCGGCGCTGCCATCCACCGGATCTTTGGCAACCGATCTTCTCGCAGAAGAAACGCACTCCGGACGAATCTTCTCCCTGCTGATTCTGCCCGCCATAGCCGGACCGGCCATTGCGGCCGCCTTGGTGCCCGTCCCGGCCCTCCGCCTTTCGATGGCCCTCGTCGGACTGATCGGCTTCGCCACCATCGCCGCCGCGTGGAGCGGGTTCCAGTACCGCTTTCTCCGCCACGGCGTTGAGATCCGCAGCCTCGGTTTCCGTTTGCGTTCGATACCCAGGCAGCAGATCCAGAGTTACGCGGCCGAATCCTGGAGCCTGGTGCGCGGCTATGGCATCCGCGGCATCGGCAACACCCGCGCGTATGTGTGGGGCAACAAGGTCGTGCACATCAAGACTTCGAACGGCGACGTTTTCCTCGGACACAACGATCCCGACCGCATTATGCGGGATCTGGACCGAGTTATGAGTCATTAGCAAGCAGCAGTTTTTTTTGGCAGTCAGCAAGCAACGATTTTTCAGGAGGCGATATGTTCGGCATAGCAATTGAAATCTGGGTCATCGCGGGGCTGGTCGTATTGGCGACCTTGTTCCTGATGAGCATGCTGGCCCGCTTATACCGCAAAGCGGGACCACATGAAGCGCTAATCGTTTACGGCTTCCGCGGAACCCGCGTGGTCCAGGGACACGGCACGGTCATCTTTCCGATGGTCGAAAACTGCCGGGATCTTTCGCTCGAACTTATGTCGTTCGACGTGGCCCCGCAGCAGGACCTATACACCAAGCAGGGCGTCGCGGTCACGGTTGAGGCGGTCGCTCAAATCAAGGTGAAGTCCGACAAGGAATCCATCCTGACCGCGGCCGAGCAGTTCCTCACGAAAACCGATCAGGAGCGCGAAAGCCTGATCCGCCTGGTAATGGAAGGCCATCTGCGAGGCATCATCGGACAGCTCACCGTGGAAGAAATCGTCAAGCAGCCCGAGATGGTAGGCGATCGCATGCGCGGCACCTGCGCCGACGATATGAACAAGATGGGCCTCGAAGTAATTTCTTTCACTATCAAAGAGGTTCGCGACAAGAACGAATACATCACCAACATGGGCAAGCCCGACGTCGCTCGCATCAAGCGCGACGCCGACGTCGCCACCGCCGAAGCAGAGCGCGATACGGCCATCAAGCGCGCCATGGCGACCCGCGAAGCGGCGATTGCGAAAGCGCAAGCCGATCAGGAGCGCGTGCTGGCCGAGACGCTCTCCCAGGCCAAGCAAGCCGAATCGCAGCGCGACCTCGAGGTCAAGAAAGCGCAGTACCTCGAAGTTACGAAGAAACAGCAGGCGCAGGCTGACAAGGCTTACGACATTCAAACTAACATCATGCAGCAACAGGTCACCACCGAAAGCGTGAGGGTGCAGCAAGTCGAAAAGGAAGGACAGGTCAAAGTTCAAGACGCCGAAATCAGCCGCCGCGAGAAAGAACTGATCGCGACCGTATTGAAACAGGCCGAGATCGAGCGTCAGCGCATCGAAACGCTGGCCGCCGCCGAGAAGCAGCGCCTGATTGCGGAAGCCGAAGGCCACGCGTCGGCGATTCGCGCCCAGGGAGAAGCCGAGGCCGAAATCATCTTCAAGAAAGGTGAAGCCGAAGCGAAGGCTATGAACGTCAAAGCCGAGGCGTTTCAGGAGTACAACCAGGCCGCGGTCCTTGACAAGCTGCTTACGGGTTTGCCGGAAGTCGTGAAGGCCCTGGCCGCGCCGCTCGCCAATGTGGACAAGATCACCATCGTCTCCACCGGGAACAGCGACACCGCCGGCCTGAACAAAATCACCGGCGACATCACGAAAATGGCGGCGCAAGTGCCAGCTCTGTTCGAAACGCTCTCCGGCATGCCGCTGGGAGAGTTATTGGGCAAAGTCCGCGCCATCGGCGACAAAACACCGAAGCCGGAGGAAAAGCAGTAAGTGAAGCAGTCGATGGTCGTTAGTCGTCGGTCGTCAGGAATCGTTATTCGGCAGGAGCGCGAACGACGAACAGCGAACGACTAACGACCGATTTTAGGAGGTATCCCGTGCAACAAGAGGTTCATCACGCTAGATCACTCGGCCTATCCGTCGCCCTCGGAGGCGCCATGGGCGCGGCCCTGGGCGCCGCCACTGGCCACATGGGAGTCTGGGTCGCCGCCGGAATCGCAGCCTACATCGCGATCTCGCTGGTAGGCGGCGCCTGGAGCAAAGGACACAACGACTAACGAACGACGACTAACGACGAATTACACGAGGTGTTATATGGCATTACTCGAACGCGTTTCCACCTTAGTCCGGGCTAACCTCAACGACCTGATCGACAAAGCCGAGGAGCCCGAAAAGATGATCAAGCAAGTCATCCTCGACATGAACAACCAGCTCTTGCAGGTCAAGACGCAGGTCGCCATTGCCATCGCCGACCAGCATCTGCTCGAAAAAAAGAAACTTGAAAACGACGACAAAATCCAGGAATGGATGCACAAGGCCGAGCTCGCCGTCGACAAGAAGCACGACGACCTCGCCCGCGCCGCTCTGCTCCGCGTCGAGAGTTATCGCGACCTGAGCTCGAACTTCGCCCAACAGCTCGAAGACCAGAAAGCCCAGGTCGAGAATCTGAAATCGGCCTTGCGCAATCTCGACCAAAAACTAGCCGAGGCCAACGCCAAAGCCGATCTGCTGATCGCGCAGCACCGCCGCGCCCGCGCCGCCAATCGAGCCACCGACGCGCAGTCCGGCATGAGCGCCAACACCAAGTCCGCCACCTTCGACCGCATGAAGAGAAAAGTAGCCCGCGAAGAAGCCATCGGCGGAGCCAAAGCCCAACTCCTGGCCGACGACGTAGAAGACCGCCTCGCCGCCCTGGAGAAAGAGGACCGCGTGGAGCAGTTACTAACTGAGCTGAAAACCAAGCGTGGAGCGTGATGGATAATCATGCCGGAAAGAGCGAATAAGGCCCGTTTGATTGGGATGCTCATCGGTATCGCCCTGCTCATCGTGGCATTGCTGCTGAGGCGCCTGAGATAGAGCAGGCTTGTGTGGGAACAAACGCCTTCGGCTGCCCACCGAGCTCGGTTTAGAATCGAAAAGGGTTCTCATGCGCAAAGTCTTCCATTTCGACTCGTCCGCTGACCCGTACGTGGCCGACGCCGCCGTCCTCTGCTGCTTCGATCACCGCATCAGCACAGCCGTGCGAAAGTTCCTGAAGAAGCAAGGCATCGAGCGCGCCGACATGATCACCGTCGCCGGAGGAGCCAAGACCCTCGCCTCCCCGCGCAACGACTTCGAACGGGACTTCATCCTCGAACAGGTCCGCATGTCCATACGCCTACACCAGGCCAAGCGCGTCATGGTCATGAGCCACTCCGACTGCGCCACCTACGGCGGACTAGACCACTTCAAAGGTGACCGCCAGGCCGAAGCCGGCCATCATCGCAGCGAACTCCTCCGCGCCGGAGAACTTCTCACCTCAAACTTCCCCGGCATTTCGGTTGAGCCCTACTTCGTGAAGTTTGACGGAATCTGGGACGTGAGGGCGCCGACCACCTGAAGTCCATCGCGGTCGGCCGGAGTTTGTCAGCATCCTAACTCCGGAGGATGCCTTGCCAAGTTCCGTTCGGCCCGGGCCTTCGCCGGTCACTGACTCGCACCCACATGCCAACAACACCCGATTCCTGCTACAAATAATGGCGTATGAAAATTCTCTTCATCGGCGGAACCGGAATCATCAGCACCGCATGCACCGCATTGGCCGCCAAACGCGGCCTCGATCTCACGTTGCTCAGCCGCGGCCAGCGTACGGCGCAGCTTCCGGCTGGCGTCAAGACTTTGATCGCCGACGTGAACGATCCCGCCGTAGTCCAAAAACTGGAGCACGAGTCCTTTGATGTGGTCGTCGACTGGATCGCTTTCACCCCGGTCGACATCGAACGCGATCTCAGATTGTTCCGCGGACGCACCCGGCAGTTCGTGTTCATCAGTTCGGCCAGCGCTTATCAAAAACCGCAGACGCACTACTTGATGACCGAGTCCACTCCGCTCGCCAATCCGCACTGGGAATATTCGCGGAACAAGATTGCCTGTGAGGAACGGCTGATGAAAGCCTATCGCGACGAAGGCTTTCCCGTGACCATCGTGCGGCCGTCGCTCACCTACGGCGAGACCCTGATCCCGCTGGTGCTCAATAGCTGGCAGCAGTCTTACACCGCCGTCGACCGGATGATCCGCGGACAAAAGATGATTGTGCCGGGAGATGGCACCTCGCTGTGGGTGGTGACGCACAACACCGATTTCGCCAAAGGACTTGTCGGTTTGCTCGGCCATCAGCAAGCCATCGGGCACGCGTTTCACATTACATCGGATGAGGTGTTGACCTGGGACCAACTTTTCCGCATCGTCTGCGCCGCCGTCGGCGTGGAACCGCAGTTGGTACATATTCCATCCGACTTCATTGTTGCGTGCATCCCCGAAGAGGAGGGGTCATTGACCGGTGACAAGTCCGTGAGCGTGGTCTTCGACAACTCCAAGATCAAACGCTTTGTTCCCGGCTACTGCGCCACAACTACGTTTGCCGAAGGGATTCGAAAGTCTCTAGCGTGGTTCAACGCCGATCCTTCGCGCAAACAAATCGACCACCAGGTCAATGCCACCATGGACAAGCTGATCTCCGCATACGAGAAAGGAATGAGCGAAGCGGTGCGGGGCTTTGCATGAGCAACGAAGATTACGCGCTGGCTTTGTCGATCAGCGGTACCGGCTTGCCGCCTGATTCCAACTCCAACTGCTCCTGCCCGCTGAGCGCGGAAACTTTTCCCCGGTAACTTTTCAGGTGCCGCTGCGCGGTCTCAAACGCTTCCTGCGCTTTGGTCAGATTCTTGCCGACGTTTTCAAACTGGTTCTGGAAAAAGTCGAACGACTTCTGCGCCTTGGCAAGTTCGGCGCGGCTCTTCTCGAAACGGCTGGCGACTTCGTACCACTTGTGCACCAGCGCAATCGTGTGCAGCGTCATGAGCAAGGTGTTGGGCGAGACGGGAAACACGTGCTGCTCATTCATCCAGTCGCCGAGTTCGCGATTGCGAATTACTTCCATGTAAAGCGTTTCGCTCGGCAGATACATGAGCGCGATTTCAGTCGTGCCATTCTCCGGCTGGATGTACTGCTGAATGCGCTTGGCTTCCGCCTTCATCACGCGCACCAGGGCAACGCGCGCGGCTTCGATCTCAGCTTTGTCGTTGCTCTCGAAGAGCGCAATCACTTGCTCGCGTGGAAACTTGGCGTCGATGGGCAGCTTGCGATCGGGAAAATAGATGACGGCGTCGGCGCGTCCTCCGCCCTCGCCTGGCGATGACTGCAACGAAAACATATGCGCGGGCAGGAAGTCGGCGAGCAACCGCTCCAGGCTCGCTTCCCCGAACTGGCCACGCAGATGTGGAAGTTTCAACAGGTTGTTCAGATCGTTAATCGAATGGCCGAGAGCGCCGACTTCGCGTAGTTGCTCTTCGGCGGCCTTCAAGTGCTGCTGAACTTTTTCGAACTGCGCGAATCCTTCCTTGATGTTCTGATCGAGTTTCTGCTGCACTTGCTCGGTGATCGCCATCAGCTTCGAGTCCACGCGATCGCGAATCGAGTCGAGGCCTTGCGCGGTCTGCTGATTCAGGCTCTGAAATTCGCTCTTGAGCTGCTGCGTGGTGAGCAGAAGAGAACTGGTCATCTCGCTGCGGCCTTCGCTCAAGCTTCGGTTCTGTTCTTCCCTTCCAGCGGCGAATTGCTGCTCGACCGAACTCCGGATCTCTGAAAACCCTTGCTGGATGCGGTCTGTGACCTGCTGGCGGAGGTCACCTTTGGTCTGCTCTAAGCGAGTGGCCATATCGGCAGTGGCGGCACTGAACTTCTGGCCAAGGGTGGTACTAAGCCTTTCGAGCTGGCCTGCAACTTCCGCTTTTACATCCACTTGCGCGGCAGCCGAAACGCGGCGCAGCAAGACGGCCGAGAACCCGAGCAGGACAAGGGTTCCGACGAGCACGGTAACCAGCAGTAAGGTCTCCATGGTAAGTGGCTGAGCTGAATTCTAGAGGCTAGCGTGAGAGATGGAAAGCGAAACTTTAGCGGCGATCCCCCGCGCCGAAACATCAAAGACAAAATCATGCTCCGGGCCCTCGCTCTTTCATTTGCGATGTTGGCGGCAAATCCTGGACTCTGCGCGGCGGAAACAACTCCGCAGGCAGTCGATGTTCGCAGCAATAACGACGTTGGCAATGACGTTGGCAACGACGTTAGCAGCAAGCAGCCCACCCCCCAATCGAACTCGGCGACCGGAGCCTCGTCTGGTGAGGACTCCTCCGCCGAGAACGAACTTTTGGAAGCGGCAAACAAGAGCCGCGAACTGGCAGGCGCGCCGCCGTTACGCATGGAAGAAAGTCTGCGCGAAGCGGCGCGAGCGCACGCGCGGCGGATGGTTGCGAGCGGGCGTCTGGAGCATCAGTTGTCCGGTGAACCCGCCTTGCTCGAGAGAATTGCCCAGGTCATTTCTCTGGACGGGCCGCTGAAAATCGATCGCGCCGGCGAGAATATCGCTTACGCCACTTGCGCTCCGGGCGCGAATGATGTGCTGATGCGCTCGGCCCCGCACCGCGAGAACCTGCTTGATCGCGGATTCAATGTCGCGGGCGTCGCGGCCATCTGGAGCAAGGGCCGGCTGTACGTGGTCCAGGATTTCGCGCACGAGGTTCCGTCGTATTCCGCGCGGCAAAGCGAAAAGCTAGTGGGTCGGGCCGTCGACGAAATGCGGCAACAGGCCAGGCTGCCGGAGCTTATCCAACTGACGCCGCCGAATCTTGACGAGGCCGCATGCTCGCTGGCACGAGAGAACCGTCCGAACGCCCACCTGCTTGCGGCCGCCTATCACAATCGAAAAATTATCACCTACACCGAGAGCCGCCCGGAAATCCTGCCGCAAGGCGCGTTGCGTCTGCTGCGCGACCCGGGCGTCCACCAGCTTGCGATAGGCTCCTGCTACGCGCGCAATGCGGCGTATCCGACGGGGACTTATTGGGTCGCGATTCTTCTCTACTGATTGTTCCCTACTGACATTATCGATTTACTGATAGTAGAATTGAAGAACGTCCCTTGCGCACCGCTCCGGGCCGACTTTCATCAAGCTCTGTGCTAACCTGCGAACATCTGGTCTTTCTGGCCCGCCCGTATGGAACATGCTTCGCGAATCCGCATCGGGACTGCCGGCTGGTCTTACAAAGACTGGGAGGGGATTCTGTATCCTCCGGAAGTGACGCGAAAAAAGGTGCATCCGGTCGAGTTTCTGGCGAGATTCTTCGACGTCATCGAAATCAACAGCTCGTTTTATGGACATATACGGCCGGAACTGGGGCGTCTGTGGTCGCGGAAGGCAGCGGCGAATCCGAATTTTCTTTTCACCGCGAAGCTGCATCGGTCGTTCACGCACTCTCCGCTGGCGGTGATGGAGCCAACTTCGGCGGCCAGCATCCGGCCAAATGACCGGGACGAACGGCTTGCCCGGGAGGGTCTGGACTCGCTGGCCGCGGAAGGCAAGCTGGGCGCTCTGCTTATCCAATTCCCCGTCTCGTTCAAGAACACCAGCCTGAACCGCGAGTACCTGGAGTTGCTGCTGCGGCAGTTCATCGAGTATCCGCGAGTGGTCGAAGTGCGGCACGAAAGTTGGAACCAGCCGGAAACGATCGCCGAATTCATGCGCCAGAACGTCGGTTTCTGCAACATCGATCAGCCGCTCGTGGGGCGTTCGCTGGGGCCGACCGAGCATGTCACGTCGGGCGTTGGATACGTCCGCCTGCACGGCCGCAACTACGAGCATTGGTTCGATAGCGGGTTGGATAGAGACAGCCGCGACGACCGTTACAACTATCTCTACAAACCCGCGGAGTTGGAGAAGTGGAAAGAAAAAGTCGAGATCATTGCGCAGCGGGCCGAGTCAACTTACGTGATTGCGAACAATCACTTTCAGGCCAAGGCCGCCGTGAATGCGCTGGAGTTGAGGCATTTGCTGGACGGAAAGAAAGTGCTCGCCCCGGAGACGCTGGTGAAACACTATCCCGAACTAAAGGAGATAGCTGAGATCGAAGATGATGGCGGAAATTATTCGCTGCTGGGGTAGTGGCGACGAGCGACCACCAACGACAGGGAGAGCAATCCGTTGAAGTGCACGACGCTGCCCACAGCGAGGGGCTGCGAGCACTTTCGGGCCGCCGTCCGCCAACTACTAGAGCCAATCCAGTGCGATATCCTTTTAGGAAGTAATTCTTCGAACGATGACCGAAACCGTCCAGACAACGAGCACGAGTTGGTGGAGAACCTGGCTGTTAGGTCGCGCGACCGAACTGCGGCAACGGGAGGGGCAGGTCTTTCTGGTTTTGGCGCTGGTGATCGGGGCGTTGACCGGGTTGGCGGTCGTCGCATTCATCCTGCTGACGGAACGAATGGGGATGCGGCTGTATCCGGTGGGCGGCGCTCCGTGGCGACGGTTGCTGGTTCCGGTCGTGGGGTCGCTCGGCATCGGTTACCTGCTATATCGCTATTTTCCTAATGCGCGAGGCAGCGGCGTGCCGCAGACTAAGGCCGCTTTGTTCGCGCGCGAAGGGCGCATCACACTGCGCACCGTGCTGGGCAAGTTTTTCTGCACGTCGGCAACGCTGGCCAGCGGAATCCCGCTGGGGCGCGAAGGGCCTTCGGTGCAAGTGGGTGCCGGCATTGGTTCCGTGCTTGGACGCCTCCTCGGACTGCGCACCGAGCAAGTTAAGAAGCTGATTCCGGTGGGAGCGGCGGCGGCCATTGCGGCCGCGTTTAATACGCCTCTGGCAGCGGTGCTATTTTCGCTCGAGGAGATCACGGGCGACCTCTACGCCCCGGTGATGGGCGCGGTGGTGCTGGCGTCGGCGACGGCTTGGATGGTTCTGCGCGTGTCGCTCGGCAATCATCCGCTCTTCAAGGTTCCGCAATATCAACTGGTGCATCCGGCGGAGTTTGCGGTGTATGCGGTGCTCGGCGTGGCTGGCGGTGTGGCTTCGGCGGCTTTCGCGAAGCTGTTGCTGGGCATGCGGGCGCGATTCCTGCGGTTCCCGCAGAAGACGCTGTGGTTCCAACCGGTGGCGGGCGGGTTACTGGTCGGGCTGATGGGATGGTTTGTGCCGCAGGTTCTGGGCGTCGGTTATGGGTTTGTCGGCGAGGCCCTGAACGGAAGGATGGCGTTCCAGTTGATGGCGCTGCTCGTGGTCCTGAAACTTATCGCGGTCACCGCGAGTTATGCTTCGGGCAACGCGGGCGGCATCTTCGGACCGGCTTTGTTCATCGGCGCCATGCTGGGAGGCACAGTGGGGACCGTGGCGCATCATTTGTTCCCCGGCTACACGGCGACGCCGGGCGCTTATGCGATCGTCGGGATGGGCGCGGTATTCGCGGGCATTGTGCGAGCTCCGATGACCTCGGTGCTGATGATCTTCGAGATGACACAGGATTATGCGGTGATCGTCCCGCTGATGATTGCTAATCTGGTGAGCCTTTTCATCGCTTCTCGATTGCAGCACGAGCCCATCTACGAAGCCCTCGCCGTGCAGGACGGCATCCACCTGCCGTCGGCGAAGACGCGCCAACGTTATGGCCGGCGTCAGGTACGAAAGGTGATGCGGGCGGCGAGCCATTTGCTGCCGGCCGAGATCACGGTTCGGGAGGCGCTGGAACGGGTTCGCTCAAGTGAATTCCGAACATGGCTGGTGACGGATCGGCGAGGCGTGGTTGGTGTGATCAACCTTTCCGGGCTGGAGCGAGAGCTGGCGGAAGGTGCGGATAAGAAGCTCGGGGAGTTGGTGGATGCGCCGGTTTTTCCGCACGTCCACTCGGACCAAGGGTTGGATTTGGCGCTCGAACGCATGGGGGCGAACCAAATCGAGATATTGCCGGTGGTGAGCCGCGCCGATGTACACAAGTTGGAAGGCATTGTGACGCTGCGGGATGTGCTGGATGCGTACGGCGTGAGCCGCACGTGATCAACCAAATCACGTGGGGACAGCAGCCGCCACCGGCTGTCCAGCCGAGCGCAGTTCGGCATTCGCCACGCCGAGGGTTGATCCTGCCCATTCTTCCGGAAGAAGCGCGTTAGTCTGCATGTCTACGCGATTTCTACCTGCGCTGATTCGGCACCTGCCGCGGACTTTCACGAACTGAAATTGATTCTTTGCTGCAACTTCTTGCATTTGATCACGCCCGCCTGGCTCTCCTTTCTCCGCGACATGCAAAGAATTGTCGAAGATTTGTCAAATTATTGTCTCGAATCTTATTCTGTTTGACATTGTTTCTTGCGAGAGTGATGATTCTGCGCAGCGCATGCGCAGCGTTCGTACATAGGCGAAGCAGCGAGCGTGAGCCCCGAGAAACCAACTGTTTCAAAGCAGCTTCAAAGCAGCACAAACCGATCCCAGGGAGGGAACCGCAGTGAAGAAGAAAATCGCAATTTCGGTATCTTGTTTGATCGTCGTCCTGTTCGCAAGCATGGCCCTTGTCGCGTCCGGCGCAAACAAGTTCGCCTTCAGCCCAGACCTCAGAACCGTGAGGGCCAACAATCCCCCGGCCCAAGTGACACCCGCACCGGCCATCGACGAACACCTCACAGTCATCGCCGGCAACTTCAGTACCTATCCGTACGCAACGTATTTCAACATTTTTGGCAATACCATCGACCAGGGAGTCAATGGCTATCCTTTTCTCATTTGGATGGGTAATGCCTTCACTCCTGCGGCAGACGCCACGGTCAAACAGATTCAAGTGGGGGTTGGAGATCTGAACTTCGGATACGGCTCGATTGAGGTGAGTCTCTACGACGACAACAACGGCGTACCTGGGAGCGCGCTCAAATCCGTCAAGGTTAATGACGTACAGGACTACGGGGATTGCTGTGCCCCGACCACCGCTAGACTCGGCGAAGGGATACCGGTCACGGCCGGAACGCAATATTGGGTCGTCGTCAGCACCACGCCGAAGGACGTGGACATCTATGGCTGGAACTTCAACACGACCAATATGACGCCGCAGTTGGTGGCTGGTTACTGCGTGTCAACCACCGTGGGTGTTGAAAAAGGAGCTTCCGAAGGAGATCTTCCTTCACCTTCGGATACTGCAGTAGCGCGAGTTTTTCTTCACAGCGGGATGGCCACTACGTCGTCGCGGCCAACATGGGTCTTGGCCCTT